>ERZ773242.3478-NODE-3478-length-11220-cov-40.788177_pt1 | contig 11220 bp, 11 predicted proteins | sample MGYA00511077_ERZ773242 | MGnify/ENA primary metagenome ERZ773242 (study PRJEB29015, sample SAMEA2737754) | human gut metagenome | biome: human gut; feature: human-associated habitat; material: faeces | place: China | collected 2012 ... | reverse complement strand
TAAACCCGAAAAAAATACATGACTAAACACGAAACACCGACTTGACGAAATACAGTCGGCGACTCGTACGACAACGCCATGGCCGAGAGCGCCGACGGCGCGTACAAGACCGAGCTCGTCTGGCGACGCAAGCCCTTCCAGGATTTGAGGGACCTGGAATTGGCGACGTTCCGGTGGGTCTCGTGGCGGGGACTCGAAGCGTCTGCACCAGTCCTTGGGCTACAGGACACCGGAACGGACCGAAACCGAGTATTATGCAAACCAAGCGGCGCAAGCCGCCCCACTATAAGAGCGGAACAAAAATCAGGCCATATCATAGTATCGAATTTGTGTGGGGACAGATATATACTTGTTTATTGCTTCTTGAAATATCGTGAGACGAGGCTGGAGAGAAGGATGCCCCAAAGCGGGAGTATTGAAACGAATCTGAGTGAAGCTTCCTGTAAACGGGTGCTTAGCGTCACTTATTGGCGTTTTTTCGTCAATGCTCTTTTGATTCTGTGCGACATGGCTTCATTTATTGTCGCTTCGGCAAGCATATACGTGTGGCAGGGCGGGGAAGCGTTGTATTCTTCCCGTTTCCATTTCCATATTGGTTTGTGGCTGTATGCGTTTGCTTGCTCGTTGATTTGGATCTACTGCCTGCATAGTGTTGGCGTGTACCACCGTCATGTGATGGGTGACGGTTACCAGTTGAACACGCTACTGGTCAAAGGCACGTTTTTCGCGGGATTGATGATTTGTGCAATTGATTCTATTCTCAACGTTTATATACCTTTGCTGCATACCGGCTTGGTGTTACTGTGCGCATTCCTGATTACCATGCTGGAGCGTTTGATTATCCGCCAGTTTGTGCTGTCCAGCTGTGAAAAGGGCGCATATTCGTATGGCACTGTGGTGGTTGGTTCCCCTGAGGGCATTGAGCATGCGTTGGCGGTCCTGAGCCAGAAGCGCCAGCTGAATTATCATGCCATTGCGGTGTGTCCGATTGGGATGAACGAGCGGACTGGGCTCGTGGAGGCCGTTGTCGCACCTGCCGATTTCAAGGAACGAATCCGTAAGATTAGTGGTAGGGACATCACCACATTACCGTATTGCGGGAACTTCGCCGAACGTGCCGCTTCGATGGGCGTACAGACGGTGATGGTTACGGATGTTATGCAACGCTTCTCGGATAATTTCAACACGTTTGTGCTGGACATGGAAACCATGAATCTGGAGATTGCGGTGGTCACTTCCGCAGTGGACGTGAGTGGTCATGAGACTAATATCCGTGTGATTCAGGGTACGACGGTGATGACGATCAGCCTGCCGCAGTATTCGCCATGGGATATGTGCAAAAAGCGCGTTTTTGATGTGCTGGTTTCGCTGTTTGCCGTGATTGTTACTGCGATTGTTACCGTTCCTGTTGCGATTGCTATCAAGCTTACCGACGGCGGTCCTATTTTCTACACGCAGATTCGCGTTGGGCGCCGTGACAAGCCGTTTAAGATGATCAAGTTCCGTTCTATGGTGGTGAACGCGGACAAGATGAAGGCGGAACTGGCGAAAGAAACCGGTCAGGATGGTCGTTTCATCTTCAAGATGAAGGACGATCCGCGAGTCACCAAGGTGGGCAAGTTTATCCGCAAGTTCTCCATCGACGAATTCCCGCAGTTTTTGAACGTGCTCAAGGGTGATATGAGCGTGGTGGGCCCGCGCCCGCCGCTGCCCGAGGAAGTGGCACAATACAACCAGACCTATGCCACTCGTATGCTGGTGAAGCCTGGTATTACCGGTCCGTGGCAGGTGTCTGGCAGATCCAACTTGAGTAAGGAAGAATCCGAGTCTTTGGACGTCAGCTATGTGCAGAACTGGTCCATGCTGGGAGCCATCGTGTTGCTTTTCCGCACTGTCGGTGCCGTCGTCACTCATAAGGGTGCATACTGATAGAAGGAATTAAGACGTAACAAAGTAAGTCATAAGAGTGCATGCTGAGTTGGGAGATTGTAATGAAAATTTGTTTAGTCGGCTCCAGTGGTGGGCATCTTGCGCATTTACATATGCTTAAACCCTTTTGGAAAAATAAGGATCGTTTCTGGGTCACTTTTGACAAGGAAGATGCGCGTAGTCTTCTTGAGGGCGAGCGGGTTTATGCATGCTACTATCCTACGAACAGGAATCTAAAGAATCTTATTCGGAACACTGCGGTTGCTTGGAAAGTGTTGTGGAAAGAAAAGCCTGATTTGATTATCTCTAGCGGGGCTGCAGTCGCTGTTCCTTTTTTCTATCTTGGCAAATTATTTGGGGCGAAACTTATCTATATCGAGGTTTTTGATCGTATCGATAAGCCAACCATGACAGGTAAACTTGTATATCCTATTGTTGACAAATTCATTGTGCAATGGGAAGAGATGAAAAAAGTCTATCCTAAAGCGATTAATCTGGGAAGCGTCTTCTAGGGCGAGGTGATTAAGCAATGATTTTCGTAACAGTGGGAACCCATGAACAGCCTTTCAATAGATTGATTGAGGCTGTGGATCAGTTAAAAGGATTAGGCGTAATTGATGAAGATGTGATTATGCAGACCGGCTTCAGTACATATACGCCCCGTTACTGTGAATGGCATAGACTTCTTCCCTATGATCAAATGGAAGAAAATGTAGCCAAGGCCCGGATTGTTATTACACATGGTGGACCAGCGAGTTTTATTATGCCGTTACAGATTGGAAAGATTCCGATTGTGGTTCCCCGACAGTTACAATTCGATGAGCATGTAAATAATCATCAGGTTGATTTCACAAAGGCTGTTGCTGATCGTATGGGCAATATCATTCCTGTATATGATATTGCTCGGTTAGGTGACACCATACAACGATACGATGAAATTGCCGGTGCTATGCAGAATAATGGTTTGAATACGAATAACTGCCAGTTTAATGCTGCTCTAGAAAAAATTGTTGAGAAAATGCTTATAGGAGAGGAGGCGTGAAATGGCAAAAGTAGGAATTATGTCTATGCAGCGAATTGCGAATTATGGTTCTTTTTTGCAGGCATATGCACTCAAAACCATGATTGAGGGGCTGGGACATAGTGTTCAGTTTGTCGATTATCATGTGTGCCCACCAGTTATTCAGGACGCATCTGAGAGCACAAATAAATTGACACGTTTATTTAAAAAGGGCTTGGAAACGTTTACTTTTCATGCTCCTTTGCAGCATAAACTTGCTTTTATTAAGTATAAAAAAAACTATGCAAAAAAGTATTTACCTCTTTTAGGGATTGCAGATATTTATAATTATCAACCCAAATTAGATTATTTGGTTATCGGTAGTGATGAAGTTTTTAACTGCATTCAAAAAAATACTAATGTTGGTTTTTCTCCCGAACTTTTCGGTGCTGACAATCATGCTGATAAAGTTATTACGTATGCTGCATCTTTTGGCAATACCACTTTGTCAAAGCTTCAGCAATATAAAAAAGATGATGAGGTAGCCGCATACTTGCAAAATATTTCCGCGATTTCGGTTCGAGATAAAAATTCTGGAAAAATCGTGCAAGATTTGATGGGTCGAACTCCAGAATATAACCTCGATCCTGTGCTTGTATATGATTACATTAATGAATGTAACAAAATACCTGATCTTGAACTTAAAGAGCGCTATTTAATTCTTTACGCGTATTCCGGTCGAATTACCGATTCGGAAGCGGAGTGGATTGCAAATTATGCGAAGCGTAGAGGATTAAAGGTTTATGCGATTGGTGGTGTGCAAAAATGCGCTGATCGGTTCATTGATTGCTCGCCATTTGAGGTGCTCGCTTATTTCAAAAATGCGGAAGAAATAATTACAGACACATTCCATGGGTCAATTTTTTCTACCATCGCTCACAAGCCATTTACTACCATTATTCGTAAAAGCCTTGGGAACAGTTATGGTAATGAAGAAAAGCTTTCGGATTTGCTGAAACGTCTTGGTCTGGAATCACGAATGACATATGCAGTCCAAGATACTGCTCGGATTAATTCTATTTCGATAGATTATGCAGAGGTCGACAAGCTCATTACTCAAGAACGGTTACATACCAAAAGGTATCTCGCAAAGCAGCTGAATGGCTGAACCATAGAGGAAAGCAACAAAGAAACATGAGCGTGAAATCTAGTTTAAAGAAAATCCTGCCTATAAGTGTCTTTGAAAGTATAAAGCGTATTGCTAATGGTGGGGTATCACTTTATCTGATGACTTTTGCACAGGCACATCGGTATAGCAAAGCATATGCGAAATATAGTTCAACTGGAATTTGCCAAGTTGCTGCACGAATGACTTTTTTTACGCATCAGATTGAAAAAGGTCTTAGCCATGCTGATTTTCGATATGGATTCGGACATAAACCTCTTCAGTACTTGAAACATGCTATGGAAAAGTATCAACATGTAGATACAAATTATGAGTCTTCCGGTGTATATCGGAGCGCACTTGCCGCGTTACACGAGTATGCAATACGGCATGAAGGGCATGAGGCAGAATTTGCTTTTGCAAAGTCACTGTTTCCGGAAAGCATTTGGCATGCAGCTGCCCAGGTTCCTGTAACTTGCGGCGGAAGCATTGTCGTTACTGCAAATTCAAAAATACACAATGAAGTTCTTACTTTCAGTGAGTTGGCGGAGAACCGTCATTCTATTCGTGAATATAGTGATGTTCCTGTTGCCTATGAGGAAATTAAACCCGCTATTGATTGCGCAATGAGAACACCATCTGTTTGCAATAGGCAGCCTTCAAGAGTAAAAGTAATTCTCGATTCTGAACAAATTTCAGAGGCACTTCGGATTCAAGGTGGATTTGGAGGATACGCTACACCTCCTGCTTTGATTCTGATTACGGCAGATAATCGAGTGTTCATGACTCCACAAGAGCATAATGAAGGCTTTGTTGATGGTGGACTGTTCGGCATGTCTCTTCTGCTTGCCTTAGAAGCAAAAGGTCTTGCTGCTTGCCCTCTTAACACGATGTTTCTTCCAAAAGCAGATAAGGCAACACGTAAACTACTTAATATTCCAGAGTATGAGAATTTTGTTATGTACATTGCGGTGGGACATTTTCCTGATGAAATTCGGACCTGCAGGTCTATGCGACATAGTTCTGATGAAATAACTTGCTTAGTTCATTAGTTTAGGAATTGGATTACAAGAAAATGGTTAAAATTGCTGCTGGAGTAGTTCTTTTTAATCCTGATGATGTAGTACGTGCCGAGGAATGTTTGAATAACATCGCGAAGCAAGTAAATACACTATATATATATGATAATTCGACAAAAAAAAACAATCTTAAATTCCCTAGAAAATCAGTATATATCATGGAGAATGAGAACCTAGGAATCGCTCATGCTCTAAATGTAGTGATGAACAAGGCGAAGGCTGATGGGTTTGACTGGGTCGTTACTTTGGATCAGGATTCGATTATTCCGCTGGGAATGATTGAATCGTTTAAGGAAATTATTGAGCGATCTAATGAACGACTTGGTATAGTCTGTCCACAGGTTATTGATCGTCGGCGTGTATATAGTCGAGCGACATCGACGGATGGGATGAAGCATGTTTCAAAGGCAATCACTTCGGCTAGTTGTACTTCCGTGAAAGCTTGGGAAGAAGTTGGTAAATTTGACGAGTGGTTGTTCATTGATTTGGTTGATAATGAGTTTTGTAAACGTCTTATCTGCTCTGATTATAAGATATTGAGAGTTAATAAGTGGATTTTGGATCAGGAGTTTGGCGTTATTGAGCCAAAAACAGAGAAACAACAACTTTTTTGGTTGAAAGTGAGCCAGATTCTACATATTCCGAATCTCGCCAAGTTTGCTTATAAGAAAAAGGTAAGCCCTTTTCGTGTTTATTATGTACATCGAAATATTATATACGTGAACCGAAAATTGAAAAAATATGGGACTGTAGGTTTTGATAGTTTCAACTGTAAAAGTTACTTTGGTTTTTTATTTTGTTATACATTGCCAAGTGTTTTAAGAGCACAACAAAAGTGGCGTGTTTTATCAGCAATTATTCGAGGCACTAGAGATGGACTTCGGTCTCGTCCTACTCGGTGGATTGCTCCCAAAGTTTTTTTAGTATGAGATAAAATGAAAAAAGTATTAATTATTAATACCGCAGGGATGGGATTAGGCGGAATTACCACACACATTCTAACCTATCTTGATGCGGTCATCTCTGACTACCCAGATTTGTCAGTAACCATTGGCGTGACTGGTCTCCGTAATAATGAAATAATTTCGCACTTTCAAAGGCTTGGTTGCGAGATTGTTGATTTGCCAGATCGCAAGATAAATGTTTTGTCATATGCGAAGGCGATATATAAATTGATGCGTACGCATCAATTCGACGTGCTTCATGTACATGGTAACAGCGGAACTATGATAATCGAATTACTTTGTGGGTTGCTAAATCACATTCCAATTCGAATTGCGCATTGTCACAATTCCATAAGTAACCATATGTCGATACATAAAGTACTGGGGCCGCTGTTTAAAAAGGCATATACGGATGCTTTTGCATGCTCTAATTTAGCAGGAGAGTGGCTATTCGGAGAAAATGGATATATAGTTCTGCCCAATGCAATTGATTTATCGAAATTTCATTTTTCAACAACTATTAGAGAAAAGAAAAGAACTGAACTTAGTATTGCACCTTCAATGAGTGTTATTGGGCATGTAGGTAATTTCAACCAGCAAAAGAATCATGTTTTTTTGATTGAAATCTTCAAAGAAATTCTTAAAGAAAAGGATTCCGTCCTTTTACTTATAGGTACTGGAGCACTTGAAAAGAATATAAAAGAAAAAGTCCTTGAAGAGGGATTGGCTAGCAAAGTTATTTTTCTTGGTTTGCGGGATGATGTTGATGCCTGGATGCAGGCTATGGATTGTTTCATTTTCCCCTCTAAATGGGAAGGGTTCGGCACTGTCCTTGTAGAAGCTCAAGCCAGTGGATTACCGGTTTTATCGGCTGATACTGCGCCGGCAAGCGTTAAGATCAATCCTAATTTTGTTTTTTTCTCTCTTGCTTCGTCACCGTGGCAATGGGCTCATCAAGCGTGTGATTTACTTAATGGTGATGGGGAAGCACGGTGCATTGATACAAAGAATTTTAGTGAGTATGATGTATCATATACCAAAAAAATCGTTGAAGAAACGTATCATCTTCATGGATAGTGAGCAGATTCGATGACTTTATTCGGACTATTATGGAGTGCTGCTATTGCATTTTGCTTTTGCTCCAAATCAATAAAAAACATGACATTGTTGACACTCCTTGCGATGATTTTTCAGTGCAACAATTTTATTGAATTTGGTGGACTTGCTGTTGGGCCTCAGCTTGTAACCTCGATTCTTTTCATTGTTCGTGTCATGATTTTTAATTTTGGTTCTTTTCATCCGCGTAAAGAGATGAGAACTATACGATATGCTTTTTTTGTTTTTCTAATTGTCTGTTTAATTTCAATTATTGTTAATTTCAGCACAATACGAAATCAGAATTTATCATATTTCCTTCGCGTTCTGCAAATTTATATCTTTGCCGCCTGTGCAATTGCTATGAGTAGTGTTTCGAGGTTTTTTAGAGAGCGTGAAGTTTATCGTTATATTGAAATAATAACTATCATTCAATTAGCGATTGGTGTTTTGCAATATATTATTTCTCTAGGGATAATTCCTAGGTTATTTATAATCAATGAATTATTCTATAATGATCATGGAAAAGTAACTTATTATTATTCATCGTTCAAACGTGTTTTGTCAACTTATCAAGAGCCATCCTTTTATGCGTGTTTTCTTGTTGGTGCTTTTTATTTCTTCCTAGCATCAAATGTCAAGAGTAGAAGAAGAAACTTGATTCTGGCCATTTCTTTTATCGAAATTATTCTTACATTTTCTTCAACTGCTTATGGTGCTTTAGCAATTATTGGAATTCTGTATGCGTGTTTGAATATTACTTCAAAAAGAGGTGTTTTCTTGGTAGCAGCTGGAAGTATTACTGCTGCAGTAATGTTTACACTTTTCAGACCTATTCTTAACAGTGTTATTTTTGATAAATCAACTTCAGGATCGGCTGCTGCTCGACGAATGTGGGATTATCTTTCAATTTTGGATTTTAAATCTTCTCCAATTATAGGTATCGGATACAAAATGTCCCGAGCTAGTTCTCTATCGATCACAGTGCTCGCTTCTGAGGGGATTGTCGGTTTTGCTGCGATTGTTTGTGTCGTTCTTACTATTTTATTACCTTTGTTAAGCAAAAGAAGCAGATTAGCAATAGGATCAGTAAATATAGCGATTAGGTATGCATGTTTAGCAGCATTTTGCTGTCTTTTCATTGCCGTGCCAGATATTGATATTTCTCCATTCTGGCTATGGATTTACATACTTCAGTTATCTGTTTATCGAGAAAAAAGAAGCGTAAGCAATGGCGAGTATTAGGAAAAATTTTGTATATGCCAGCATCTATAAAGTTTTGGAATTGGCACTGCCTCTTATCACGTCGCCTATTCTTTCGCGTAGATTAGGAGCTGAAGCTTTAGGAATTTACTCGTATAGTTATGCTATTGCGGCTTTGTTCACATTGGTTGCCGAACTTGGCAGCTATCGTTATGGAATGAGAGAAATTTCTAAAGCTCGAAGCAGTAAAAAAAAGTTGGATCAAACTTATAGTGATATTTATTTCACGCATGCTTTGAATGGATTGATTGTCACAATTATTTATTGTTTAGCAATTCCTTTATTTTGGGGTGAACATCACCTCGTGTATATTCTTCAAGCTTTATGCATTATTTCTAATGCTTTGGATAATTCATTTCTTTATGTTGGTATGGAAGAAATGAAGCCGCTAACAATTCGAGACACCTCAATCAAAATTGTAACTTTTATTCTTATTATTGTTGTTATTCGCAATCCCAATGATCTTATTAAATATATTCTTATTATGAATTCTTGTGCAATAGTTTGCAAACTTATTGCACTAATTTATGCACGAAAATTTGCGCATTTTACATTTCCAAATGTAACAAATTGTTTGGCACATTATCGACATATGGTAGTACTTATGATTCCTGCTGTATCTGAGAATTTATATCAAAATATCGGGAAGTTATTAATTGGGGTGTTTAGCACTAAGTCAGATGTAGGGTATTATGAATTGTCCACTAAAGCAACGATTCCTAAAAATATTGTTTCCACTTTGGGTACTGTAATGTGTCCTAATATCGCAAAACTTTTTTCCGAGGGCAAGAAGGAGGAAGCCATTCGTAAGTTCAAACGTTCTTTACAAATAAGTATGGTATCTTCCTATTTTGCTGCTTTTGGTATTGCCTCCGTGGCTCCTGAATTTGCTCCTTGGTTTTGGGGCAATGGTTTTGATATTTGCGCTCCTTTGATGACTGGCCTTGCATTTACGATTCCAGTGTGGACAGTGGGAGAAGTTATTAGAAATCAGTATCTTCTTCCAACAGGTAAAGATAACCAGTATATGTCTGCTTTTTTAATTGGAGTTTTTGTAAATATTGTTGGATGTCTGATTCTAATTCCTTTCTTTGGATCAATTGGAGCTGTTATTTCAATGGTTTTCGCTGAACTAGTAATGAGCGTAGTGCAAAATTTTTATATTCGTAAAGAAATTTCTATTAGGCAACCCTTATTGTCCACTATTCCATATTTTAGTATAGGTATCTTAATGTGTATGGCCACTAGATTTTTTTCATATTGTGTTGTTCTTCCTTTGACTATCAAAATCTTTTGCGAAATAGTTATAGTAATGTTTGTATTCATAAGTTCCTGTTTATTGTATGAAAAATTTTTTGCTGAAGATAGGATAATATTATCCTGTCTTCATCTTTTTAAGTAATATGTATTATTTATTTAATTTTAGGGATTAATATGGGTAATGTTTACACAGCATGGTGGCAAGGTTTTGAGAATGCGCCAGATTCAATCAAGGTATGTCATAGAAGTTTAATTAAGGCTCTTCAAAAAACAGATGTGAAATTAGTTTCTATTACGAGTGAAAATTTAAATAATTATTGTGATTTACCTGGATACATATTCGATAAATATAAATCAGGATTGATTAGTGCGACCAATTTCTCTGATATATTGCGTTTTTCTCTTCTAAGCAATAATGGTGGTCTTTGGATAGACGCTTCAATGTATTTCTATAATTCGTTGAATCCTGACATTTTAAAGCGTGATTTTTTTACAATGAAGCGTTGCGAAGAAAGACAGAATGAAATAACAAGCCGGTGGCTTGTTTCTTTTATTGGAGGAAAGAAACATTTCCCCCTTTTTGACTTAATGAATGATTTTTGGCTTGAATATTGGAAGCATGAAGAAGAATTAATTTCGTATTTATTGGTAGATAATGTTATGTATCTTGGATATCAAAGGAATAAGGAAATTCGCGATGCATTTGATATGTGTGAAACTTTCTATTATCCAGTTGATTATTTTCAAAATAGGCTTAATGATATGTACGATAAAAGACTTAAAGAAGAGTTAGAAAATGGGGATGATTTTTTTAAATTGACATATAAGAAGGATCTCTTTTTATATGATAGGAATGGGAATCCAACCTTATGGAATTCTTTGAGAAAGAAGGCTTCGAATGCTTGAAAAACTCTATCATTATTTATTGAAATTAGATTTATTTTGTAAAAAAAATTTCTCATTTAATAGAATAAAAAAATTTGGTATAATGATTCCATTTCTTCGTTTTGTTGTATTTCTTGGACATAGGAAAAATATTCTCTTTTTCAGACTGTTAGAGCGATTGCATGATGAAAAGGTGAATAAGTATTTATTGAAAAAATATGATTACGTGTTTAATAAATACTTTGAATGATGGACGTTTTGATTGCCTTACAACTTTCTGAAAAAATAAACGACAAGAATGGGCGGACATTGCTCGTGTTATTGTCATTTTAATAATGATTTTGGCGCACATGGATAAGGGGATGCGGACGGAAAGTTGGACGCTTGGGCGTCCGGATTGGAGTCCGCATGTTTTCGATGGAGGATCGGCGCAGGGCCGTTGACCTGTATTTCACGGAGGGCATGACCATCAGGAAGGTCATTGCCGAGCTTGGTTACCCGTCCGAGGGCGCGCTGGTGAAATGGGTTCGCGAGGACCCGCGTTACACGGGCGCGTGCAGGCGTTCGTATACGCTGGAATGCAAGACGAATGCGGCCAGA
>ERZ773242.3469-NODE-3469-length-11246-cov-3.916987_pt1 | contig 11246 bp, 12 predicted proteins | sample MGYA00511077_ERZ773242 | MGnify/ENA primary metagenome ERZ773242 (study PRJEB29015, sample SAMEA2737754) | human gut metagenome | biome: human gut; feature: human-associated habitat; material: faeces | place: China | collected 2012 ... | reverse complement strand
TCCATGGAGCGGAACTCCTGCAAATACAGCAGCTCACTTTTGAGCAGTCCAAAGAAATTTTCGGCTGTTTTCTAAATGACGGGGTATTTAGCCAAAATCCACTGGTATCATCGTATATCAGCGGATTTTTTATCATTTCACTATTGTGTCATTAAAGCGATAGAGCTATAATATAGACATAAAAGAAAGCGAGAGTGAGGTACAATTTCTATGTCGAAATCCAGCACATTTGTTGACATTCTCCATAACATTGATGCCCTTTCTGATACCGAACAAAAGGCACTGGCTGGGAAGCTGCTGGCAATTCTTTCTGCACCTCAGAACAAGGAAAATCTTCTGAACGGTGAGGATACTTCAAAGTTTAATGATGACGCTGTTGTTGTATGCCCTTATTGCGGAGGAACTCATATTGTAAAGAAGGGCTTTTCTGATGACCATGTTCCCGTAGATATGTCTGCCGCAGTTGTGGGAAGAGTTTTCGCCGTACCACGAACGCCGTCCTCTCCAACACCCACAAATCTGCGGAGGTTTGGGAACAGTTTATCCTTTTAACGCTGAAAGGAGCATCGTTGGAAGTGTGTTCCCGCCGTTGTAAAATTGCGATTGGAACAGCTTTTGCGTGGCGGCACAAGATTCTCGCTGCCATGGCTCAAGACCAGACCGCCCGAATGATGTCTGGCATCGTTGAGATGGACGAAACTTTTGTGAGCATCAGCTATATGGTCGGTCTGGAGGACAAAAAGCAGAAAAAGCTGAAAGGTTTCTCCAGCGGGCAGCGGCAGCGTGTGGGAATCGCACAGGCACTGCTTGGAGATCCCGAAATTCTGGTGCTGGACGAGCCGACGGCGGGGCTTGACCCGGAAGAACGGATCCGGTTCCGCAGTATCATCAGTGATCTTTCCCAGCAAAAGCTCGTTTTGCTGTCGACGCATATTGTATCGGATCTCGAAGCAGTCGCAAACGAAATCATTCTGCTCCGGAAAGGTGTTGTCCTCGAAATGCAAAAGCCCGCTTCGCTGCTGGAGCAGCTGAACGGGCAAGTCTGGCTCGTTACAGTTCCTGCTGCGGACGAAGCGGCACTCACAAAGCAATATACCTGCAGCAATGTCATGCACACAGACGGAAAAAGTGTGATCCGCCTGCTCAGCGAAAGCGCCCCTCGACCCGACGCAGTACCAACAGCACCCAATATGGAGGATCTGTATCTATATTATTTCGGCAGATGATCGTCCGACTGATTCTGGCTGGATCTCGGGTGCAGTAAAGTGCAGACTTTTTAGAAGGCAGCTTGCAAGTTTCTAGGCTTGCAAGCTGCCTTTTCCTGCAAGCTCAGAGTTCTTCACCCACCTCTGCACCTGCCGCTATTTGTTCGATTTCTACACACTTTTTTCGTGCAACCCCGCTGTTTTCCTTGAAACGTCTGGCTTTTTTTAAATCACGACCCCAAGAGTGCTATTTTTGCCCTCTCAACAACCCCTCGCAAATCTCCGAAACTGCCCGCACGGCGGGCAGATGTGACCGCCGCGGGATGCGCACGACCCCGCGGCTTTGTCCTGCTTCGCCGCTTGCGGCTTCTCCCTCTGCCGAAATTCGCCTGCAGCCGTTCTTTTTCTGTGTTTGCCGTGCCCGCAACGATCCCGCACGTCGGCGCAACGTCCGGTTTTCTGGTGCTGGGCGAGTACGCGCTCGGCTTAGCTGCGAAAGCCGCACAAACCGCCAACACGGGCGCGACAGGCTGTGACTGGCGTTTTGTCTGTGCGTTCAACCTGTGTTCTCAATAAAATCAGCATATTTCCTCCTTGCTGCGTCCTCGGTAAGCTTCTGCATCTGCCGGTCATAGTCCTGCTGGAGCGCCGCTTGAATCGGTCGGATTGTGAACAGCAGGTTGCCATTGCGTTTGCAGCCATCCTTCGTCGTAACCATCGTCGGCTCTGTCCCGAGCAGCCCACGTTCTTCGAGTGACCAAATGTGTTTACGAATCGTGTTCGGACTCAACCCAACCGCATCACCGATTTTCCGATAGCTCGGCCAGCATTGGAAGGTCTGCCGATCTTCGCAGAACAGAAGGTAGGCGTAGATTGCGATCTCTGCCGCGCTCAGACCCAGCGAGAAAATCTCCTTCGGCAGTGGGAAGTAGTCCCTGACCGGTTCGCGTGCCGGCCAGAGACTGCGCTTCACTCTGCCCCTCCCGTGTGCTGCTCTACCCAGCGGATGAACGCTTCTTTCGGAACGACGATCCGATTCCCGATTCGCAGCGCGGGGAAATCTTTCTCATGCATCAGCTCATAGCTGCTGGACGGTGCGATGCCCAGCACCTTCGCTACTGTCGCCGCGTTCAGGAACAGCGGCAGTTCGTCATAGCTTTTGTAGTTTGATTCTTTCATGTTGTCCTCCTTTGTTCGTGTTCATTTTTCCTGTCTGTATTTTGTCTGTCCGAAAAAACACCTCCTACCCTTTATCCGTATTCAGAGGGCTTTTGTACCAAACTTTTTTCAAAAAAATTTGCCCTCACTTTTAGTTGCACAACTTTTGCGGCGTTTGTACGAGAAAATCTTGGTTGTCGCAAAAAATCCTCTCATTACTAGTAGGGATAAAAATCGCAGTTTTGAACAGCCTGTTTTGAAATTTTTTTCGATGGCAAAAAATAGCCACCGTCCAAACGGACAGCGGCATCAAGTCAGCAGCTTGCATTCAGCTGCACTTCGAGTTATACTGGTTTTGGAATTTATTTGCTGGGAGGTTGCTAGCCCTTCTTCTGCGTTTGCCGTTCCCGCAATGCTGCTTCACAGAGGCACAACGTCCGGTTTTCAGGCTTTCGGCGTGTACGCGTTCGGCTGTGTCCTGAAAACGGCACAAACTGCCGACACAGGCGTGACGGTGCGGGGATTGCATTTTGTTGTTCGCCTTTTTTGAAAGACGCTTAACTTCGATTTGACTTTCACGCTGATTTATGGTTATAATATCAGCATGAAAGTTGGTGACAGATATGTGTTTTGAGACACTCGACGATTTGCTGCATGAGCGGAACGGAATTCTGCGAACGTCAGATGCGTTGGCTCGCGGTATTACAAAATCTCAGTTTTACGAATACGTCAATTCTGCGAAATTAGAAAAAGCCGCACACGGCATCTATGTGTCTGCGGATATGCTAACGGACGAACTGTACTTATTGCAGGCACAGTTTCCACGCGCTGTTTTTTCGCACGAGGCGGCGCTTTATCTGCACGATCTCAGCGAATATGAACCGATTCCCTTGACAGTGACCGTTCCTGCGAGTTACAACAGCACCGGACTGACTCGGAAAGGCGTGAAAGTCTACTACGTGAAACCGGAGTGGTACACACTTGGTTTAATTGAGATCCCTTCTTTTGGTGGTCATCTGGTTCACGCCTACGACCTGGAACGCACGATCTGCGACGTGATTCGACGCAGTGAAATGATGGATGTGTCTGCATTTAATTATGCAGTCAGGGAGTACACAAAACGAAGGGATAAGAATTATGCGAAGCTGATTCGTTACGCAGCAGCGCTCCGTGTAGAGAAAAAGCTTCGTGAGAAAATGGGGGTACTGTTCTGAATGATCAAGACATCTAAGCAATTGAAAGATCTGGTTGGAAACCGTGCGCATGGAGGCAGCGCAAAATCCATGCTGTTTCTCCGGAACTATGCGATGGAGCGATTTTTGGAGCGGCTTTCTGCATCTAAGTATAGAAACTGTTTTATTTTAAAGGGCGGTATGTTGATTTCCGCAATGGTCGGGATCGACAGCCGTGCGACGTGGACATTGACACCACCCTGCGCAACTACCCTTTGAATTGCGAAAGCGCCGAGCAGATCGTCCGGCAGATCGCCGATGTGGAAATTGACGACAAAATCAGCTTTGTAATCAAGAAAACAGAAGAAATTATGGAAGATTCGGAGTACCAGGGTGTGCGGCTCTCGCTTGATGCATATCTGGACAAAACGAGGATTCCCTTGAAGATCGATATTTCCACCGGCGATGTCATTACCCCTTGTGAAATATCGTTTTCGTACCAGCTGATGTTTGAAAACCGAACAATCCCCTTGTTGGCATATCCACCTGAGACAGTTCTCGCTGAAAAGCTGGAAACGATCCTTTCACGCGGGGAAGCAAATACACGGCTGCGTGATTTCTATGATGTGTATATCCTGCAAAGAGAGGATTTCGTCGTAACACCTGATGCACTGCGCTATGCGTTGCTTGCAACCTGTCGAAAGCGCGGACACGAGGATCTGCTTCATACATATGCGTCTATTCTTAATGAAGTCCGCCAGAGCGGTGCAATGCGCGCGCAATGGATGAAATATCAAACAGATTTCGACTATGCTGCCGGGATTACCTGGGATACTGTTGTGGGCACAGTTGAAACACTTTGTATGAAAACATTGGATGATCATGCATTTGGAGATGAACTGCCACAGGAAGAATCACAATTTGAAATGCACTTGCTTTAACCCCGCTATTCTTTGATTACTGCGGCGCAGTTTCTGCGCTGGGTTTTCTGGTTTGACCCACACGCTGACCCACACGGCGAAACGAGCGGATGGAAACAGTGGAAACAAGAGGGGCAAAGAGCATTGATTTCCGAGCAGAAAGTGCTGAAAACGTCCAGAAATCGTTATTTTTATATCTTTTCTACTCTTCGTAATCAGCAGGTCGCCGGTTCAAGTCCGGCCACTAGCTCCAGAAACCGGTGAAAATCGTAAGATTTTCGCCGGTTTTCTCTTTTATTTGTTCGAATTTTCAGGTGTCAAAACCGCCTGACCCACACCGTGACCCACACGGCGAAATGTCCAAAGAGCGGCGGAGAGGATGTTTGTCTTATCCTCTCCGCCGCTCTTTGTTTTTCGGCTGTGTGTTCACATGACCTGCGCCATGAAATTGCCCATCTTTTCGGCTGCGCTTTCCTGCATCTGCCGTGTGACGTGGGTGTAGGTTCTCAGCGTGAAACCTGCGTCGAAATGACCGAGCATACTCGATACGGTTTTCACGTCCACGCCGTTTTGGAGCGCCAATGTCGCGAATGTATGTCGCAAGTCGTGAAATCTTAGGTGTTCCAGTCCGGCGTCTTTCAGATTTTTCTTGTGGATGTTGACCACCGAGTCCGGGTGGTACATCTCGCCGGTTTTTGGTGATGGGAACATCCACGGATTGCTGGGGTGTTTTTGGTGTTCTGCAACCAGCAGATCGACGGCATCCTGTGGGATGGAGATTTTTCTGATCGAGTTTTCTGTTTTCGGGCGCGTGATGTCCGGCTCGCCTGCGTTGTTGCGACCTGCCTGCTTGCTGACGGAAATCGTTTTGTTCTCAATGTCCAAGTCCGACCATTGCAGCGCTACCAGCTCGCCCTTGCGTAAGCCGCTGATGAGTTCGAGATAGAACATCGGCAGGACACCGCGCTGCTCTGCTGCGGTTAGGTAAGACTTGATTTGTTCTGGCGGCAGGATCTTCATTTCGTGCTTCGGGATTTTGGGAGGAATGCAGTCATCCGCTGGATTGCGCACAATCAGGCGTTCCTTGACTGCCCGGTCGAGCGCGTTGTGCAGCATCGTGTGGATGCCGCGAATCGTCGAGTCGCTGAGACCAGATTGCTTGTTCTTCTGCGCTTCGCGGAGCCGCCCGTGTTCCTGTAGGTCTTTGTAGAGCCATTGCAGATCGCGCCCTGTCAGCTTTTTCAGCGGAATATCCCCGATGCGCGGCGTGATGTGCAGTTCGATGCCGCGCCGGTAGTATTCGGCAGTCGAGAATCGCAGGTGTGGCTTTGCGTATAGCTCATACCACGTTTGCAGCCATGTACCGAGCGTGTACTCGTCCGCACGGCGCACATCGACAGTTTCCGCTTCCGCGACTGCCTTTGCCAGCTTTTCTTTCACTTCTGCCTGTGTCTTGCCAAGGACGTTCTTAATCAGCCGTTTGCCGGTCTTTTCGTCATATCCGGCAGTGTACCGCCCTTCCCAGCGTCCATCCTTGCGCTTGCGGATGTTGCCTTCCCCGTTTGCCCGTTTCTTTGCCATGTCTGTGCCTCCTTCGTTTTGGTAGCACAAACAACTACCACAGAACAGGCACAAAGTCTACTGATTTTTTCGGAAGATCGGAATATTTTTTATCCGCTTTTGCGCGTGTCGGAAATCCCTATTCTTTGTTTACTGCGGCGCAGTTTTTGACTCTGATAAATGATGTTGACAAATGTTATCATTCATGATATTCTTCAAATATAACGTGCGTTAACATTTGCGATAGGGGTGGTATGCAATGGAACATCTCAAACTGTCTGACGGCGAATGGAAACTGATGAAAACGCTCTGGACGGGGCAGCCGCAGACGTTGGCGGAACTGGTGACTGCCTTGGACGCGGACACTGGGTGGAGCCGGGCGACGATCTTTATGATGCTCAAGCGGTTGATCGCCAAGGGCGCGGTCACGATGGACGACAGCGGAAAATTTCAGAAATACAGCGCAGCGATCACCTATTCTGATGTCGAGCCGGAGGAAACAGAATCGTTCCTGTCCAAGGTCTACGGCGGCAGTGTGGGAATGATGGTATCGAATTTGGTCGGACGCGGTGCGCTGTCCGAACAGGAGATTCAGGAACTGAAAGCCATTTTGGACGCAGCGGAAAAACAGGAGGAATCCTCATGCTGAAAGAAGTTTTGACCGTTTCCGCGCTGATAGCGGTTGTGCTTTTGGTGCGGGCGATATTCAAAAACCGCGTGCCGAAGCGGATGATCTATGCGCTCTGGCTGGTCGTGCTTTTGAAGCTCTGCTTGCCGGGAACGCTATTTTCTCTGCCGGTTCTTCCACCGGAGGACACAACTGCTCCGGTGCAGATTGCGCAGCTGCCCGCACAGACTACACCGGTGATCCAACAGCCGGCGCAAAGTGTGGTGCAGCCTCAAATTCCTGCGCAGCAGCCGGTTTCCCCGGTACAAGAAACTGCGAAGCAGCTGACGACTGCACAGATTTTTCAGATTGTCTGGTTCAGCGGCAGCGCGCTGCTTGGACTATGGCTTTTGGGTGCGTGGCTGGTGTTTACGATTCGGCTGCACCGCGACCGGCGTTTTCTCGACAAGCGCGGCGGAACGTGCATCTATGTTTCCGGCGCGGTCAAATCGCCGTGTCTGGCCGGACTCATTCCGGCGGTCTATCTGACGGAGGACGTACTGCAAACAGATGCGGCGGAATTGATTCTGTCCCATGAACTGACGCATCTGCGACATTTGGATTTTCTGTGGTCGCTCTGCCGCGCAGTGGCCGTGAGCGTCTATTGGTGGAATCCGCTCATCTGGGTTGCTGCAATTTGCTCCAAGCGCGACGCGGAGCTGGCGTGTGATGAGGCAGTCGCTGCCAAACTGCCGGAAAAGGAACGGCTTGCCTACGCCCGCGCGATTCTGGCACAAGCGCCGCGCAAGGCGTCAGCCCTGAGTTTGGCTGGGCCTCCGATCAAAGAACGGATTTTGTTCCTGACGAAAAAGCGGCGTACCAGCGTATTGTGCGTGATTCTGGCTTTGCTGCTCGTCGTATCTGCGACCGGCTGCTCGTTTGCGGAGCTGACACGGCAGAAATCAGAAGAAATCACAATGTCGGGAGACGCGGAAGCCGCGCATCAGGAGGCGCTGAAAGACGAGCTGAAAACCGCGACGCCGCTGACACAGGAACAGATCGACGCGGTCAACGCGGTCTTTGCCGACTATGAGCGGTCGACCGACGATACGCTCGGACATTTCGCGGTCAACGGCTTTTTTACCTCAACCTATGACGATGTGCGCGAGCTGAATCTGAACAACTTCCTTACTTACTTCGGAGAGTGCGGTGGACATGATATTTCAGAGGAAGAATTTGCCCAACTGAACGCCAAATGGGAATTTCGCGTCGACAGCGTGGCGGATTTCCCGCTGCCCATCCACCGCTATCCGGCATCTGCAGTTGAGGGCGTCCTGCGGCGCTTTGCCGGCATTGGCCTTGCCGATCTGAAAGACATCCAGGAGTCGTTTTCGGACTATACCTATCTGGAAGAAACCGACGCATTTTACAACACCACCAGCGACTACAGCCCTGGCTATTTCATTTGCTCTGGCGGAGAGATAGAGCCGGGCGGAGACTATGCATTGCTCTATGGCAGTGCAGTGGGGCGCCTTTCTGGTGATGCCGTTTTGAGTCTGACGAAGGATGGTGAAAACTGGTACATTCATTCGTTTTCTGTCACGCCAGCGATGGAATCAGCCACGAAGGAAACAGGGATTCCGCCCCTGCCGACCCTTCAGACCGTGACCATCCGGCAGGTACGCGATGATTCTATTACGGTCGAACACATTGTCCTTCTAAACTCATATCTTGAGGAAGATCTGCAAACACTCAAAGACCTGAACATCCCACCGGAGGAATATCAATACGGATATTATCGAAAAGACTCCGGCGAAATTTACACCTACGATGTAGACCCAGGCACACCCGTCACGATTTACGACATCTCTCAGGAATACGGCGCGGGAGAAGACCGGCTGTATACCTTTGAAAACTGGCAGGATTTTGTCACGGCTGTGCAGGCAGACGAGAGACTGCTCATCCAGCCTTATGTGCTTACCATACAGAACGGCGTTGTAACAAAACTCGAGGAGAAATTCTATAATTAACAGCATATAACCCACGACAGCATGGACAAAGCATGGCGTACGGAAAGCACCTGAGCGATACGGAAACGAAATCTTCGAGAGGGATTATCGAAGCGTATGCAGAATGAAGCATGGATGGCTGGACGAAGAAAACCGCATCGTATCCTTTCATAAAATTCCAAACAGCCGATATTACAGCGCAGAATACCAGGATTTTGGGAATATCATCGTCAATCTGGTTCTGGCGGGGTATCGGGCACAATAGAATATTATAAACGGCAGCCTGCAGGCTGCCGTTTTCATATCTTCTGCTGTGCCCCGTTTGTGCCTGCTGCTGCAGGTGCCGTGATGCGGACTTATTTTTTTCAAAAGCCTATTGACTTTTCATGTCTACGAGTGTAGAATACAGCTATATTCTACACGTGTAGACAGGAGGCGTTAACATGGAAATTCCAAAAATACATGAGGGCGAGTACCGATTCTGCCTGATTCTATGGGATCATGAGCCGGTCACCGCGGCCCAGCTTGCAAAGCTTTGTCTGGAGCAGCTGGGTTGGAAACGAACGACAACCTACACCGTCATCAAACGGCTTGGGGAGCGCGGGATCCTGAAAAATGAGAATGGGCTTATTGCCGCACTCGTTTCCAAGGACGAAGCACAGGCGTATGAGATTGATGAATTGGTTGAAAAGAAATTTGAGGGCTCTTTGCCTACGTTTATTGCGGCTTTTACAAAACGGCAGGATCTGTCTGAACACGAGCTCGACGAAGTGCAGCAGATGATCGACCGCATCCGGAGGGGAGAGACACGATGAGCGCACTCTTTTTAAAAATCTTCAATATGAGTGTCTCCGCAAGCTGGATCGTCGCCGCGGTACTGGTGCTGCGGTTGTGTCTGCGCAGAGCGCCCAAGTGGTGGAGCGTCCTGCTTTGGGGGATTGTCGCGGTGCGGCTCGTTCTTCCATTTTCGATCGAAAGTACATGGAGTCTGATCCCGAGCATAGAAACCATCAGCCCGGCAATCATGCTGGAGCAGACCCCCTCCGTCCAGACAGGCATTCCGGCGCTGAACAGCGTGATAAACCCGGTCATCGGCAGCTCCCTTGCCCCCGCACCGGGTGCAAGCGCCAATCCGCTGCAGATATGGATTTCGGTTTTCACGGCGGTCTGGATTGCCGGCGCTGCGCTGCTTCTTCTGTATTCCGCCGTCAGCTATGGCCGGCTGCGCTGGAGGCTCCGTGAAGCTGTGCGCCTGCAGGGCAGGATCTATCAGAGTGAGAATGTGCATTCTCCGTTTTTGTTCGGGATCATCCAGCCCAAAATCTATCTTCCGTATCACATGGAGTCCCGCGATCAGTGCCATGTCATTGCCCACGAGCAGGCCCATCTGCGCCGCGGCGACCATATCTGGAAACCCCTTGGGTTCCTTCTGCTGACCATTCACTGGTTTAACCCGGTGATGTGGCTCAGCTATGTGCTGCTGTGCCGTGACATTGAACTGGCATGCGATGAAGCAGTCATCAAAGAATTAGGAAACGAGCAGCGGGCCGATTATATGCAGGCGCTTGTCACCTGCAGCGCAAATCGCCGCACACTTGCGGCCTGCCCCCTCGCTTTCGGAGAAATTGGAATTAAGGAGCGTGTAAAATCAGTGATGCATTATAAAAAGCCAGCCATCTGGATCGTACTTGTGGCCATTATTGCCTGCGTTGTTCTTGCCGCGTGCTCGTTGACAGATCCAGTGGATTCCCAGAAAGACACCCCCAGCAATACTACCGCCGAAGCAGCGGCAGAAACTGCCTCCGATTCAGTGTCGGACACCACTCCGGAAAATCCTGCTGCACCCACGGAAAATAAGACGGACGCCGAGCTGCCCGCGCAGAGCTATGCGCAAGAGGATGCACCGGCTGCAGCCGAGCCAGACAACGCGCAGCTGGATGCCGCAATCAGCGCTGCCGTTTTCGACCACTACGCAGGCGATGTGCAGGAGGGGCAGATCCACGCGGAAAGCCACGCACTTCTGGCCACAGATTCTGCCGCCGATGCCAATGGCACAGAGAAACTCACAGCGTTTCTGCTTGTTCTTCAGGGTGCATATCACGTTGACGGCGGAACTGTAATGCAGGATTCCGGAAGCTATATCCCGACGGCCATCACATTCCAGATCAGCAGCACCGGCCAATACACCCCAGAGGAATACTGGGAGCCGAGCGATGCAAGCTACTCCGATGACATTCAGGCAAAATTCCCGACCAGCGCAGCAGAAGAAGCACTGATGAACGATCAGGCATATATTGATGAGCTGAATGCCGCGTGCGAGCAAAAGGTACTTGAGGCCGTGAACGGCGCGGGCCATTGAGCCGTACAGCCGCGGGAGCGTAAAAGGAGAACCGGGATGTTGGAAAACGCAGAGGGCCGGTTTGAGGCGTGGTTGGACGAAGAAAACCGCATTGTGTCCTTTCACGAAATACCGGACAGCCGGTACTGCAGCGCGGAGGAACACGATTTCTGGCAGATGATTGTCAGCCTGATTCTGGCTGGATCTCGGGTGCAGTAAAGCATAGATTTTTCAGAAGGCAGCGTGCAAGTTTTCGGGCTTGCAAGCTGCTTTTCTC
>ERZ773242.3457-NODE-3457-length-11283-cov-3.551389_pt1 | contig 11283 bp, 10 predicted proteins | sample MGYA00511077_ERZ773242 | MGnify/ENA primary metagenome ERZ773242 (study PRJEB29015, sample SAMEA2737754) | human gut metagenome | biome: human gut; feature: human-associated habitat; material: faeces | place: China | collected 2012 ... | reverse complement strand
CCGCCGCCGCGAGATAGCCCGACGCGGTCGACTCCACGTAGCCCTCCACGCCGGTCATCTGCCCGGCGAACGCGACCAGCGGATCGCGCCGGTCGGCATAATAGCGGTCGAGCAGGCGCGGGCTGTCGAGGAACGTGTTGCGGTGCATCACGCCGTAACGGACAAATTCCGCATTGTGCAGCGCGGGGATCATCGAAAAGACGCGCTTTTGCTCCGGGAATTTCAGGTGCGTCTGGAAGCCGACGATGTTATAGATGCTGCCCTGCGCGTTGTCGCGCCGGAGCTGCACCACGGCATACGGCTCCTTCCCGGTCTTCGGGTCCTTCAGGCCGACGGGCTTCAGCGGCCCGTAGCGCAGCGTGTCAAAGCCGCGCCGCGCCATGACCTCCACGGGCATACAGCCCTCGAACACCTTCGAGTCCTCAAACCCGTGGACTTCCGCCTCTTCGGCGGTGGCCAGCGCCTCGACGAACGCGGCATACTCGTCGCGCTCCATCGAGCAGTTGACATAATCCGCTTCACCACGGTCATACCGGGACGCGAACCACGCCCGCTCCATGTCGATGGACTCGAAGCTCACGAGCGGCGCCGCCGCGTCGAAAAAGCTCATATAGTCCGCGCCGCCGAAATAGGTTTGGATCGCCGCGCCGAGCGCGTCGCTCGTCAGCGGGCCAGTCGCGATGATGACCGGCCCCTGCGGGACCTCGGTCACCTCGCCCTCGACCACAGTGATATTCGGGTGCGATCTGATCTTCTCCGTCACCATGCCGGAAAAGCCGTAGCGGTCGACGGCCAGCGCGCCGCCGGCCTCCACGCGGTTGGCCTCGGCGCACTGTAAGATCAGGCTCCCCAGCCGCCGCAGCTCCTCTTTCAAAAGACCAACTGCATTTTCCAGCCGGTCGCCGCGCAGCGAATTGGAGCAGACCAGCTCCGCAAAGTCATTGCAGTGGTGCGCGGGCGTCATCTTCTGCGGCTTCATTTCGTGCAGCATCACATGGACGCCGCGCTCAGCGAGCTGCCATGCCGCTTCACAGCCGGCCAGCCCCGCGCCGACCACGGTACATTCCAGTTTCATTCCGTATCCTTCTTCGCCGTCTTCCTCGCGGCGGTCGTCCTGGTGGTTGTCGTCTTCTTCGCAGCGGGCTTCTTCGCCGCCGTGCTCTTTGCGGCAGGTTTCTTCGCCGCCGGTTTTTTGGCGTCCGCTTTCGACGCTGCGGACTTCTTCGCGGCGGGCTTCTTTTCCGCGGTCTTTTCGGCCTTTTCGGCCTTCTTCGCAGCGGATTTTGCCTTTTTCTCGGTCAAAATCTCCTGCTCGGCCTCGGCTGCCGCCTCCGCATTGCTCTCGGCGGTCGCCGCGCCGGTCGAGGATGCCTTCCGGCGATAGCCGCGCTTGTCCTCCGGCAGGAAGTTCTCGCACTCCGGGTTGATGCAGAACGGCTTCATCGCGCCGCGCCCAGAGCGCTTGAACATTGTCTGTCCACAGACCGGGCAATCCTGATCGGTCGGCACGTCCCACGTCATAAAGCCGCATTCGGCCCCGCGCTCACAGGCGTAATAGGCGTAGCCGCGCTTCGACTTCCGCTTCAAAATCGCACTGCCGCACTTCGGGCAGCGGCCCGGCATCTTCTCGGTGATGGGCTTCGTGAACTTGCACTCGGGATAGCCCGGACAGGCAAGGAATTTGCCGAAGCGGCTCGTCTTTACGACGAGGTTCCGCCCGCAAAGCTCACACTTCTCGTCTGTCACCTCATCCGGCACCTTCAGCCGCACGCCGTCGAGCGCCTGCTCCGCGTCCAGCATCTCCTGATGGAAGCCGCCGTAGAACTTCCGCAGGACTTCCTTCCAGTAGACCTGCCCTTCCTCCACGCGGTCGAGCTGCTTTTCCATGTCCGCCGTGAACTCCACGTTGACAATATCCGAAAACCGCTCCACCATCAGCCCGTTGACCACCTCGCCGAGCGGCGTCGGGGCCAGGCGCTTGTCCGTCTTTGAGACGTATTCGCGGTCCTGAATGGTCGCGATGATGGCCGCGTAGGTCGAAGGACGGCCCACGCCCTTTTCCTCCATCGCGCGCACGAGCGTCGCCTCGGTATAGCGCGCGGGCGGCTGCGTGAAATGCTGCTGCGGGTCATATTGCGTCGGCGTCAGCGCCTCGCCCTCGTTCAGGTCGGGCAGCGGCGAATCCAGCTTCTCCTGCTCGTCATCGCGGCCCTCCTCATAGATGGCTGTGAAGCCGGAAAAGCGCATGCTCTGGTGGCTCGCGCGGAACAGGTGCTTTCCGCAGCTGGACTCGATGGCCGTCACGTCATAGACGGCGCTCGCCATCTGCGACGACAAAAAGCGGCTCCAGATCAGCTTATAGAGCCGGAACTGGTCCTTCGTCAGGTCGTGCTCCACCATCTCCGGCGTCAGCTCCACATGACTCGGCCGGATGGCCTCGTGCGCATCCTGCGCGCCGGACTTCGGCTTATAGCGCCGCGGGCTGCCCGGATAATAGGCCGCGCCATAGCGGCTTTTGATCACATCCGCCGCCGCGGCCAGCGCCTCCTCCGAGATGCGCAGCGAGTCGGTTCTCATATATGTGATCAGACCAACCGAGCCTTCGCCCGTGATCTCCACACCTTCATAGAGCTGCTGCGCGATCATCATCGTGCGCCGCGGCGTCATGTTGAACTTGCGGGACGCCTCCTGCTGGAGCGTCGACGTGATGAACGGCGGCGCGGGATTCTTCTTCTTCTCAGTGTTCTTGATGCTCTCCACGCGGAATTCGCCGGTCTTCAGCTCGGCCAAGATCGCGTCGACCGTTTCGCGGTTCGGCAGCTCGCGCTTCTTCGGGTCTCCATAATAGTGCGCCACAAAGCTGCCGGGCTTGCCCACGCGGGCCAGGTTCACATCCAGCGACCAGTATTCCTGCGGCTGGAAGGCGCGGATCTCGTTCTCCCGGTCGACAATCAGCCGCGTCGCCACCGACTGCACGCGCCCGGCGGACAGGCCCTTGCGGATCTTCTTCCAGAGCAGGGGGCTGAGCTGATAGCCGACGATGCGGTCGAGCACGCGCCGCGCCTGCTGCGCGTCGACGAGATTCTGGTCGATGGCGCGCGGGGCCTGAATGGACTTGCGCACCACGTCGCGCGTAATTTCATTGAACGTCACGCGGTACGTCTTGTCGTCCGGGATGTTCAGCAGATATTTCAAATGCCACGAGATGGCCTCGCCCTCGCGGTCCGGGTCAGTTGCGAGGTAGATATTCGCGCTTTTCGCGGCGGCCTTCTGTAGTTCTTCGATGGTCTCTTCCTTGCCCTTGAGCGGAACATATTCCGGCTCAAAATCGTGTTCAATGTCCACGCTCATCGTGCTCTTCTGCAAATCGCGCAGATGGCCCATGCTGGCCTTGACCGTGAACTCCGGCCCCAGATATTTTCCGATTGTCTTCGCCTTCGACGGCGACTCGACGATCACCAGATTCGTTTTTGGCATGTTGTCGGTATTCTCCAAATCTATCTTGTTTCCGCTTCCGCGGTGTTGTTTCAGCGTTTTTCGCCCAGCGTAAAGCGCTTGCCCGGCAGCCGCCGGATGTATTGCTTGACCTCCAGCAGCGTGATGGCCGCAAGCGCCCGCGCCGCAGGCAGCTGGCTCCAGTCGATGATCTCATCCATCGGCAGCGGCTGCGCGCCGAGCAGGCCGATCACCGCCGCCTCATCCGGGCTGAGCTTGTCTGAAATTTCCTGTACGTCAATATAAGCCCTGTTTTCCAGATTGTCAACGTCTTTTTTGTCGACTTTTTTCGGGAAAGTGCGTTCCTCCGCCACTTTTGTGGGCCGCGCGGCCTTCGTCTCGGCTGCGGTCAGCGTCATCGGCATGGCGGGCGGCTGGAAGGCGATGCGGTCCGGATAGAGCAGCGCATACTCGCGCATCACGTCCGCGCCCTCAGAAATGAGCGTCGCGCCATCCTTCAAAAGCTGTAGATTCCCCTCCGAGGTCGGGCTTCCAACGTTCGCGGGCAGCGCAAACACATCGCGCCCCTGTTCGAGCGCACGGCCGGCTGTGATGAGCGCGCCGCTCTTTTTCGGTGCTTCCACGACCACAACACCGACCGAAATGCCGCTCAGGATGCGGTTTCGCACCGGGAAATTGTCCGGATACGGCGGCGTCCCCGGCGGGAATTCGCTGATAAGGCAGCCGTGATAGCGGATATCCTCAAACAGTCCCCTGTTCTTCGCCGGATACGCCACATCCACGCCGCAGCCCAGCACCGCGATCACCGGCCCGCCCGCCGTCAGTGCGCCGGTCAAACACACCGTATCCACACCGTCGGCTCCGCCGGACGCCACAATCGCGCCCAGCCTTCCCATCTGATAGCCAAGCATTTTGCCCTGCTGCAAGCCGTAGAGCGAGGCGTGCCGCGTGCCGACCATGGCGATGACCGGCTCCGCATCAATGTCCGGGAGCGTCCCCTGATAGTAGAGCAGCAGCGGCGGATCGTCAATGCTGCGCAGCCGCGCCGGATAGGCCGCGTCCTGCCAGGTGAGGATGTGGATGCTCTTGCGGTGACATTCCGAGAGGATGCGGCGCGGCTCCGCGAGATCCTTGTCCTCGAGCGGTTCCGCGTTTTTCAGGCCCTCGATGCCGCGATATGCCTCCGCGTCCGCGTAGAAGACCGCCTCCGGCGATCCGAACCGCCGCAGCGCCGCGTGCATTCCCTGCCGTCCCAGTCCACGCCGGGTTGTCAGCCACAGCCAGTATTCCAGCACCGCTCCTCAGTCCCTTTCCTGGTGGGCAGCTTTGCGTCGCCTTTGCCGAAGGCCGCAAATCTGCCCGTATATTTCTATCTTTTACCTGTCATTTAAGTTAGCGGCGCATTTGCCACATCACAATGGTCGCGGCGACGGCCGCGTTCAGCGATTCGCAGTGGCTCTGCATCGGGATGATGACCGTGCCGTCCGCCGCGTCCAGCAGCTCCCGGCAGACGCCCTGCCCCTCCGAGCCGATGATCACAGCGGTCTGCGAAAGCGTCTCTTCGCGCAGATCATGCGCGTCGGCGCGCAGCGCCGTGGCAAGCAGGCGCACACCGTTTGCCCGGCAGCTTGCGACAGCCGCTTCCCGCGTCATCGAAACCGGCACAGCGCGGAACGCCGCGCCCATCGACGCGCGCACCACCTTCGGGTTCCACACGTCGGCGCAGCCGGGCAGCAGCACCACTGGCACGGCCAGCGCGTCCGCCGTCCGCAAAATCGTCCCCAGATTGCCGGGGTCCTGAATCCCGTCGAGCAGAAGCGTCCCCGGCAGGATCTCCGTCTGCGGCGGCTGCGGCGTCCGGCAGAGGAAAATCGCGCCCTGCGGCGCGTCCATCTGCGAGACGCTCGCCATCACGTCGCGCGGGACGCGCACAACGCGGACTTCCTCCGGCAAACGACAAATTTCGACATCATCGGCCGCAATGACCGTATGCAGCCCCGGCACCCACCGGGCCGCTTCTTCCAGCAGCTTTGTCCCGTCGGCAGCGAACTCGCCGCACGATTCCCGATAGCTCCGGGAGGTCAGCAGCTTCTTCGCGTGCCGCAGCAGCGGATTCTGGCGGCTGGTAATGCGCTCTTCTCTCATCCCCTCAGCCTCGTCAGCTTGTCGTTCGCCCCGACGGCCACAAGCACGCAGCCCGCGGGCAGCGGCTCGTCCGCGTCCGGCACGACGTTGATCTTTCCGTTTTCGCGCACAGCGATAATGTTCACGCCGTACTTTGCCCGGATGTTCAGCTCGCGGATCGTCTTGCCGACCCACGCCTCCGGGAGCGTCAGCTCCGCGATGCCGTACTGATCGGACAGCTCGATGAAATCGAGGATGCTCGACGATGTGACCGCCTGCGCCAGCTTCACGCCGGCCTCCCGCTCCGGGATGAGCACCTTGTCCGCGCCGATCTTCTCCAGCGCGCGCTTCTGCATGTCGCCCTCGGCCTTGCAGACCACCTGCGGCACGCCAAGCTCCTTGAGGTTCATCGTGATGACGATGCTTGCGGCCAGATCCGTCCCGATGGCCACGATCGCGCAGTCATAGTTCCGCATGCCGAGCGAGCGGAGCACCGCCTCGTCCCGTGCATCGGCCACGACGGCGTAGGTCACGCGGGATTCCATCCGCTGCACGCGCTCCGCGTCGTCGTCAATTACCAGCACTTCATTTCCCAGGGCATAAAGCCGCTCGGCCACCGCAGTGCCGAACCGCCCCAGCCCGATCACAGCATAGGTTTTCTTCATACAAGCCTCCTATCCGATCATCACGCGCGTCTGCGCGTAGGTGATGCGATCCTCCGCCGGATTCGCCATCATGAAGCCCACGCTGATGGTCATGATGCCGACGCGGCCAAAAAACATAAATATGATCAAAATCAGGCACGACGCGAAGCTCAGACCGCTTGTGATGCCCGTCGTCAGGCCCACGGTACAGAGCGCCGAGATCGTCTCGTAGATGGCATTTTCAAAGCTGACGCCGTCGATCACCGCAATGGTGCCTGCGCCGACAGCGCCCAGCGTCAGCATCAGCAGCGCGATGGACCCCGCGTTCGCGACCGTGCTCTGCGGGATCGTCCGCTTGAACGCCGTGATGTGCGTCCGCCCTCTCGCCGTCCCGACCGCCGCCAGCACCAGCACGCCGACCGTCACAGTTTTCACGCCGCCCGCCGTCGAGCCGGACGACCCGCCGACGAACATCAGCACATCGCACACGGCCTTCGTCACGTCGCGCAGCGCGTTCTGGTCAAAGCTGGCGAAGCCCGCCGTGCGCAGCGTCACAGACTGGAACAGGCTCGCAAGTACCTTTCCGCCCGCGGTCAGCCCACCGATCGTGCCGGGGTTGTTCCATTCCAGCAGCGCAATCACCGCCGCGCCGCCCAGCGTCAGACCCAGCGAAATGGCCACAACAAGCCGGGAATAGACACTCAAACGCGAAAATCTCCGGTTTTTCCGGATGTCGCCCCAGACCGCGAAGCCGAGGCCGCCGATCGTGATGAGCGCCATGATCGTCAGATTCACCACCGGGTCGTCCACATAGCCGCAGAGGCTCCCGCCGGAGGCGAGGTCGCCCAGCACGTCGAAGCCCGCGTTGCAGTAGGCCGAAACGGAGTGGAACACGCCGTACCACACCGCGCGGCCCAAGCCAAACTCCGGCCAGAACCGCAGCGTCAAAATCAGCGCGCCTGCGCCCTCGACGGCCAGCGTCCCGAGCAGCACGTTCCGCACCAGTCCGCTGATCTGATCAAAGCTCAGCGCCTGCGCCAGCACCAGCCGCTGCCGCAAGCCGATCTTCCGCCGCAGTGCAAAAAAGAAGATGGACGCGATGGTCATAAAGCCAAGCCCGCCGATCTGGATCATCACCAGAATGACCGCCTGCCCAAAGCCGCTCCAATACGTACCGGTGTCCACGCGGACGAGTCCTGTCACGCAGGTAGCGGACGTGGCTGTAAATAAGCTCGTCAGGAAATCAGTCGGCTCTCCGCGCTTCGACGCGGCGGGCAAACAGAGCAGCGCACTGCCCAGCAGAATGATCGCGAGAAAGACCAGCGCAATAATCTGCGGCGGACGCATCCGCCGCACCCGTGACCGAACCCCGGCCCAAATTGCAGAAACAGACAAAATATGCCTCCTTTAAGGCAACACCGCGCGCTTCGGCGGATCTTTTCCGACAATCCTGCGGTCTCGCCTTGATATTTTATAATAATATGTATCTTTTTTCATTTGTCAAGTCATCCGGCGTTTTTCCGCCGGATGCTTGATAAACAATAAACATAGTGGTATACTAGGTTTATCAATCTGAGGGAGTCTTTTTTATGCTGATTTCCACCAAGGGGCGCTATGCGCTGCGCATCATGCTCGATCTGGCCCAGCAGGAGCCGGGGGCCTTTATTCCCCTTCCCGCAATCGCCGAACGGCAGGAGGCGTCGGAAAAATATCTGGAGAGCATCATCTCCACGCTGGCCAGAGCCGGACTTGTTGAAGGGCAGCGCGGCAAGGGCGGCGGCTATCGCCTTGCGCGCAAGCCGTGCGACTATTCCGTCGGCGAAATTCTGCGGCTGGCCGAGGGTTCGCTCGCGCCGGTATCCTGTCTGGAGGCAGGGGCCACGCCCTGCCCGAAGGCGGGATCGTGCCGGACGCTGCCGGTCTGGGAAAAATTAGAGTCCCTGATCTGTGGCTATCTCGACGAAGTCACGCTGACAAGCCTGCTCGACGGCGGCGCCGAGATCGGCGGCTGCCCAAGCGTGAAAAAGTAAATATTTTATGTTGTTTCCATAAACCTATTGACAAAGTAGGTTTTTGTGCTATGATAAACCCATAAAAAAACTATGTTTTAGGCGGCTGCGGCCAGGCGCGGCGCCGCCCGTATCCCAAGGAGGTCATTCCATGTTTGTTTATGCGGACAACGCCGCCACGACAAAGCCCAGCCAGGTCGCGCTTGACGCGATGCTGCCGTGTCTGACGGACGTCTACGGCAATCCCTCGAGCCTGCATTCCGTCGGCCAGAAGGCCGCAGAGACGCTTCAGGCGGCGCGCGAGACCGTCGCAGCCTGTCTCGGCTGTCAGGCGCGCGAAATTTACTTCACCTCCGGCGGCAGTGAGGCTGACAATCAGGCCATCGTCTCTGCCGCGCGGCTCGGCGCAAAGAAGGGCAAGAAGCACATCATTTCCACCGCGTTTGAGCACCATGCTGTGCTGCACACGCTGAAAAAGCTCGAAAAAGAGGGCTTTGAGGTCGAGCTGCTGCCGGTCGGCGAGATCGGCACCGTCACCGCCGAGCAGGTCAAGGCAGCCATCCGCCCGGACACCTGCCTCGTGACCATCATGTATGCCAACAACGAGATCGGCTCGATCCTGCCGATCGCAGAGATCGGTGCAGTCTGCAAAGAAGCGGGCGTCCTCTTCCATACCGACGCCGTGCAGGCTGCGGGCCATCTGCACATCAACGTGCAGGAGCAGAACATCGATATGCTCTCCCTCTCCGGCCACAAGTTCCACGGGCCGAAGGGCGTTGGCGTGCTCTATGCGCGCAAGGGCATCATTCTCACGAACATCATTGAGGGCGGCGCACAGGAGCGCGGCAAGCGCGCTGGCACCGAGAACATCCCCGGCATCGTCGGCATGGCCGCGGCGCTGAAGGACATGTGCGAGCACATCGACGAGAATGCCGTGAAGGTCTCCGCCCTGCGGGACAAGCTGATCGCGGGCCTCGCCAAGATCCCGCACAGCATCCTCAACGGCGATCCCGTGAACCGGCTGCCCGGCAATGTGAACTTCTGCTTTGAGGGCATCGAGGGCGAGAGCCTGCTGCTCCTGCTCGACGACAAGGGCATCTGCGCCAGCTCCGGCAGCGCCTGCACCTCCGGCTCGCTCGACCCGAGCCACGTGCTGCTCGCCATCGGGCGGCCGCATGAGGTCGCGCACGGCTCGCTGCGCCTGAGCCTCAGCGAGTGGAACACCGAGGAAGAAGTGGACTATATGCTGAAGGCCATCCCCGAGGTCGTGGAATATCTGCGCGGGATGTCCCCGGTGTGGCAGGATCTTATAAGCGGCAAGCGCAGCTTCGTGCTGGCGTAACATCGAAAGGAGTGCTGAATTATGGCTTTATATACCGAAACCGTCATGGATCATTTCCGCAACCCCCGCAACGTCGGTGAACTCCCGGACGCGAACGGCGTCGGCGAGGTCGGCAACGCAAAGTGCGGCGACATCATGAAGATGTACCTCAAGATCAAGGACGACCGCATCGAGGACGTCAAGTTCGAGACGTTCGGCTGCGGCAGCGCGATTGCCTCGTCCTCCATCGCGACCGAGATGATCAAGGGCAAGACCGTCGAAGAGGCGCTGGCCCTGACGAACAAAGAGGTCGTCGACGCGCTGGGCGGTCTGCCCGCGCACAAGCTGCACTGCTCCGTGCTGGCCGAAGAGGCCGTCAAATCCGCCGTGCAGGACTATTACGAGCGCAACAATATCCCCTACGACAAGTCGAAGTTCCCGAAGCAGGAGGACTGCGAGTCCTGCCGCATGGTCTAACCTCAAAAAACCTGCGAACCGTCCGGTTCGCAGGTTTTTGATTTTCAAAACATTGCTTCCACGGGCTGGCCATGCTCTTCGAGCAGCCGCCCGATCTCGCTCTCGCCGTAGACCGTGATGCCGTTTTCCCGCAGCAGCGCCGCCGTCACGCCGTCGCCCGCGGTCAGCCCGCCGGTGAACGTCCCGTCGTAGATCGTGCCGGAGCCGCAGCTTGGGCTGCGCTCCTTCAACAGCGCGATCTTACAGCCGCAGAGGCGCGCGAGATGCAGCGCCTGTTCCGCGCCGTGCCGGTATTCGGCCGTCACGTCGCGCCCATCCTTCGTCATCACGCGATCCTCGATGCGCTCCGCCGGGGTGCGCGGCGTCGGCAGACCGCCGAGCTGCTCCGGGCAGAGCGGCACAAGGTCAAACTGCTCCGAAAGCGCCACCATCTCCAATACCGGCTTGCTCTGTCCGTCGTAGCGGCACTGCGCGCCGAGCAGGCACGCGCTGATCAATAAATGCTCCATCATCGGATCCTTTCTCCGTCCAGGACGGCTTCGGCCAGATGCTCGCCCTCGTAGACGAGCTTCAGCGAGAAAAACGGCCTGTTCTGCTGCATCAGGGCGAGGAAGATCTTGTCGCCCTCCCACGCGGGCAGCGCGTTGATCTGTTCAATCGGCACCCATTCGAGCACGCCCTCGTCGCACTCGCGCAGCGCGCCGGTGAAGCCCGTCGCGTGGAACAGGTGCATGTATTCCGTCTCCCACTGGTCGGAGACGAACGTGATGATCCCGCAGTAGCGGTAATCTGTCAATGTCAGGCCAGTCTCCTCCAGCACCTCGCGCCGCGCGCAGTCCTCGGGGCTTTCGCGGTCTTCAAATTTTCCGCCCACGCCGATCCACTTGTCGTGGTTCTCGTCGTGTGCCTTGCGGACGCGGTGCAGCATCAGATAGCGCCCGTCCTGTTCGAGATAGCAAAGCGTCGTCTGTTTCATCCGCCCGCCTCCTTTTCCCCCATTCTATCAGGAGATCCCGCCTGATGCAACCCTCATCTTTCCCACCATAGCAGATAGGCTCACATTTTTGAAACCGTCCTTTTCTTTCTCCTTCAGAAAGAAAAGAAAGCGGGCCATGCAAAACCGGAAGCACTTCCCGTGCCGCACGCGATCTTGCTGATGGCGCTCATTTCTCTGCCTGCGAATACGGCAAAAGCCAAGACTTCCATACGCCGCAAGTCCAGAGCAAGGCTCTGGTCGATGGAGAGTCCAGAG
>ERZ773242.3456-NODE-3456-length-11290-cov-3.266044_pt1 | contig 11290 bp, 9 predicted proteins | sample MGYA00511077_ERZ773242 | MGnify/ENA primary metagenome ERZ773242 (study PRJEB29015, sample SAMEA2737754) | human gut metagenome | biome: human gut; feature: human-associated habitat; material: faeces | place: China | collected 2012 ... | reverse complement strand
GGTCCAGCAGCGGGCCGGACACCCGGCTGCGGTACTGCCGCACCGCGCTGGGCGAGCAGGTGCACTGCCGGGTGGGGTGGCCGTAGTAGCCGCATTTGCAGGGGTTCATGGCGGCCACCAGCTGGAAATGGCTGGGGTAGGTGGCGCTGCCTGCGGCGCGGCTCACGGTGATCTGGCCGTCCTCCAGCGGCTGGCGCAGCACCTCAAGGCTCTCGCGGGAGAACTCCGGCAGCTCGTCCAGGAACAGCACGCCGCAGTTGGCCAGACTGCACTCGCCGGGGCGGAACTGTGCGCCGCCGCCCGCCAGCGAGACGGCACTGGCCGAGTGATGCGGGCTGCGGAAGGGACGCGCCGTGATCAGGCCCCGGCCCTGGGGCAGCTGCCCGGCGATGGAATAGATCTTGGTGGTCTCCACGGCTTCCTCCCGGGTGAGAGGCGGCAGGATGCCCGGCAGGCGCTTGGCCAGCATGGACTTGCCGGTACCCGGGGCACCCATCAGCAGCACGTTGTGGCCCCCGGCCGCAGCGATGACCATGGCCCGGCGGGCCAGTGCCTGCCCCATCACGTCGGCAAAATCCGGCACCTGTGCCCAGGCCTCGGCGGGGTCAAAGGGAACGGCTGCCGCAGCGGTCAGCGGTCGGATGCCGCGCAGGGCGTCCACCACCTCCCGGGCGGTGTGGGCCGGGTAGACGGCCATGCTGTCGGCACAGGCCTCGGCAGCCTCGGCGGCGTTTTCGGCGGGCACATACAGGGCGCGGATGCCGTTTTCGGCGGCGGCCAGTGCCATGGGCAGCACGCCGGATACCGGGCGCAGGGTGCCGTCCAGCGCCAGCTCCCCCAGAAAGGCGGCGTCCTCCGGCACATCCTCCAGCTGGCCGCTGGCCGTGAGCACGGCCAGCAGCAGGGACAAATCGTATACCGGGCCGGTCTTGCGCACATCGGCGGGGGCCAGGTTGACCGTGATGCGCCGGTCCGGGAACTTGAAGCCCAGGTTCTTGATGGCGGCACGCACGCGGTCCGCACTTTCCCGCACGGCGGAATCCGGAAGGCCTACGATGGAAAAGGCGGGCAGCCCGCCCGAAACGTCGGCCTCCACGGCCACGGCAAAGCCGCGCAGGCCGTTCAGGCCAAAGCTCTTTGTTACCGAATACATGGGTGCACCTCGCTTGCATTTTCTGCGCGAAAACGGTCGAAAATTGGGTGGAAAAATTTGGGAGGAACCGTCAGCCTTCGACAGCATCTCCCGGTCGATTTCATTATAGTAAAGGGCAGGAAAGATGTCAATGCAGCGGAAAGGAGAGCGACAAACGATGACAGGCAAGGAATACTGCCGGTACATCCGTACTTATTCAGAGCTGGAGGGGCTGCAGCGGGCCCACACGGTGGTGTACTGTGCCCAGACCGTGCCCGGGGGCGTGCTGGCCCAGCTGCGGTGGGAGCAGGCAGGCCGGGTACAGTGCAGTACGGCGCTGGCGCCGCAGGGCAGTTTTGCCCGGATGATGCAGCTTTTGCGCTATCTGTGCGAGAACAGCATCGGCCCGGAACAGTGGCTGGAGGTGCTGGAGGACGTGCACCAGCCCTACCGGCTGCTGCCGGAAGCACAGCAGCCCGCCGACATCCACCCGGAGAGCGGCTGTTTTTGTGGCATTTGCTGATTTTGTGCCGGTAAGATTGTGGCAGAATATGCAATTGACATGATGGACACAAGCGTTTATAGTATAATTAGGTTTGAATAAACTGTCTCCTTTTTTGGGAAAAAATAACAAAGGTAAGGTGTGCAACATGTATCTGGATGAATATAAGCGCTGGCTGGCAGCAGACCTGGATGACGCAGATCTGAAGCCGGAACTGGTAAAGGTCGAGGGGAATGACGACGAGATCAAGGATCGCTTTGCTGTGGCCCTGAAGTTTGGCACCGCAGGCCTGCGCGGCGTCCTGGGCGCGGGTACCAACCGCATGAACATCTACGTTGTGCGTCAGGCTACCCAGGGCCTGGCCAACTGGGTCAAGACCCAGGGCGGCAGCCAGACCGTCGCCATCAGCTACGACAGCCGCCTCAAGAGCGACGTTTTTGCCAAGACGGCTGCCGGTGTTCTGGCAGCCAATGGCATCAAGGTGCGCATCTATGATGCCCTGATGCCGGTGCCGGCCCTGAGCTTTGCTACCCGCTACTATCAGTGCAATGCAGGCATCATGGTCACCGCCTCCCACAATCCGGCCAAGTACAACGGCTACAAGGCCTACGGCCCGGACGGCTGCCAGATGACCGATGACGCCGCCGCCATCGTGTACGACGAGATCCAGAAGACCGATGTGCTCACCGGTGCCAAGTACATCTCCTTTGCCGAGGGCGTGGAAAACGGCCTGATCCGTTTTGTGGGCGATGACTGCAAGAAGGCCCTGTACGACGCCATCGAGGCCCGTCAGGTGCGCCCCGGCCTGTGCAAGACCGCCGGCCTGAAGCTGGTGTACAGCCCCCTGAACGGTTCCGGTCTGGTTCCGGTCACCCATGTGCTGAACGACATGGGCATCACCGATATCACCATCGTGCCCGAGCAGGAGTACCCCAACGGCTACTTCACCACCTGCTCCTACCCCAACCCTGAGATCTTCGACGCCCTGAAGCTGGGCCTGGATCTGGCCACCAAGACCGGTGCCGACCTGATGCTGGCCACCGACCCCGACGCCGACCGCGTGGGCATCGCCATGAAGTGCCCGGATGGCAGATTCTGTCCGCTGTCTTTCCATATTATATAATGCAGAACTCGCTGCGTTTTCTACTCGGTTCGCACGCTTATTAGCCTGCAGTCGCTCAAACTTACCCTGCGGGCTCAAACATGAGCTTTGTGCAGGCAGCTAGTGCGAACCTCATAACGAAAGCCTCGCTAGTGTTCATGCACATATATAATATGTCAGAACAGCTGGACTGTAGCTGAATGGGCATACAGATAAATAGCACTGCATAGGCATATGTGTGCACGCACAAGACGGTAGCGAGTATTCCGTAGCAAGGTGCAGCCTAGCAGCGAAGGCGGGCACCTGTCTGAGCCCGAAGGGCGAGTTGTGCAGGAGCCTGAGCGAACAGGCGGGTGCACCTTGTAGGAAACGCAGCGTGTCTTGGCGGCATGCATTGCCCTGACAGTGCGTACGGTTGCTCACATATGGAAAGACAGCAGCAATTAGCAGCAGGTTTCTGGCAGGGGATGCGACGATATTTTTTATAGCGGTTGAATAAATTCTTTCATAATGATAGAATGTAGGTTGTTAAATCTGACTGATAATATATGAAAGAGATGGTATATAAATATGGCAATAATTACACCAAGAACACTGTCAGGCTTCATGGAGCTGGCACCAAAGGATCAGATACTTTTCGAGAAGGTTAAGCAGAAGCTTGAGGAAACCTACCAGATGTTCGGTTTCTTCCCAATAGACACTCCTGTGCTTGAGCACAGCAACATCCTCCTTGCCAAGGCAGGCGGAGAGACAGAGAAGCAGATATACAGATTTAACAAGGGCGATACAGATATGACCATGAGATTTGATCTTACTGTACCTCTTGCAAAGTATGTGGCTAAGAATGCGGGAGAGCTTACATTCCCGTTTAAGAGATATCAGATCGGTAAGGTTTATCGTGGCGAGCGTGCACAGCAGGGACGATTCAGAGAATTCTACCAGGCAGATATAGATATAATCGGAGACGAGAATTTAAGCATTGCAAACGATGCAGAGGTTCCAAGTATCATGTATAGAGTATTTACAGGTCTTGGACTCAGTGATTTCACCATAAGGATCAACAACCGTAAGATCTTAAATGGTTTATTTGCCATGCTGGGACTTTCGGACATTGCAACGGATGTAATGAGGATAATTGATAAGATCGACAAGATCGGTAAAGACAATGTTGAGGCAGAGCTTGTGGATCTGGGTGTTTCAAAGGACGCAGCAGATACAATTCTTGAGCTTCTTACATTTAAGGGTACAAATGAAGAGGTTCTTGACAGGCTTAAGACATTTGCAGGTAAGAATGAGATGTTAGACTCAGGTGTGTCAGAGCTGTGTGAGGTTATATATTATATAGATAAGTTTGGTGTTCCGGCAGGTAATTACAGAGTTGACCTTTCTATTGCAAGAGGGCTTGATTACTATACAGGAACAGTATATGAGACAACCTTCAACAGACATCCTGAGATAGGAAGTATATGCAGCGGCGGAAGATATGACAATCTTGCCGAGTACTACACCAAGAAGAAGCTTCCGGGTGTGGGCATGTCCATTGGACTTACCCGTCTCTTTTATATACTTAATGAGTTTGATTACTTAAACAGAGATCTGGACACCGTTGCAGATCTTCTTATAATCCCTATGACAGATGATATGGCTTCAGCCGTTGAAATATCAGGTGTAATGAGAGAAGCAGGTATCAGGACTCAGATATATCTTGAGAAGAAGAAGTTCAAGCACAAGATAGGTTATGCAGACAAGCTTGGTATCCCATATGCAATGTTCCTTGGTGAGGACGAGATAAACGGTAATGTAGTCACCATAAAGAATATGAAGGCTGCCGAGGGAGATACAGACAAGCAGGTAACTGTGCCTGTTAATGAGGCTGTTGAGTTCATCAAGTCAGGACTTGCGAAGAACAACAGTGAGAAGTGCATAAAGCTTGGCGAGTAATAAAGCCGGGTATATAAGCAGCAATAAATATCAGGGAGAAAACTGATGGTATTTTCAAGTATGGAGTTTTTGTTCCGGTTCCTTCCAATATTCTTAGTTGCGTATTTTCTGACTAAGAAGGCGTATAGGAACATAACTCTTCTTATTGGAAGCTTGATCTTCTATGCTTACGGTGAGCCTGTGTATGTGCTTTTGATGATTGGTTCCATACTGGTGAACCACTTCATCGCAAGACGTATACAGAGATTTCACAGCATAGAAAAAGCAAGCGGTATAGACTGCTCCTTTGAGAGAAAGGCATGGCTGGTGACAGCTCTTGTGCTTGACTTCGGACTGTTGTTCCTGTTCAAGTACGTGAATTTCTTTATAGGAGTGGCAAATAACATAGCAGGAAGACAGCTGATAAAGGAGGTAGCTCTTACGTTACCTCTTGGTATCAGCTTTTATACATTCCAGATAACATCATACATAATTGATGTGTACAGAAAGAAAATAGTGGTACTTAAGAGCTCTATATGCTTTGCAACCTATGTGTGCATGTTTCCACAGCTTATAGCGGGACCTATCATAAATTATCCGGAGATAAAGCCGGAGATGCAGGGCATAAGAAAGGCAAACCTTAAGCAGATAGAGTGGGGTGTCACGGAATTTATAGTGGGACTTGCCTACAAGGTTCTTCTGGCAAATAAGATCGCATCTCTGTGGAATGATGTGCAGATGGCAGGGGCCTATGGCATAAATACAGCCACCGCATGGCTTGGATCCTGGGGCTATTCCATGCAGATCCTGTTTGATTTCATGGGCTATTCCCTTATGGCCATGGGACTTGGAGCCATAATGGGCTTCAGATTTCCGGTAAACTTTAAGGATCCGTATTGTGCAGTATCTATGACGGACTTCTGGCGTAGGTGGCACATTACCCTGGGAAGATGGTTCAGGGAATATGTGTATATCCCTATGGGCGGCAACAGAAAGGGCTTTGTCCGTATGGTATGGGCGATGTTCGTGGTCTGGGTGCTCACAGGTCTGTGGCACGGGGCAGATTGGAACTTCCTTATATGGGGATTGTTTTTATTTGCAGTGTTATTCGTAGAGAAGCTGTTCTTAGGTAAGGTGCTTGATAAGGTTAAGATATTGGGACACCTGTATATGCTGTTCATGATACCTTTGTCATGGACCATATTCAACATAAGTAAGCTTGACCAGCTTAAGGTATATCTTAAGAGGATGTTCGGCATGCATATTGATGGCTCTGTAGTCATTGACGGCATGGCGAGATTTAAGGATCTGCTTGGAACCTACTGGTGGCTCCTTCTTATATGTGTTGTGTGCTGTACGCCTCTTCCATATAAGCTTATCTGCAGATTTTACAGAAATTATATATGCAAGATAATCCTTCTTGTGCTGTTCTGGTATTCCGTATATCAGATCGCCCTTGGGGGAAATAATCCATTCTTGTATTTCAGATTTTAAAGGAAGGCAATAGCCTATGAAACTTTTAAAAGCGATAGCAAAGTTTCCTTTGTTTGTGGCAATTATAATATCAGGCCTGGGACTTACCGCCTATGGATATTTCTCAGGAAAATACAATATATCTGTAACCATGGATCACCCTATACTGGCGGCGGTACTGACCGCTGATTATGTGGCAACAGACGGTGACGCTGACAGGGCAACGGCAACAGACGGTGACTCGGCAGCTGGCAGTACAACCGGTAATGACGGAGCAGCTTCCGGGGACGGCACGAAGGATGCCGACAGCAATACCGGCAGTACCGGAGACAATGCTGATAACAACGGTAATGGGGCAGGCGACAACACCGATGGCAGTGGCGGCATACAGACAGGACCGGATTACAATAACGGAGTTAAGATAGTCCAGACTGATGAGGTGCTGCAGTCCGGTAAGGCTGATAATGTGAAGGCTCCTATACCTACAAAATATCAGTCCATAGCAGCCAGAGCCAGCAGGAGTCCTGACAGCTACAATGATGTGAATAAGATTGCTCTGACCACTGCATATCCTTATATAGATGTGGATGAGTCTTATTTTGATGACGCGGTATTTATCGGGGATTCAAGAGTTGAGGGATTGGAGCTTTATTCAGGACTTAAGAACACCACATTCTATGCAGTCCAGGGACTTACCATATTCGGACTTATGGGACATGAGTATGCCAAGGTTGGCGACAGCACAGTAAGTCTCAGGGAAGCTTTGTCCCGGAAGCAGTTTAAGAAGATATACATAATGGTAGGTGTCAACGAGCTTGGAACCTGGACAGATACCTTCACCGACGCCTACAAGGAAGCAATAGATGAAATAAGGGAGCTGCAGCCGGGAGCAGTAATATTCATCCAGGGTATCATGTATGTGAGTGATGATTATTCCAAGGCTCATGATATAGTAAACAATGATAATATAATAGATAAGAACAATCATATTGCTGCCCTGGCAAATGGCGTGGATATCTTCTACCTTGACATGAATCTTGCCATAACCGATGACAGTGGATATCTGGACCCGGATCTTACCTGGGATGGTGTCCACCTTCAGGCACAGTATTACTCTCTGTGGGTTGATTTCCTGAAGTCCCACGGACTTGACAGCTACATGTTTGAATAAATAAAACAAATACAGGCGCCGTCTCTGCACCTGCAGGGAGGGAAAACTCCCCGGCAGATCGTGACGACGCCCTTTTTATAATCCGACATCAGGGTAGTGCAACATGCATGGGTTTGATGTCGTGGTATTGATCAGACCGAAGTTAAGTCTGCGGGAGTTACCGCCACCGGTTAGATTGTACCTGTTACAGTTACTGTTGCGATGCCTGGGGTTACAGTGTACTCACCTGTTGTGCTCTGAGTGAAGGTCGCAGCAGGAACAGTGATCTGACCCGGAACGGTCTGGAAGAGACCTGTTGTCTCATTGTAGGTGTAGAAAGTTGTTACCGGCATTGTATCACCATTATAGGTTACAGTGATATTGGACAGGGCAGGGGTAAATGTGTCTATGATAGTTGCATTGTCTGTGGCTGCGGCAGCAGTATTTCCCATGTTCTGGATAATAAAGGTGTAAGTGATCTGACCATTTCCGTTGATGGTTGTAGGAGAAAGCGACTTACTGATGTTCAACATCGGAGCAGCAAGTACTGTCACTGTCTCTGTGGCTGTTACCGGCTCTGTGAGGCCGGTGCCTGTTATGGTCACAGTATTTGTTATTGTGGAAGCTGCGGCAGGAGGTGCAAAATTATTCGCAGTGGTTTCGTATACAATAGTTGTGTTGCCGCCGGCAGGTACTGAGATGCCTGTAAGTGTAAGCGGTCTTGTGGCACCTATTGTAGGTGTTGCCTGGAGTGCACCGTTTATATAATATCTGATTGAATCAGGAGTGTATGTCAGTGGATATACAGTACTTGTGTTGTATGTGTATGCACCAAGGTTATCAGTTACAGTAAGTCCGGTATAATCGGTTGTGCCGGAGTTGACTATACTTATGACGTAGGTTACATTATCACCGGAAGTATAAGTTGGAACCAGGGCGGTCTTGGTGGCTGTAAGGGAATCCACGATCTCACCTGTGGTTATATTGGAAGTAGTGGTCGTGTTGTTATAATTCAACGTGGCCTGATTGTAAAAAGTTGCCATATTAATACCTCGTCTTTCTTTTGAATTAAGAGACCGATATGTCTCTGATTTAATATATGCATGGAGCGGGGGATGGGTAACTGCCCAAAAGGGGCTTCATAAAATTTTAGAAAAAAATTTTTGAATAAGACCAGACAGCACCATAAAAATACCGGCATTCATGCGTATAGTATGTGAGGGATGAAAAAAAGAAAGGAACAGGTGTTGATATGAGAAAGAAATTTGTAATGCTTGGCATAGTGTCAGCAATGATGATGGGATTATTTGCAGGCTGCGGTTCAGATACCGGTAATAAGGAGGACAATACCGCCACACAGACCGACGCAAATGGAAGCAATGTGGATGTAAACGACAATAATGTGGATGACAAAGATGTGAGTGAAAAGAAGGTGAGCGCAGAGGATCTGAAATCCGCCGGGGCGGTTGTGGCTGATGGCGTCAATTCTACAGGTTATGCCATATTTAAGAACCTGTATGACGGAGGAAATATCTGTATCTCTCCATACAGCATAGAGTCAGCCATGGCGATGATAACCAACGGTGCGGAAAATGATACCTTAAGGGAGCTTATGGAGTCTCTTGGAATAGAAGATATTGACAGCTTTAATCAGGCAATGAAGACTGTGAACTCAGGACTTCAGGGGGATGGAGCTACAGTTGATATTGCCAATTCCCTCTGGAGAAACGGCTCTGTGAAGGATACATTTGCAGAGGATCTTAAGGATTATTACTCTGCGGAAGTTAAGGATGTGGACTTTTCGGATGAGGGAACAGTTGATGAGATAAACCAGTGGGTAAGCAATGCCACCAATGACAAGATAAACAGACTCGTGGACAGGCTTGACAGCGGTACAAATGCTGTGATATTAAATGCAGTGTATTTCAATGGTAAGTTTGCAGAGCCATTCCCAGAGAATAACACCATGGAAGGAAGATTTTTCATAGGAGACGGCAGCAATATCAAGACAGATATGATGGCGATCTACGACGGCAGCTTCCCTTATTATGAGGGCAACGGACTTAAGGCAGTGCGTCTTGACTATGAGGACAGCAACGTGGTGATGGATCTCTATATAACCGACAAGAACGGCATGGAGGTTGAAGGGGAAAATGCAGTGGATATATACAATTCTCTTACTGATGAGCAGAAGCAGGAGATGTATAACGCACTTTCTACCGGTGAGGTGAAGGAACTTACAGTCCTTTCAATGCCTAAGTTTGAATTTGCCTCTGAGACCATAAGCATAAAGGATGTGCTTATGAAAATGGGAATTAATAAGGCGTTTTCTGAGGACGCAGAATTAGGTAAGATAGGTGATAATACAATGCTTTCGGATGTGCTTCACAAGACCTATATAAAGGTTGATGAGGAAGGAACCGAGGCGGCAGGGGTTACCGCAGGGCTGACTAAGGAGACTGCAATGCCGGTTGAGGAAGTATACAATTTCGTGGCAGACCAGCCATTTGTATATGTTATAAGTGACAGCAGTACCGGAGCTATATTGTTCATGGGAGCTATGACAGATGTGAGTCTGGTGGTGGATTAGAAATGTGTGGCAGATAAAAACAAATCTGCTTATTTGAAAATTTTGTGAGAGGAAGCAGCAATGGGAACTTTATATTTTACAAGGCACGGACAGACCATATGGAATGTGGAGAATAAGATCTGTGGAGCTACAGACATAGCCCTTACAGAGATGGGACATGAGCAGGCAGAGGAGACCGGCAGATGGCTTAAGGAAAGAATCGATGCAGGTGAGATCCATATTGATTTGATACTGTACTCGCCGCTTATAAGGGCAGCGGAGACTGCAAGACATATTTCTGAAGCTACAGGCATACCTATGAGACCTGAGCCGAGGATTGTGGAGCAGTGTTTTGGCAGATATGAGGGGACTCCGAGAAACGGTGTGGAATTCAAGGCTGCAAAGGCACATTTTCTTGACCACTATGGAGACGGAGAGACCATGATGCACCTGTGCCAAAGGGTGTACAACCTTCTTGATGAGGTGACGGCAGATAAGGAGAAGACCTATATGCTGGTTGCCCACAATGGTATATCAAGAGTGGTACATTCATACTTCAACGATATGACAAATGAGGAGTATGCAGCCTTCGGCATAAAGAACTGCGAAGTGAAGGAATATAAATTTCGGTAATAAAAAAGCATGTGCGATTTGCACATGCTTTTTTATCGATGCCCGCCGTTTTTTGGTGTCTGCCCTTGAACCTGCTTTATCTACCTCTGTGGCTTGCTGCCGATACGTCCGAAGTATGCACCTATGATACCACCTATTATGTGGGTCAGGTGCGAGATATTGTCTGACACAAATATTGAGTCATATACCTGCTCGCCGATGTACAACACGAACACCAGAATGAAGGTCAGTGGTATGCTTCCGTCCTTTATGCTGGTGAAGGAGGCAAGAAGTATCATGGCAAATGCTACTCCGCTGGCACCTAAAAGCATCACATGAGGAAAGAATATAAAGTGGACTACACCGGTTATTATTGCGGTGGATACGATAAGAAATATCATATCCGCAGAACCGTATTTTTCCTCAAGGAGCGGTCCGATAACCAGTATCAGCATTATGTTTCCCATGAAGTGGGACACTCCCGAATGTCCGAATACATGTCCGATAAATCTCACATATGTAAGTGGATTTAAAAGTGATGAACGGTACACCGAGAAGAACATTCTGGTGGTGTGTCCGCCTGTGAGCTGCCCGAGTATCAGTGCCGCGAGACATATTGCTGTAAATGTAAGTATTACAGGTGAATTAAACGAAATCTTTAAAGTATAGTGTTTCTTTGTATTTCCTGAAGCCATATAGTGAAAAAATCCTCCCCTTAAAATCTTTATACATTGTAACTTAAAAAAAGTGCAAATTCAATACGTAACCCCGGGCGTATACTCAGTACATAAATTAAATGCACAGACCCTGGAACATCAAACTGTAACTGG
>ERZ773242.3454-NODE-3454-length-11294-cov-2.961829_pt1 | contig 11294 bp, 7 predicted proteins | sample MGYA00511077_ERZ773242 | MGnify/ENA primary metagenome ERZ773242 (study PRJEB29015, sample SAMEA2737754) | human gut metagenome | biome: human gut; feature: human-associated habitat; material: faeces | place: China | collected 2012 ... | reverse complement strand
GAGCAAAGAAACCATGAGCGACAAAATCAAGCGGCTTATTTTGAATGACTGCGAGAGAATTTCTTAAACACCCTTGACAAAGCGTACCAGAAGATACGCTGCTGGCAGCGATGGAGAACGCGGGTGCAAAGGATGCGCCGGAGGACGCCGAGCGGCGCGGCCTTGGTACGCCTGCGACCCGCGCAGCCATTCTGGAAAAGCTGGTGTCTGCCGGATTTGCAGAACGAAAAAAGCTCAAAAAGGCAGTCTATCTCATCCCGACGCAGATCGGCAATTCGCTGATTACCGTTCTGCCGGAACAGCTTCAATCGCCGCTGCTGACCGCCGAATGGGAGAATCGACTGTCCCAGGTGCAAAAGGGCGAGCTGGAGCCGGAGGAGTTTCTGGACGGCATTCGGGGTATGCTCACCGATCTGGTCAAGGATTACCGCCCGGTTTCCGGTGCGGATATTCTGTTCCCCTCCGCCGAAAAAACCGTGGGCAAATGCCCCCGGTGCGGCAGACCGGTGATTGAGCGCAGCAAGGGATACTTCTGCACCGGGCAGGACTGCAAATTCGTCCTGTGGAGAGACAGCCGGTTCTTTACCCTCAAGCAGAAAGCTCTGGACAGGAAAACCGCCCAGCTCCTGCTGGAGAAAGGCCGTGCCCCGCTGAAGGGCTGTGTTTCCTCCAAAACTGGGAAGGTCTACGATGCCGCCGTGGTTTTGGAGGACGACGGCGAGCGGGCGCATTTCAAGCTGGTGTTTGGCAATGGCTGATCTGCCCCAGATGAATGACGCGCAGCTCAAACAGGCACGAAAGCTGATACACAGCCGCTGCTGCAATTATGACAATGGAAGCTGTCTTGCTCTGGACTGGTCGTTCTGCAATATCTGCCCACAGTGGATCACCTATTCGCTGAACTGTAAGTGGTTCCGCAATGCAGTGCTGCCCAATGACCCGGCACTGGAAGCATCCATCCTCCATACCCAGCCAAGGAAACGCTGCGTAATCTGCGGAAAGACTGTCCTGTCCAAATCTCACCGAGCAAAGTATTGTCCCGCGTGTTCCGTTCAGGAGCGCAGGCGTCGGGATGCCCAAAGAAAGCGCGTTCAGTATTGGAATCTCCGCATTTAAGGGTCAAAAAAGTGGCTGGTACCAATGACTTTTTCACGCACTTCCGCGAAGGTATGTGTATTTACATTCGGAAAGCAAAAATCGGCTTTTATATGCGGAGAAAGCTCCCCGTGTGACCTATCTATGTCACACGGGGAGTAGTCAAATCAAAGAAAGGAGAGCAAAGACTTGTCCGAAAAACAATCCAACAAGGAGCGCATCAAAGAGATCACCGCTGGTATCGAAAAAGGCATCATGGAGCTGTTTGAAAGTGACCGCTACCGCAACTACCTCACCACTATGAGCCGCTTTCACAAGTATTCCCTGAACAATGTCATGCTGATCCACGCCCAGCGCCCGAATGCCACGCTGGTGGCTGGCTTCAGCAAGTGGAAAAACAGCTTCGGGCGTCATGTGAAAAAGGGCGAAAAGGGCATCCAAATTCTTGCCCCCACCCCCTACAAAATCAAGGTGGATAAGGAAAAGCTGGACCCGGACACCAAACTGCCCATGCTGGACGATGAAGGGAAACCCATCACGGAGGAAAAGGAAGTCACCATTCCCATGTTCAAGGTGGTGTCCGTGTTCGATGTGTCCCAGACCGATGGAAAGCCCCTGCCGCAGATTTCCTTCAGTCTGACCGGGGATGTGGCACAGTATGAGGTTTTCATGGAGGCTCTGCGCCGGACTTCCCAGGTTCCCATTACCATAGAGCCGATGGAACCCGGCATGGACGGCTATTTTCATCTGGAAAAGCAAGCTATTTTTCTCAGGGAAGGCATGAGCCAGGTGCAGACCGTCTGCGCAGCCATCCACGAAATGGCCCATTCCCGGCTCCACAACTATGAGAAAATGACGGAGCTGGCAGATGATGGCGAAACCATCCTTGTACCGGGAGAAAAGGACAGGAATACCGAGGAAGTGGAAGCCGAGAGCATTTCCTACGCAGTCTGTCAGTATTTCGGCATTGAAACCGCTGACAGCAGCTTCGGCTATATCGCTTCCTGGTCCCAGGGAAAGGCACTGAAAGAACTCCGGGCCAGTCTGGAAACCATCAACAAGACTTCCTCGGAGCTGATTTCTGGGATTGAGCAGCATTATCGGGAGATTTGCAAGGAAAAAGGCATTGATCTGGCTGCAGATGCCCCTGCACAGGAGCAGCCCCAGGTGCCGGATAATGCCGAGCTGCCAAAACCTGACGCTGAGCTGGAGATTACCAGCCAGCAGGTTGAAACGCCTGTTCCACTGGAAGCGTCCTCACCGGCTGCTCCAGAGCAGTCTTCCTCCATGCTGCCGGATGCCGCGGAGCAGGCGCTGGACGAATACCCCATGCCGGATGAATCCGTGAAAGTGGCTGATCTGAAAACCTGCGGCTATGTGGATGGGGATATGCTGTCCCTGTCCAGAGAACGAGCTGTGGAACTGTACGATCAGGATATGACCGTGTACGCCATCGTGGACGGCGGCAATGCAGAGATGCTGTTTGACCGGGAGGAATTGGATACCCAAGCCTCCGGCACGGTGTTCTCTGTTTCCCGTGAGGAATGGGAGCAAAGCCCTATGTTCCACGAAAAAATCGTGGAGCGCCAGCAGCACCAGGAGAAGCGGGAGAATGCCTTCCTCGATCATGGGGGTGACTGCTTTGCCATCTATCAGGTAAAGCGTGACGATCCCGGCAATGTGCGGTTTATGAACATGGACTGGATGCAGTCTCATGGGAAAGCCATTGCGCGGGGCAGCTATGACCTGATCTACACCGCACCGCTGACCGCCACCGGCAGCACCGATTCCAAGCTGGAGGCAATCTTTGAACAGTTTAACCTCCATCGTCCGGCGGATTATCACAGCCCGTCCTTGAGCGTCAGCGATATCGTTGCCATCAAGCAGAACGGTGTGGTATCCTACCATTACTGCGACAGCGTGGGTTTCAAAGAGCTGCCGGATTTCCAGAAAGAGAACTACCTGAAGGCAGCGGAAATGTCCACGGAAGATGACTACGGCATGATTGACGGTATCATCAACAATGGTAAGCAGCCCACGGTAGCCGATCTGGAACAGCAGGCCAAATCCGGCCAGCCCATTTCCCTGATGGATTTGGCAGATGCCGTCCACCGGGAGAAGAAGCCCTCCGTCCTCGAAAAGCTCAAATATCAGCCGCAGCAGCCCCAGCGCAAATCCAAACCCCGAAAATCAAAAGAACAGGAGATTTGAACATGAAAGAAAACTTCACATTTGAGGAACAGCAGCTCATGAGCATCTACAATCCCGGCACCCGTCTGGGGCTGATTCACGCCCTTGTGGAAATGCGCACCTACCTGGATAAGGATGAGCAGGAGCTGAAAAACCTGACGGACAGCGCCATCGCCAAGCTCAATGCCATGACGGATGTCGAGTTTGCGGAATTGGACTTGATTCCCGACTTCGGTGAGGGTGAGTAATAGACTTCCCGCCTTTTTTCTGCTATACTGACCTTGTCAGGAGGGAGTGCCATGTCGGAAAAACCACTTGTGCCCTATAAGTCTTTGAAGCAGAAACAGAAAGCACGCATTGCCGACTGGATGTACCGAGAGACGCTGCGTTTCTTCCTGGAGCATCAGCGGATGCCGGAAGCAGAAGAATTTGAATTGCTGTGTCAAATTGTTTACGCCAAAGTACGGATCAGCAATTATCGGGTTGCCTATGAAGAAATCCAACAGATTTACGCCAAACGGCTGGATTCCTACGCCCAGCGTATCCAGCGGGATGTCGAGGCAGAGGTTACACTGGAATCTCTTACCAAGCCGCCAAAGCAGAAGAAAGCCCCAAAACCTCCGCGAAAGCGGAAAAAGAAAAAGCGTGAACCCGCTACAACGTAATCCTGGCAGGATGATCGTTTCTTCTTCATTGCAGGATATACCTCCGGCGGTGCGCCCTATGGTGTTACATGGGAGGAAATGGGGTTAGAGCCGTGGGAGGATCTACCTCTATGAATAAAAGGAATTCTGTCAAGTAGAATTTTGTCCTCCGATTTTGGGTAGAGTGTCGATTGACAGTCCCCCTAGAACATGATAGACTGTGGAAAGTTTGTGTTCAGGAGGAAAGTCAAATGGAAAAGATTCTTGTGTACCTCGGCAGCGATCATATCATTCAGCACCCCTCCTTCGGTGTTCGGGAAAACATACTGAAAATGACCACCGACAGAGAGACCGCCATCGCCCAAGCCTGTGAACAGGATGCCGTGGGTGTAATCAACTCCTATTACCTTGATCTGGATTCCTTGTCTGTAAAAGCACCTGAACAGCAGGTATTGAGCGGTTTTGACGGTTATGATGTTGTGATTCCCCAGGAAGAAGCTGCTTGCTATATCTCCATCTGTTCTGAGGCCGCCTTGAATTCCCTGGTTTTCACGAACGCTTCTTTCGTCTGTCAATAGTACGCCCCCTGCCGGATCGGCACCTCTGATATTCAAATTGTAAATTTTCTCACTTTCGTATTGTAAAACGCTATACATTTGGATATAATAGAGACAGAAAGGTGGTATGAACTATGGCAACAAAAACCGCAAATGTAATGGCTCGTGTCGAAGGAGCAGGCAGAGGAAATCATGGAAATGCTGGGCATTCCTGTTTCCGTTGTCATCAATACGCTTTATAAGCAGATTATCATGACACGGAGCATTCCTTTCTCCCTCTCTGTCCCGGCAGTACCAGTTGCACGGGATGAGATGGACGAAGCCGCTTTCCATGCCATGATGGAGCGTGGTTTGAATGAGGCAAAAGCAGACAAATCCCGTGCCGCTTCTGATGTATTTGCAGATCTGAAACGGGAGATGCAGTAAATGCCAGAGAAATATACAGTCAAAATCACGCAGCAGGCGCAGGAGCAAATTCGGGAAATCGTCAGCTATATCCGCTTCACGCTCCAGGCACCTGAAACTGCCATGAAAATGCTGGATACGCTTCAAGAGGAAATTGCTTCTCTGGATCAGTTCCCCAATCGCGTCCCGCTGACGGAAGAAGAACCCTGGCGCAGTCAGGGCATCCACAAATTTCCAGTCAAAAACTACCTGATTTACTTCTGGGTAGACGAGGAAACAAAAAAGGTTCAGATTATTGGTGCTGTCTATGGCCGCAAAGACCAACGGCACCAGCTTTCCAATCTGGATATGTTCTAACGGATACGCTCTGGGCATTCATGCCTGGAGCGTATTTTCTTACATATCATTTGGAATTGTCCTAACAGGTTATCAATCCCGCCTGGCCAGTCAGGTGGGGTTTTTCATTACAAATCACACAGGAAAGGAGACATCAAATTGGCATCCGTACTGCAGCAATACAGCCAGCTTGCAGACTTCACAGCAACACAGATCACCGGCAGCTACCAGAGCTGGACAGATTTCCTGACCACCGCAGCCCGGTTATACAAGTACCCCTACCATGAGCAGCTCATGATCTACGCCCAGCGGCCCGACGCCACGGCCTGCGCGGACTACGAACTGTGGAACAAGCGAATGGGGCGCTATGTTCGCCGGGGTGCGAAAGGCATCGCCCTGATCGACCACTCCGGGGACGCTCCGAAGCTGAAATATGTGTTCGATGTAGCGGATACCCGCACCACGGAACGCTCCCGCAGTCCCTATCTCTGGGAATACCGCCCGGAGCATGAGCAGGCAGTTTCTGCCGCTCTGGAGGAACAGTTTGCCGTTCCCAATGATGGCAGCATCACAGAGCAGCTTGAACAGATTTCCTCCGTCAAAGTCACAGAATATTTCCTTGCCCACCAGCAGGACATCCTCGGCATCGTTGACGGATCGTATCTGGAGGAGTATCATGACTATGACAAAGGCGTGGCCTTTATCAACGCAGCGACCGTCAGCACCACCTACGCCCTGCTTTCCCGGTGCAGTCTGGCGGCTGATGCCCACTTTGACCCAGAGGAGTTCACGCCGGTCTTTGACTTCAATACGCCCCAGACAGTTTTCGCTTTGGGCAGCGCCGTCAGCGAGATCAGTGAAAAAGTCCTGCGCAGTATCGAAGTCACCATCAAAAAATACGAACGCGAAAAGCTGTCTGAAAGGAGCCAAGAAAATGAACGAACTGACCTACACACGCAGCGGGGACTACTGGATTCCCAATCTGAGCCTGTCCCAGCAGGAGAGCAAGCCCCTGGGCAAGTACGGGAGGATGCGGAAAGCATACCTTCAGGAGTATCGCCCGGTGCTGTGGAACAGCCTGATCCTGTCGGAGCAGCTGTACCCCCATCTGCGGGAGATCGACGAGACGGCGAACAGGCGGTTGGAGCAGATGATGCCCACACTGATGCAGTCGGCGGGGGTGACGGAAGCTCTGAAAGCCAGCGACCCCATGAAATGGCTGGGGCTGATGAACAGCCTGAAAGCCCAGGCCGAGGAAGCGATTCTGACGGAGCTGATCTACGCCTGACAGACGAACCTCCCATCCAGGGAGAACAGTTTTCCTTCTTCCCCACGGAAGCCCAGCAAATTGCATACATCGCCGAAGCGGAGAGTGCAGAAATCGCACCCTCCGCTTTTTCCATGCCCCAGGAGTATATTGACCAGTTTCTCCGGGTGGGAAGCAACACAGAAAATCACCGCACACGGATTGCTATTGAATACGCCAAACAGCAGCCAATGGACAATCTGGTGGATTTTCTGGAAAAGACCTACCACGGCGGTTACGGCCTGCAATTTGGCACCACAAAGGTGTGCGCATGGTACGCCGAGGACGGGATACACCTGGCCTATGGCAGCGCCGCCCGGTTTGCCAAAAACGCCCAAATTCTCTCTTGGGAGAATGTGGCTGCCCGGGTTGGCCAGCTGCTGGAACGGGGGCAGTTTGCCACCAATGTGGAGCTGGCAGAGTGTGGAACCTTTGAAAAGCGCCAGCTTGCGGAGCAGCTTTGGTATATGTCCCACGACATCAGCGAAAAAGCCATTGAAGCCGGGCATATGAGCATTGTCCGCTCCCTCCGGGGCGGCTTCCCGGAGGAAACGGAAAAGCTGATGGTTTTCCTGTCTGAGCCGAAATCCTATCAGGCGATTATGCGGCAGGTCTATGCCTTCCGGGATGCCTGCAACGCCGATAAGGGCATGATGCGGTTTCAGATGTATCACCCCAACAAGCTGATTCGCCCGCTGGAGGAATATACCCTTCCCCGGCGGGAATATGTCAGCGAACTGGCGGAGCTGCCAGCGGCAAAGGGCTTCATCACCGAGGACGAAATCAATGAACATCTGACCGGCGGCAGCAATTTTTCCGGCAGCAAGTCCAGAATCCATGCTTTCTACCAGACACCCCACACCACAAAGGAAAAGCTGGATTTTCTGAAAAATGAATACGGCATTGGCGGTGGAAATAACACACTTTCCCGTAACTTTATGAGCCATGTCTGGACTGACGGCAAAGGCATTCGCTACGACAAGCCGAACTGCACACAGATTGAAGTGCCGTGGGCAAAGGTAGTCAAATATTACGATGCCCTGATGGAATCCGGGAGATTCGCTCCCCCAAATGAGCTGGAACAGCGTAATGATTCCAATGCAGTCATTGACAGTGAAATCGCTGAGGAAGTCCCGGAAATCCCCACATCCGAGCCAGCGCCGGTTTCGGAGAAAAAGGGGCCTGCTGTCTGGGAGTACAACGAGATTAAGTCCGCCCACCCGGAGGATATTGTGCCGTATCAGGTCGGGAATTTCTTTGAAATCTACGGTGAGGATGCCAAACAAGCCGCCCCTGTGCTGGATTTGCACCTCGGCACCCGCCCAATCCCCACTGGCGGCAGAGTGGATATGTGCGGCATTCCGTCACATCAGCTGGAGCAGTATACCGAAAAGCTCCGTAATCAGTTTGATGTGACCATTGCCGCCGTTGGTGAGGATGGTCAGCGAAACAATTATTCCATGGGAAAGCTGAATCCAGAACCCCCTCGCCGGGAGATTACACAATCCGACATTGACAAAGCCTTACAGAAATGGAATGGCAGCATCGACAGTAAACGCTCCGTTGTGCGCTATATGGAAGCCCACGCACGGGAACGGGACACCGCCGCATGGCTTGCAAAGGAATATGGCGCAGACCTCAGTCAGCCCCTGCGGATTACCGTTACCGGGGCTGACAGTGAAACGGTGCTGCCCTGGGCAAAGGTGCAGCGCCGGATTGCCCAGCTTATCAAGGCGGATAAATTCTATACGGAAGAAGAATATGACCGCCTGGACGATATTGACCCCGCTGCCATCCGGGAACAGCTTGCGGATCACGGCATTGTGGACGGCGAGGTTGTGGATGCGGACAAGTTGGACGCAGCCCCCATTGTCCAGCAGGTGGAGGCAGATGCCCAGCGGATATCTGACGAGGAATTTGCCAGAGATCACCTGATGTCCGGTGAATCCACCTTTGAAATCGACGGCAGAACCTTCCTTGTTGACCGGGTGAATTTGGAATTTAGTTCCGTCAACTTCCAGGATATCACCTTTGCCAATTCCACCGGCTTTCCTATCTTCCGCACGGAACCCATTTCTTTTGTCAGAAGGTATATTGAGCAGCAGGAAGCAGAACAGGAAATCCAGCCCGTTCAGCCGGAAATGTCCACCGAAACCGTGGCAGTATACCCCGGCGAAAAGAATAATCTTCCCTATGACATTGTGGTGCAAACCCTCCGCACAGAGAAGCCGAAACCGCCCCGTGATACCCCCATCCCCAGCACCGAAAACTTCCGCATTACGGACGAGGACTTGGGCATGGGCGGTGCCAAGGTGAAATTCCGCAGGAATATGGACGCCATCACCACCCTGAAAGCCATTGAATCCGAGGGCAGACAGGCAACAAAAAAGGAGCAGGAAATCCTGTCCCGGTATGTGGGTTGGGGCGGTCTGGCGGATGCCTTTGATGACAGTAAATCCGGCTGGGCATCTGAGTATCAGGAGCTGAAAAACGCCCTGACCCCGGCAGAATATGAAGCCGCCCGCGCTTCCACCCTCAACGCCCACTACACCAGTCCCACGGTTATCCGGGCAATCTATGAGGCAGTTGGGAATATGGGCTTCCAGACCGGCAACATTCTGGAGCCGTCCATGGGTGTGGGCAACTTCTTCGGTATGCTCCCAGATCAGATGCAGAACAGTCGTCTGTACGGTGTGGAACTGGATCCCATCACCGGACGGATTGCCAAGCAGCTTTATCCCAAGGCGAATATCACCGTGGCAGGCTTTGAAACCACTGACCACCGGGATTTCTTTGACCTTGCTGTGGGCAATGTTCCCTTCGGTCAGTACAAAGTCAATGATCCTGCCTATAACAAGCTGGGCTTCAACATCCACAATTATTTCTTCGCCAAAGCGCTGGATCAGGTTCGTCCCGGCGGCGTGGTGGCTTTCGTCACCAGCCGCTATACCCTGGATGCCAAGGATTCCACCGTGCGCCGGTATCTTGCCCAGAGAGCCGACCTGCTGGGTGCCATCCGGCTCCCCAACACCGCTTTCAAAGCCAACGCCGGAACGGAAGTAATGTCGGACATTATCTTCCTGCAAAAGCGGGATCGTCCCATTGAGATTGACCCGGATTGGGTGCATCTTGGTCAGACGGAGGACGGCTACGCCATCAACAGCTATTTCCTCGACCACCCGGAAATGGTCATGGGCAGAAACAGCTCCGAAAGCACCGCCCACGGAATGGACTACACCGTGGAGCCGCTGGGGGATATTTCCCTTGCCGATCAGCTCCATGAAGCGGTGCAGCATATCCAGGGCACCTATCAGGAAGCGGAGCTGCCCGATCTGGGCGAGGGTGAAACCATTCAGAACACCCTCCCGGCTGACCCGGATGTGAAAAACTTCTCCTATACCCTTGTGGACGGAGAGGTTTACTTCCGTGAAAACAGCATCATGGTCAAACCCGATCTGAATGCCACCGCCAAGGAGCGTATCAAGGGTATGCTGGCGCTTAGTACCTGCGTCCATGAACTGATTGACTTCCAGATGGATGAAACCATCCCGGATTCTTCCATTCAGGAGAAGCAGGCAGAGCTGAACCGGCGCTATGACAGCTTCACGGAAAAGTATGGGCTTATCAACAGCCGGGGCAACAAGCTGGCATTCTCCGACGATTCCTCCTATTTCCTTCTGTGCGCTCTGGAAGTCATGGACGATGATGGCAATTTCCAGCGCAAGGCGGATATGTTCACCAAACGCACCATTCAGCCCCACCGAGTAGTCAACTCCGTGGATACCGCCAGTGAAGCCCTGACCCTTTCCATTGCGGAAAAGGCAGAGGTGAACATGGAATATATGTCCAATCTCACTGGGAAAACCGCCGAGGAACTGGCATCGGAGCTGCGGGGCGTTATCTTCCACGATCCTACTCTTGGGGCCATTGAGGATAATGAAGGCTGGGTAACAGCAGACGAGTATCTGTCCGGCAATGTGCGGCAGAAGCTCCGGCAGGCGGAAGCGGCTGCGGCAGAGAATCCATCCTATCAGATTAATGTGGAAGCACTGCGGGCGGCACAGCCCAAGGATTTGGACGCTTCGGAAATCGAGGTGCGTCTGGGCGCAACCTGGATTGACAGATCCTACATCAAGCAGTTCATGTTTGAAACCTTCGACACGCCCCGCTATCTGCGCTATTCCATGGATGTACAGTATTCTCCCTATACCGCCGCATGGAGCATCAGCAGCAAAACCCGGATTTCCTACAACGATGTCGCCGCGTGGAACACCTACGGCACAGATTGTGTCAGTGCCTATGAAATTCTGGAAGATTCCCTGAATCTCCGGGATGTCCAGGTGTTTGACACCATTGAGGACGCGGACGGAAAGAAAAAGCGGGTGCTGAACGCCAAGGAGACCACGCTGGCGGCGCAGAAACAGCAGCTCATCCGGGATGCGTTCAAGGACTGGATTTGGGCAGACCCCCAACGCCGTCAGGCGCTGGTCCGGCAGTACAATGAGGAAATGAACAGCACCCGCCCACGGGAATACGACGGCAGACACATCGTCTTTGCGGGCATGAACCCGGAGATCACCCTTCGGGAGCATCAGCGAAACGCCATTGCCCATGTCCTTTACGGCGGCAACACATTGCTTGCCCACGAAGTGGGCGCGGGCAAGACCTTTGAGATGGTCGCCGCCGCCATGGAGAGCAAGCGGCTGGGCCTGTGCCAGAAGTCCATTTTTGTGGTGCCCAGCCACTTAACAGAACAGTGGG
>ERZ773242.3445-NODE-3445-length-11318-cov-3.522774_pt1 | contig 11318 bp, 8 predicted proteins | sample MGYA00511077_ERZ773242 | MGnify/ENA primary metagenome ERZ773242 (study PRJEB29015, sample SAMEA2737754) | human gut metagenome | biome: human gut; feature: human-associated habitat; material: faeces | place: China | collected 2012 ... | reverse complement strand
AGCGATATCTCCACCATGCCCATCGAGTACTACCAGAACCCCGTCAAGAAGTACATGGCATCCCGCTGCGAAGCGCTCGGCATCGAGATCCCCGAAGGCTACGAGGCCATCGCGGAGTAATCCATAAACAAGAAATGAGGTTTTCGCTATGAGCCTATCCGCATACTTTGGTTCCCTGAGCGTGGCAAATCTGCTCTCCAGAATGCCGGCCGCTGCGGCGCAGGGCATGATCTGGGGCCTGATGGCGCTGGGCGTGTTCATCACGTTCCGCGTGCTCGACATCGCCGACCTGACTGTGGACGGCTCGTTCGCGACCGGCGGCGCGGTGACGGTCATGCTGCTGCTGGCGGGCTGGCCGTCGTGGGCGGCGCTGCTGGCGGCGTTCGCGGCGGGCGTGCTGACCGGACTTGTGACTGGACTGCTGCACACCAAGCTCGGCATCCCGGCCATCCTTGCCGGTATTCTGACGCAGTTTTCCCTCTATTCCATCAACCTGCGCATCATGACAAAGGCCAACCAGACGGCGAGCATCAAAAAGTTTGGCATGTTCTGGGAGGGGCCGAAGGGCTTTTTGCTCTCGTCGCTCTATGTGCCGCAGGCGATCGCCGTGGGCTTCGTGCTCGCGGTGGTCGCGATCGGCCTGCTCTACTGGTACTTCGGCACCGAACAGGGCAGCGCGATGCGCGCCACCGGCTCCAACCCTGCGATGAGCCGCGCACAGGGCATCCACATTGAGACGATGAAGGTCATCGGACTCGGCCTCTCGAACGGCATGGTCGCCCTCGCGGGCGGTCTGATGACCCAGTATCAGGGCACGGCGGATGTCAGCATGGGCCGCGGCGCGATCGTCATTGGACTCGCCGCGATCATCATCGGCGAGGTGCTCTGCGACGCGATCTTCACGAAGGGCTGCAATTTTGCCATCCGGCTGCTGTTTGTGGTGTTCGGCGGCGTGATCTACTATGCGGTCATGGTCATCATCCTCTGGCTGAAGCTCGACCCGAACGACCTCAAGCTGTTCACGGCCATTATCGTGGCGATCTTCCTCGCGGTGCCGCATTTGCAGGCACAGGCGAAAAGTTCGTTCGCACATTTGAAAAAACAGGGAAAGGGGCGCGGCTGAGATGTTGAAGATCGAACATATCGCGAAAACCTTTAATCCCGGCACGATCAATCAGAAAAAGGCCCTGCGCGACCTCAGCCTAGAGCTGGCCAACGGCGATTTCGTCACGGTCATCGGCGGCAACGGCGCTGGCAAGTCCACGCTGCTGAATGCTGTCGCGGGCGTGTGGCCCGTGGACGAGGGCACGATCGAGATCGGCGGCGTGGATGTGACGGCCATGCCGGAATACAAGCGCGCGCAGTACATCGGCCGCGTGTTCCAGGACCCCATGATGGGCACGGCGCCGAACATGCAGATCGAAGAAAACCTCGCGCTGGCCTATCGCCGCGGCAAAAAGCGGACGCTCCGCTGGGGCGTGACGCAGGCGGAGCGGAAGCTCTTCCGCGATCAGCTGTCGACGCTCGGTCTCGGACTCGAAGACCGGATGACTGCAAAGGTCGGTCTGCTCTCCGGCGGCCAGCGGCAGGCACTGACGCTGCTGATGGCGGCGCTTCAGACGCCGAAGCTGCTCCTGCTCGACGAGCACACCGCTGCGCTCGACCCCGCGACGGCGGCAAAGGTCCTGGAGATCTCGGACAAGATCGTCCGCGACGGCAAGCTGACCGCGCTGATGATCACGCACAACATGACCGACGCCATTCGCCACGGCAACCGCCTCATTATGATGGATCAGGGCCGCATTGTGCTCGATATCTCCGGCGAGGACAAGCAGAAGCTCACCAAGGCCGATCTGCTCGCACGCTTCGCGCAGACGACCGGCACGCAGGAGGAGACGGATTCGGTGCTCCTGTCGTAAGGCGTAATCGTTAAGAAAAAAGGACGGACACAACGTGTCCGTCCTTTGAGACTGTCAAAAAACTATGAAATGCAGCCCCGCAACAGAGCAGCGGGGAATGGCCCAGGCCAGCTTCTCTTGCCCTTCGGGCAATTCACCTTCAGAGTGAAAGGGGCAAAAAGCCCCTTTCGCGTCCAATCAAGCAGTTTTCTGAACTTTCCAAGTTCAGAAAACTGGACGGGCAGCTGGGCGAAAAGACTTTTTCGACACGCTGAAAGGACGGATACAACGTGTCCGTCCTTTTTGCGTGCTTATCATTATGTAGGGGCGGACAGTGTCGTCTGCCCTATAAGAGATCTCGCATATCGGGCGGCCACACTTGCGCGATTTTGGATATTCCATGCGGGGGAGAAGTGTGGTATACTATTAAATACCATCACAAAAGAAGGGCAAAGGAGTTCTGCTATGAAATTTTCAGAGATGAAATATGAACGCCCCGATCTGGCGGCGGTAAAGGACGAGCTGCATGCGCTGACCGAGCGGCTGAAGGCGGCGAGGGACTATGCTGAGGCCCGCGAGGCGTTCCTTGCGCATGAGGCGGCGTATATTCACATGGAGACGCAGGCGACGCTGGCCAGCGTGCGGCACACGATCGACACGCGCGATGAATTCTACGACGCGGAGGAGACATTCTGGAACGCGGCCACGCCGGAGCTGGATGCGTATGAGGATGCCTGGAAGGGCACGATGCTGGAAAGCCCGTTCCGGAAGGAATTTGCGGCGGAATACGGTGATCTGATGTTCGTAAACGCGGAGATCGCGCGCAAGGCGTTCTCGCCGGAGATCATCCCCGAGAGTCAGCAGGAAAACGACCTCTCGCAGGCATACAGCAAGCTGATCGCAAGCGCGCAGATCCCGTTTGAGGGCGGCGTGTATACGCTCTCGCAGCTCTCGCCGTTCAAGAACGATCCGGACGACGCGCGGCGGCTGGCGGCGTGGCAGGCCGAGGGCGCGTGGTACAAGGAGCATCAGGCGGAGTTTGACGACATCTACGATAAGATGGTGCATCTGCGCGACACGATGGGCAAAAAGCTCGGCTACGGCGGATATACGACGCTTGGCTATTACCGGATGGGGCGCAACTGCTACGGCAAGGCCGATGTGGAGCAGTTCCGCGCGGCAGTGGTGAAATACCTCGTGCCGCTGGCGGACAGCATCTACCGCGAGCAGGCGAAGCGGCTCGGCAAGGAGTATCCGATGAACTTCGCGGACAATGCGCTGATGTTCCGCAGCGGCAACCCGAAGCCCTGCGGCGACGCGGACGCGATTTTGGCGCACGGGAAGAAATTCTATGAGGAGCTGTCGCCCGAGACTGGCGAGTTCTTCAACATGATGCTGGACAATGAGCTGATGGACGTGCTGTCCACGCCGGGCAAGGCGGGCGGCGGCTACTGCACGAGCCTTGGCGACTATAAAGTCCCGTTCATTTTTGCAAACTTCAACGGCACGCAGCACGACGTCGAGGTCGTGACGCACGAGGCGGGCCACGCCTTTGCCGCATGGATGAACCGCGACCGCGTGCCGTATTCCACGATCTGGCCGAGCATGGAGAGCTGCGAAGTCCATTCCATGTCGATGGAGTTCTTTGCGTGGCCGTGGGCCGAGGGCTTCTTTGGCGAGGATACGCGGAAGTTCCGGTACAGCCATCTGGCGGGAGCGCTGACGTTTATTCCGTATGGCACGATGGTCGACCATTTCCAGCACATCGTCTACGAAAAGCCGGACATGACCCCGCGCCAGCGGCACGATACGTGGAAAGAGCTGCTCGGCGTCTACATGCCGTGGATGAAGCTCGGCAGCGAGATCCCGTTCTACGGCGACGGCGAGGGCTGGCAGCGGCAGATGCACATCTACCAGAGCCCATTCTATTATATTGATTACTGCCTCGCGCAGACGGTCAGCCTCCAGTTCTGGGCGATGCTCCAGAAGGACCCGAAGGACGCATGGGCACACTATATGGCCTACACGAAGCAGGGCGGCAGCCGGACGTTTACAGCGCTGCTGAAAAACGCAGGTCTCGACAGCCCGTTTGAAGAGCGCTGCCTGCGCGGCGTGTGCGAGACGGCGAAGGCGTGGCTCGACGCCTACGACCTGACGGGCATCCAGTAATGGCAGGGAAGAAGCACCGGAGCTATCTGGATGATTTTCAGCGCGACGTCAACGGCGAGTATCAGTACCGTGGGGCGCATTACCGGTATGCCGGGATGATGGAATACCGAACATTGCGGCGGAGCCTCTGGCTCTGCTGCGGGTTTGGCACAGCGCTGGTGCTGGCGGCCGGGTGTCTGCCGGGCGCGACAGCGGGTGCGGCGTGGTATGTGACGCTGCCGACGATGCTGGCGCTGGCGGCCTGCGGGTTTCTGCTCTGGACGCTGGCACGGTGGACAAAGGGCGGAATGACGCTTCGCGCCTACGTTCATGCACAGACGGTCAAGCGCCTCCCGGCGGAGGCGCTGATCGCGGCGGGAATGTCTGCCTTCGGCACTGTGGGGCAGGGGATCTCACTTTTGTTGGAAAATCCCGCGAATTGGGCGAAAATCGGTCATTTTGCTGCGCTCGCGGTTGCATCCGGATTTTTTATACGGACGCATGTGCTTATGAAACGGACAGTTTATGACTTTATCGATGCAACCAAATAAATAAAAATGTTCGCTGCTTGCCGTTTTTTAACTTTTTTAGGCAGAAAATTTTTGCAAAAAATGAAAGTGCAGTTGATTTTAGGCGCATTTTATGATAGTATAAAACGGTACTATAACCAAGGGTGTACGCGAAAGAAAAACAGCGCCTGAAAGGGCCGGCCCTTTCGCATTTTTCACAGCAGAGCTGTGAAAAAACATCTCTGGTGATAAGAAAATCAGGAGGTTTGAAAATGAAACACATGAAGCAGCTCATCGCACTGCTCCTTGCGCTCGTGCTCTGCCTCGGTCTGCTTGCCGGCTGCGCCAGCAAGACGACGGACGACACGACGACGCCCACGGACACCACGCCCGCGGACGACACCAGCAAGGACACCACCGAAGGCGGCGAGGACGCCACCGACGAGACCGTTGGCAACCCCGACGGCACGATCGTCATCGCGGAGACCGGCTTTGAGGGCAAGTTCAGCCCGTTCTTTGCCGCTTCCGCACCTGACCAGGCCGCGCATGCCCTGACACAGGCTGTTCTGCTGAATGCAGATCGCCGCGGCGAGATCATCATGCACGGCATCGAAGGCGAAACCCGCAGCTACAACGGCACCGACTATACGTATTATGGTCTGGCTGACTGTGAGGTCACCGAGAACGACGACGGCACCGTCACCTATGCCATCACGCTGCGTGACGACGTCACCTTCTCCGACGGCACGCCGATGACCATCGACGACGTCATCTTTAATATGTATGTCTACATGGATCCGACCTATGACGGCTCCGCAACGTTCTACTCCGTGCCGATCGTCGGCATCGACGAGTATCGCGGCGGCATGGATACCCGTATGAACGTCATCCTCGCGGCCGGCCCCGATGGCTATGAAGCCAACGACCTCTACACCGAGGAGCAGTACAACACGTTCTGGGCTGCGTTCCAGACCGCGGGCGAAAAGTTTGCACAGTCCATTGCGGACTATGTCATGGAAAACTACGGCGCGGCTGACTTCGCGGCGGCGGTTGCCATGTGGGGCTATGAGGCCAATGACGCCGCTGAGCTGTGGAGCAAGATCGTTGAGACCTATGGCTACGATCTCTCTGACGACGGCATCAACAAGGAAGTTGCCACCACTTCCATCACCGACTTCCTCGCGGAAGAGATCGGCGATACCTGGAACGACTACATCGTCGGCGTGAAGACCGGTGAATCTGCCGACCATGTCGAAGGCATTGTCAAGACCGGCGATTACAGCATGACGCTGACCACCAGCGAGCTGTCCACCACCGCGATCTATCAGCTCCAGATGGAGATCGCGCCGATGCACTACTACGGCGACGCGAGCCTCTATGACTACGACAACAACTCCTTCGGCTTCCCGAAGGGCGATCTGAGCCTTGTCCGCGCCAAGACCAGCACCCCGATGGGCGCAGGTCCCTACATCTTCAAGGAATACTCCGACGGCGTGTTCTACACCGACGCCAACCCGAACTACTTCCTTGGCGCGCCGAAGAACGGCCACATCAACATGAAGGAAACCCAGGAAGCCGACAAGATCACCGGCATCCAGTCCGGTGCGCTCGACATCTCTGACCCGAGCTACTCCCTTGAGGTCCGCGACCAGATTGCTGACATCAACGGCGCAGACGGCGACGACGGCGCGATCATCACCACCCGTCTGATGGACTACCGCGGCTACGGCTATGTGGCTCTGGCTGCCGGCAACGTCAAGGTCGGCGACGATCCCGCTTCTCAGGAATCCAGAGATCTCCGCAAGGCCATCATGACCGTCCTCTCGGCGTACCGCGATGAGGGCATCGACTCCTACTACGGCGAGACCGCTTCCGTCATCAACTACCCGATCTCCAACACGTCCTGGGCGGCTCCGCAGGTCACCGACGACGGCTATCAGATCGCGTATTCCACCGATGTGGAAGGCAACGCCATCTATACGGCTGACATGAGCACCGAGGACAAGTACGCGGCTGCTCTGAACGCGGCGCTTGGCTACTTCGAGGCTGCCGGCTACACCGTTGAAAACGGCATGGTCACTGCTGCTCCGGAAGGCGCTGCCATGGAATACACCGTCAACATCGGCGGCTCCGGCAACGGCGACCACCCGACGTTCCAGGGTTTGACGAACGCGGCTGCGGCTCTGAAGACCATCGGCTTCAACCTGATCGTCAACGATATGGCCAACGCTTCCGACCTGTTCGCTTCTTACAAGTCCGGCGAGGCGGAAGGCTGGGTTGCTGCATGGCAGTCCACCAACGACCCGGATATGTATCAGCTGTACCACAGCCAGGGTTCCACCAACTACTACGAGATCAATGATCCCGACCTCGACGAGCTGATCATCGCGGCCCGTCAGACCACGGATCAGGAAGCTCGTAAGGGCATGTACAAGGAAGCGATGGAAGTCATCCTTGACTGGGGCGTGGAGCTGCCCGTCTATCAGCGCAGCGAGGCGTCCATCTTCTCCTCCGAGCGGATCGTTGTCGATTCCATCCCGAAGGACATGACCCCGTACTGGACCTACCTGTCTGAGATCGAGCAGATCCAGGTTCAGTAATTCCGGCTGTCCGCACGGCGGACACCAGAAAATGATGAGATAAACGAGCAGCCGTTTCCGGCGTCTGCGGACGCCGGAACGGTTGCTTGGCATCCCAAGGGTGTATTTTTCCAACTGCCAACGCACCCAAGCAGAACGTGGTTATCCGGGTTCCCCGCGCACATACGAGAGGAACCCGGATGTCCATATTCCGGCATCCATGCAGCATTGCAGAAAACTACCGCGGCCCCGGCCGCGCAAGGAAGGAACGAATCAAAAAGTGCGAAATTACATCATCAAGCGAATCTTACAGGCCATTTTGATCCTGTTCTGCGTGATGTTCATCATCTACGCTCTGATTCGCTGTCTGCCAAGCTCGTTTGCGCAGACCATGGCGATCCAGCTCTCACAGGCCCCGGGCGCGAAGCCCTATGAGGAGTGGCTGCAGCAGCTGAACGCCTCCTACGGTCTGGATCTGGACATTGTGCCGGGCTTCTTTACGTGGCTGTCAAAGGCCATTGTGGGCAACTTCGGCGATAGCTGGAAGTGGAATGTCCCGGCCGTGGCAAAGTTCCAGGAGGTCATCGGCCTGTCTGTGATCATGGGCGGCATTTCGTTCGTCATTTCGCTTCTGATTGCTGTTCCGCTTGGCGTACTGGCCGCAACGAAGCAGTATTCACGTGCCGACTATACCATCACGGCGTTTGCGCTGGTTGGTATTTCACTGCCGACGTTCTTCTTTGCGACGCTTCTGAAGCTGTTCTTCTCGGTCAAGCTCGGGTGGTTCGATCTATTCGGCCTCGTCGGGCGAAATTACGCGCAGCTCGATCCGTGGCACCAGTTCCTCGATAAGGCGAACCATCTGGTGCTGCCGATCCTGACGCTGGTCATCGTGTCGATCGGCTCGTATATGCGCTATACGCGGACGAATATGCTCGAAGTTCTGAACGCAGACTATATCCGCACGGCGCGGGCGAAGGGGCTGTCGGAAAAGAAGGTCATCTATAAGCATGCCTTCCGCAATACGCTGATCCCGCTGGTGACGATCATCGGCGGCTCGCTGCCGGGCCTGTTCTCCGGCGCGCTCATCACGGAGACGCTCTTCTCCATCCCGGGCATCGGCTATGTGTCGTATCAGTCGATGGTGGCGGGCGATATTCCGTTCTCGATGTTCTATCTGTCGTTCATGGCGGTGCTCACACTGGCGAGCAACCTGCTGACCGACATTCTGTACGGCGTGGTTGACCCGCGCGTGCGCATCTCGTAAGAAAGGAGACTGCACGAATGAGTGAACATAAAAACGAAGCTCCGAAGCAGGAGCAGCAGTACTCCCTGAACGACGACCGCCGCGTCAAGGTTCTCTCGCCGGGCGCGCTCGTCGCGCGTCGGTTCTTCCGGAACCGGCTGGCCGTCATCGGTCTGTCCATTCTGATCGCGATGTTCCTGTTCTCCTTCCTCGGCGGCGTCATCAGCCCCTACGGACAGGACGAGCAGTTCTACACCTACACCCAGATGTCCAAGGAATACGTCGGCTTTACGCGGAACGACGCGATGCGCTTCGTTGTGGCCGACGGGCAGGAATTCGGCTCCATCGCGCAGAGCAAGGCGCTCGACGCGTTCAAGAAGGGGCAGGAGGAATTCAATTATAAGGACGTCGATTATACGATTGAGGTCGTCAGCGACGATACCTACGCCGTCTATCGGGACGGCGAGGTCATGGGCTACGCCAGCCGCGACCTCATCAATGCCGTCGACGGCGGCGAGGCCGTTCCGTTCGCGGTGAAGCTGGCCGCGCTGAAGGCCGAGGCCCTCGGCGAGCGCGTGTTCGAGGCAGACGGTGCGGACTATGAGCTCGACGACGCCGGGAACATCATGCAGAACGGCGCGGAGCTCGGCTATATCTCCCGAATCGTCGTGTCTGCGGCAGACCCCAGCATCGTGATCACGCGCGACTTCCGCGAGAAGCTGGAAGAAGCGGTCGACCGCGGGGACGAGAAGTTCAACTACACCGATGAAAACGGCGAGACTGCGGAATACGACATGGTCTTCGACGCGAGCACGAACGTCTGGTCGGTCAAGCAGATGAAGGACACCTACGTCTACGACCGTTATTCCGCACCGAGCAAGGAGCATCTGCTCGGCACGGACACGAACGGTATGGACATGCTGACGAGATTGATGTACGGCGGCCGCGTGTCGCTGATCATCGGCTTCATCGTTGTGGCGATCGAGGCGTCGCTCGGCATTCTGCTGGGCGGTATCTCGGGCTATTTCGGCGGATGGGTCGACGGGCTGATCATGCGCATCGTCGACGTGTTCTACTGCATCCCGTCCATGCCCATCATCATCATCATCGGCTCGGCCATGGATGCGATGAAGGTCGACTCCTGGACACGTATGGTCTATCTGATGCTGATCCTGGGCTTCCTCGGCTGGCCGGGCATTGCCCGTCTGGTGCGCGGCCAGATCCTCTCGCTGCGCGAGCAGGAGTTCATGCTGGCGACGGAGGCCGGCGGCATCCGCGTCTGGCACCGCATCTTCCGGCACCTCATTCCGAACGTCATCCCGCAGCTGATCGTCATCTGCACGATGGGCCTCGGCTCGACGATCATGACGGAGGCGACGCTGTCGTTCCTCGGTCTTGGCGTCAAATATCCGTTCGCGTCGTGGGGCAACATCATCAACGATGTCAATAATGCCTACGTCATGACGAACTATCTGTTCATCTGGATTCCGGCGGGCGTGTGCCTGCTGCTCACCGTCCTCGGCTTCAACTTTGTCGGCGATGGTCTGCGCGACGCATTCGACCCGAAGATGAAGCGGTAAAGGAAGGAGGAACGCACGATGGCAAAGAAACAGGAAGGATACCTTTCCGGCAAAGAAGCACGGCGGATCTCCAAGGAAAACCGCAAAATTACAAATCAGTTTGAGAAAAAGCGCAAGCGCAGAAATGTCCCTGAGAGCGAATATCTGACCCAGATGCACGACGCAAACAATGCTGTCGAGTTTGACAACCTGCACACCTACTTCTTCACCGACACCGGCGTGGTCAAATCGGTCGACGGCGTCTCGTTTGACGTGCCGGTCGGCAAGACGGTCGGCGTCGTGGGCGAGTCCGGCTGCGGCAAATCCGTCACGAGCCTGTCCCTGATGCAGCTGCTCCAGCGGCCGCAGGGTCAGGTCGTCGAGGGCGAGATCCGCCTGAATCTCGGCGACAAGGCGTATGATATCACGAAGACGCCGAACGAAAAGATGCAGGCCCTGCGCGGCAACTACGTCTCGATGATCTTCCAGGAACCGATGACGAGCCTGAACCCAGTGTTCCGCATCGGTGCGCAGATCGACGAGGTCATCGAGCTGCACGAGGGCGCGCACAAGACGAAGGAAGAGGTCAAGGCCCGTACCATCGAGATGCTCGAGACGGTCGGCATCGCGAACAGCGAGGGCGTCTATATGATGTACCCGCACGAGCTGTCCGGCGGCATGCGGCAGCGCGTGATGATCGCGATGGCGCTGGCCTGCAACCCGAAGATCATCATTGCCGACGAGCCGACAGGAAATATCGACCCTGCGCTTTCATATGAGATAGTAGAGCTTCTCAAGGGCATAAACGAGTGCGGCACTACCATTCTTATGGTTACCCACGAGCATGACCTTGTGCGCTATTTCGGAGGCAGAATTATCAACATCAACAAAGGTCAGATCGCCTTTGACGAAGTGATAGGAGGCTCCAATGAAAGCAAGTAGTTTTAGATATCTTATAAATCAGGGCTTCAAGGGCATTTGGAAAAACAGAATGATGACGTTCGCCTCTTTCTGTATCCTGCTCGTTTCCCTGCTCATGGTAGGCACTTCGGTGCTGGTTTCCATTAACCTTACAAGAATAATCGGCGGTATCGAGGACAAGAGCGAAGTCATCGTTATCGTTAAGGACGGCACAAGTCAAGCTGATATGCAGACCCTTGAAAACAAGCTCAAAGAGGTCGGAAATATCAACACTGTGAGCCTTTATTCAAAGGACGAGGCGTGGAAAAATATGCTCAAGGGCATGACTGATGAGGAAAAGGATTTCTTCCAGTATGCCGATGATAACCCATTGCCTGACACATACAAGGTAACGGTCAAGGATATCGAGAAGATGAGCGAAACAACCACTCAGATAGAGACCTTTGACAATGTTGACT
>ERZ773242.3444-NODE-3444-length-11321-cov-4.101367_pt1 | contig 11321 bp, 9 predicted proteins | sample MGYA00511077_ERZ773242 | MGnify/ENA primary metagenome ERZ773242 (study PRJEB29015, sample SAMEA2737754) | human gut metagenome | biome: human gut; feature: human-associated habitat; material: faeces | place: China | collected 2012 ... | reverse complement strand
TTCCAGCTGCGACAACATATCCATGGAGCCAAGCGGGCTAATATGTGTAATCAAGTGAGCTCCTTATGGGACGATTATCGTCTTTCCCTGTTGATTACAATAGCCCTGGCTTATGACGTTTCACAACACTTCGGGCGGAATACCGCCCGCATATTGTGAAAATATTTATCTTACTGGCGCACCAGCCGTCCGGTGGCAGGCACAAAATCGGTATTGGTGCGCCACGGATTGATATCCAGGCCGCCGCGACGGGTGTAGCGAGCGTAAACGCTCAGCTTTTCGGGCTGGCAGAAACGCTGGATGTCGTTGAAGATGCGCTCCACGCACTGCTCGTGGAATTCGTTGTGATGACGGAATGACACCAGGTAACGCAGCAGCTTTTCACGGTCAATCTGCGGGCCGCGGTACTGGATCTGTACCGAGCCCCAGTCCGGCTGATGGGTGATAAGGCAGTTGGATTTCAGCAGATGGCTGACCAGCGTCTCGTTGACCACTTTTCCGCCCGCCGCGTTTTCCAGGTAGTCGGTGCTAAATTCATAGCTTTCCACCTCAATGTCCTGATCGTCGATGCAGGTGCCGTGGAAATGGGCAATGGGCTGTCCTTCCAGCTCATGCAGACGGTATAACGAGACGGTTACGTTCCCCTGCGCGCATGCGCTTAAATCACGTTCAAGCGTCTGTTGTACCTCGTCCCAGCTGTTGAATTTGGTCTGGTTAAAGCTGTTGAGATAGAGCTTAAAGCTCTTGGATTCGACCAGGTTTACGCTGGCGTAATCCAGCTCGACGTGGCCCACGGCCACCTGCGGCAGACCGCGCGCATTCAGCCAGGAGAGTTCGTACAGCGTCCAGATGTCGCCGCCGACAAACGGCAGCGCGTCAGCGTGCAGCCCGAGCGGATCGCGGTTCAGACTGCGCGGCACGCCCTGCAACAGGCTTGCATCGTAGGTGTCGCGGTAATCGGTCGATTTACCCAGCGTTAAGCCCGTTAACGCCTGATGATTTTCGTAAGACATGTTTCATAGCCACTTTACAGGTACACTTATGGGCTGAGTTTATCCTGTCTTACAAGAAGAGAGAAATCGGTGGATATCGAAACTGCAAATGCCCTGACGTCCTTCACGACCCGCTATTGCGATGCCTGGCATGAAAAGCGGGGGACGTGGCCGCAAAGTTCTGACTTATATGGCGTGCCGTCACCGTGCATTATCGCTTCGCAGGATGATTACGTTATCTGGCAACCGAAACCGTTCACGGGCGAGCAGAATGTAAATGCGGTTGAACGCGCGATGGACCTTGTGATACAACCTGCGCTTCATGCATTTTATACCACGCAGTTTGCCGGGGATATGACTGCATGTTTTGCAGTACAGCCGCTGACGCTGCTGCAAACCTGGAGCGAAGACGATCTGCAACGCGTTCAGGAAAACCTCATTGGTCACCTGGTCACGCAAAAACGCCTTAAGCTCTCTCCGACTCTCTTTATTGCGACGCTCGACAGTGAACTGGACGTCATTTCTGTCTGCAACCTGTCTGGCGAGGTCATTAAAGAGACGCTCGGCACCCGCAACCGCGACGTTCTCGCGCCTTCACTTGCGGATTTCCTTACCCGAATTGAGCCGCTTCTGTAATCCATGATGCTACTGGGCGTGTGAGAGATCTCTTACACGCTCTGTGAGACATCGCCGAAACAATTAGCATTGTCTTAGGAATTTCAGATTAATATTAACTTCTCTTTCAACAAGTTAGTGGTTTTCTGAAAGGAAATCCCCCGTTTCGCCTGGCTTACATTGCTCACAAGGTGGGTTGTAAGACGAAGCAGAATAGCGGATTCTATCTGTGTCGACAGGATGCCGACACGAGAAACGAACATCAGGATGATGGCGTTTCTTACCAGGAACACGTCAGGATGACGCCGCAGGAAGGCTTCAGGATGAAGCAAAGTGGATCACGCAGGACGCGTAAGGGACACCTCCAGGAAGGAGAACGAGAGCCGGTCAGGATGGTCGGTGGGTCAGGATGGCCAGGACGTTTCAGGATGAAACCTACACATCAGGACGATGTGAGCAGGAAGCAAAAGGTAAAGGGATGACCAGGCCTTCGGGCATCAGGAAAAGTTGTCACGGATGAGCAGGGAGCACGTATTGTAGCTGGAATGCTGCGAAACGAACCGGGAGCACTGTTTTTACAGTGCTCCCTTTTTTTATTTCTGTCTTCCGCAATGCTATGCTTCGCGCCATTCCGTTTTTCAGTTGAGGTATATATGTCGCATCACGACAACGTTCGTGCGCAGTTGCACGCCATCGAAGCCCTTATGCGCCAGCATCAGCTGTGGCAGGATAACGCGCCGCAGCCAGACGCGTTCGCCAGCACCCAACCGTTTTGTCTGGATACGCTGGCCCCGTTCGAGTGGCTCCAGTGGGTCTTAATTCCGCGTATGCACGCGCTGCTGGAAGGTGGCCACGCGTTGCCCGCGTCTTTTGCCGTCTCTCCCTATTACGAAATGGCGCTGGAAGCGACCCACCCGGCGCGTGCCATGATGCTGGTGGAACTGGAAAAGCTGGATGCGCTTTTCGCCGGTGACGATGCATGACGCTTGAGATCCTTTATCAGGATGAGTGGTTAGTGGCGGTGAATAAACCGTCCGGCTGGCTGGTGCACCGAAGCTGGCTCGATCGCGATGAGAAAGTGGTGGTCATGCAAACCGTGCGCGATCAGATCGGTCAGCACGTCTTTACTGCTCATCGTCTGGATCGGCCAACCTCTGGCGTTCTGCTGATGGGGCTTTCCAGTGAGGCCGGGCGCCTGCTGGCGCAGCAGTTTGAACAGCACCAGATCCAGAAACGCTACCACGCCATCGTGCGTGGCTGGCTGACGGACTCCGCCACGCTTGATTATCCGCTGGTGGAGGAACTGGATAAAATCGCCGATAAATTTGCCCGCGAGGATAAAGGCCCGCAGCCTGCGGTGACCGACTATCGCGGCATGGCGACCACAGAACTGCCGGTGGCGACCAGCAAATTTCCGACCACGCGATACAGTCTGGTTGAGCTTTTGCCCAAAACCGGGCGCAAGCACCAGCTTCGCCGTCACCTTGCACATCTGCGCCACCCGATTATCGGCGACAGCAAGCACGGCGATCTGCGCCAGAACCGCAGCGCGGCAGAGCACTTTGGCTGTAACCGGCTGATGCTGCACGCCAGCGAGCTACGCCTGACGCACCCGTTTACCGGCGAACCGCTGACTATTCGCGCGGGGCTGGACGAGGTCTGGATGCAGGCGCTGTCACAGTTTGGCTGGCTGGGACAACTCCCCGAAAATGAAAGGGTTGAGTTTGCCGCAGGCAACGTTCAGGATGAACAGCAAGCGCAATAATTACGGGAGCAAAGCATGGCTGAAGTAGGCATTTTTGTCGGCACGATGTACGGCAACTCGCTGCTGGTGGCGGAGGAAGCGGAAGCAATCCTCGTAAACCAGGGCCATAAAGCAACGGTCTATGAAGATCCGGAGCTGGCGGACTGGGAAAAGTATAAAGATAAATACATTCTGGTGGTGACCTCCACCACCGGGCAGGGCGATCTGCCGGACAGCATCGTCCCGCTTTTCCAGGGCATTAAAGACCAGCTTGGCTATCAGCCAGATGTTCACTATGGCATCATCGCCCTCGGCGATAGCTCTTACGCCAATTTCTGCGGCGGCGGTAAGCAGTTCGACGCGCTGTTGCAGGAACAGCGCGCTCAGCGCGTCGGAGAGATGTTACTGATTGATGCGGGTGAACACCCTGAGCCAGAAAGCGAATCAAACCCGTGGGTCGAGCACTGGGCAACGCTGCTTAAATAACCCTGCGCTATACCAATGCCAGGCCGGGTCAGGCGTCGCCGCCACCCGGCATTACACCCCGCCCCAAACGCCATTTCCGTGAACCACCTTCCACTCCTCTGGGCTTATGCCCTAAACAACCTCCCTCACGCCCTTCAATACTGTGTTTTTGCACGGTGAGGTGAAGAGGCACTCCTTCATATACTTTTCCCGTCACTATAAAACGGCTTCGGGCCGTACCAAAACCAAACACAAATCTCTCATTCTGATTACCCTACAGGTGCTGTACAGAATGAACCAGGCGAAAGCTATGTTTCAGGAGTGCAACAATGAGTACATTAAGCCACGCAGCGAGCAGCGCTGAGAAGCGCACCAACGCCCGCTACTGGATAGTGGTGATGCTGTTTATCGTCACCTCTTTCAACTACGGCGACCGTGCCACGTTATCCATTGCCGGCTCTGAGATGGCAAAAGATATCGGACTTGATCCGGTGGGTATGGGTTATGTTTTCTCCGCATTTTCATGGGCCTACGTAATCGGCCAAATCCCTGGCGGCTGGCTGCTGGACCGCTTTGGCTCAAAACGGGTCTATTTCTGGTCCATTTTCATCTGGTCGATGTTTACCCTGTTACAGGGCTTCGTGGATATCTTCAGCGGCTTCGGCATTATCATTGCGCTCTTTACCCTCCGCTTCCTGGTGGGCTTAGCGGAAGCGCCATCATTCCCTGGCAACAGCCGTATTGTGGCCGCCTGGTTCCCGGCGCAGGAGAGGGGAACGGCGGTAGCCATCTTTAACTCGGCGCAATACTTTGCGACGGTTATTTTCGCGCCAATCATGGGCTGGCTGACGCACGAAGTGGGCTGGTCGCACGTCTTCTTCTTCATGGGCGGGCTGGGGATCGTCATCAGCTTCATCTGGCTGAAAGTGATCCACGAACCAAACCAGCATCCGGGCGTGAACAAGAAAGAGCTGGACTACATTGCTGAAGGTGGGGCGCTGATCAACATGGATCAGAAAACCCAGAAAGCTAAAGTTCCGTTCAGCCAGAAATGGGGGCAGATCAAACAGCTCGTCGGCTCACGAATGATGATCGGTATCTATCTCGGCCAGTACTGCATTAACGCCTTAACCTACTTCTTTATCACCTGGTTCCCGGTTTACCTGGTGCAGGCGCGTGGGATGTCGATTCTGAAGGCGGGGTTTGTCGCCTCCGTGCCGGCCATCTGCGGCTTCGTGGGCGGGGTGCTTGGCGGGGTCATCTCCGACTGGCTGATGCGTCGTACCGGTTCGCTGAATATTGCGCGTAAAACGCCAATCGTGCTCGGCATGCTGCTCTCCATGACCATGGTGTTCTGTAACTACGTCAGCGCGGAGTGGATGATTATCGGCTTTATGGCGATGGCCTTCTTCGGTAAAGGCATTGGCGCACTGGGCTGGGCGGTGATGGCGGATACCGCGCCGAAAGAGATCAGCGGCCTGAGCGGCGGTCTGTTCAACATGTTTGGCAACATTTCCGGCATTGTCACCCCAATCGCTATCGGTTACATCGTCGGCACCACCGGCTCCTTCAACGGCGCGCTGATTTATGTAGGCGTCCATGCGCTGGTGGCGGTACTCAGTTATCTGGTGCTGGTGGGTGACATCAAACGAATCGAACTAAAACCTGTTGGGGAGCGTGGATGATGACAACGCAATCAAGCCCGATCGTGACGGAGATGAAGGTCATTCCGGTGGCGGGGCAGGACAGCATGCTGCTCAACATTGGTGGCGCGCATAACGCCTGGTTCACCCGCAACATTGTGGTGCTGACCGACAGCGCAGGGAATACCGGCGTCGGGGAAGCGCCTGGCGGAGAGGTGATTTACCAGACGCTGGTCGACGCCATCCCGCAGGTGGTTGGGCAGGAGGTCGCCCGCCTGAACAAGGTGGTTCAGCGGGTGCATAAGGGCAACCAGTCGGCGGATTTTGATACCTTCGGCAAAGGCGCCTGGACGTTTGAACTGCGCGTTAACGCGGTGGCGGCGCTGGAGGCGGCTCTCCTCGATTTACTGGGCAAGGCGCTGAACGTGCCGGTCTGCGAACTGCTGGGGCCAGGCAAACAGCGTGATGCGGTAACGGTGCTGGGCTATCTGTTCTACGTTGGCGACCGGACGAAAACCGATCTGCCGTATCTGGAACGCTCGCCGGGCAGCCACGCGTGGTATCACCTGCGTCATCAGGAGGCGCTCTCTGGCGAAGCGGTGGTACGCCTGGCAGAGGCGGCGCAGGATCGCTACGGCTTTAAAGACTTCAAGCTGAAAGGCGGCGTTCTGCCCGGCGAGCAGGAGATTGACAGCGTGCGCGCGTTGAAAAAACGCTTCCCGGAGGCACGCATCACCGTCGATCCGAACGGCGCCTGGCTGCTGGATGAAGCTATCGCGCTGTGCAAAGGGCTGGGCGACGTGCTGACCTACGCGGAAGATCCGTGCGGCGCCGAGCAGGGCTTTTCTGGCCGCGAGGTGATGGCCGAATTCCGCCGCGCTACCGGGCTGCCGGTTGCGACCAACATGATCGCCACCAACTGGCGTGAAATGGGCCATGCGGTGATGCTGAATGCGGTGGACATACCGCTGGCGGACCCGCACTTCTGGACTCTTTCCGGCGCGGTGCGCGTGGCACAGCTGTGCGATGACTGGGGGCTCACCTGGGGCTGCCACTCCAATAACCATTTTGACATTTCGCTGGCGATGTTTACCCACGTTGGCGCGGCGGCGCCGGGCAACCCGACCGCCATCGATACGCACTGGATCTGGCAGGAAGGCGAAGCGCGCCTGACCAAAAATCCACTTGAAATCAAAAACGGCACCATTGCCGTACCGGATGCGCCGGGGCTGGGCGTGGAGCTTGACTGGGATCAGATCCACAAGGCGCATGAAGCGTATAAAAAACTGCCGGGCGGCGCGCGTAACGACGCAGGCCCGATGCAATACCTTATCCCCGGCTGGACATTTGACCGTAAGCGCCCTGTATTTGGACGTCACTGATAAAAGGATCGAACGATGAGCACATTTTCTACCCCTGTAGTCACCTCCATGCAGATCATTCCTGTCGCGGGACATGACAGCATGCTGATGAACCTGAGCGGCGCCCATGCGCCGTTCTTCACCCGTAATATTGTGGTGATCAAGGACAACTCAGGGCATACCGGTGTCGGTGAAATCCCGGGCGGGGAGAAGATCCGTAAAACGCTGGAGGACGCCATTCCGCTGGTGGTGGGTAAAACGCTGGGCGAGTACAAAAATGTGCTGACTCGCGTGCGAACGACCTTTGCCGATCGTGATGCGGGTGGCCGTGGTCTGCAAACGTTTGATCTGCGCACCACTATCCATGTGGTCACGGGCATTGAAGCCGCGATGCTGGATCTGCTGGGCCAGCATCTGGGCGTCAATGTCGCCTCCCTGCTGGGAGACGGCCAACAGCGCAGCGAAGTGGAAATGCTCGGCTACCTGTTCTTTATCGGCAACCGCAAACTCACCCCGCTGCCGTACCAGAGCCAGCCGGACGAAAAATGCGACTGGTATCGTGTGCGTCACGATGAAGCGATGACCCCGGACGCGGTAGTGCGCCTGGCGGAAGCCGCGTATGAAAAATATGGCTTTAATGACTTCAAGCTGAAAGGCGGCGTACTGGCGGGTGAAGAAGAAGCAGAGGCGATCGCCGCGCTGGCGAAGCGCTTCCCGCAGGCGCGCGTCACGCTGGATCCGAACGGTGCCTGGTCGCTTGATGAGGCGATAAAAATCGGTAAGCAGCTCAAAGGCGTGCTGGCCTACGCGGAAGATCCGTGCGGCGCAGAGCAGGGTTTCTCCGGACGTGAAGTGATGGCGGAGTTCCGTCGCGCCACCGGGCTGCCAACAGCTACCAACATGATCGCGACCGACTGGCGTCAGATGGGGCACACGCTCTCGCTGCAATCGGTGGACATTCCGCTGGCAGACCCGCACTTCTGGACGATGCAGGGTTCGGTTCGCGTGGCGCAGATGTGCCATGAGTTCGGCCTGACCTGGGGCTCGCACTCCAACAACCACTTCGACATCTCGCTGGCGATGTTCACCCACGTAGCGGCTGCTGCGCCGGGCAACATTACCGCCATCGACACCCACTGGATCTGGCAGGAGGGCAACCAGCGCCTGACCAAACAGCCGTTTGAAATCAAAGGCGGCATGGTGCAAGTTCCTGCTACGCCGGGGCTGGGCGTTGAGCTGGATATGGATCAGGTCATGAAAGCGCATGAGCTGTACCAGAAACACGGCCTGGGCGCGCGTGATGACGCGCTGGCGATGCAATACCTGATCCCAGAGTGGACATTCGACAATAAACGTCCGTGCATGGTACGATAAGCGCATTGGGACCGCTCCCATGAGTGGTCCCTTACGTGGTGTATGCTTAACGTAACTAACATGCGTAAGGATGGCTTATGAAAATTGTTATCGCTCCGGACTCGTATAAGGAAAGCTTGAGCGCGCTGGAGGTGGCGACGGCGATAGAGGTCGGTTTTCGCGAAATTTTCCCGTCAGCGGACTATGTCAAATTACCGGTTGCCGATGGTGGCGAAGGGACGGTGGAAGCGATGGTGGCTGCCACGCATGGGCGTCTTGTCCATGTTCCCGTTACCGGACCTTTGGGTGAACGGGTGGAAGGGTTTTTCGGGTTATCCGGAGACGGGAAAAGCGCCTTTATCGAGATGGCGGCAGCGAGCGGTCTGGAGCTTGTTGCTCCCGCAAAGCGTAACCCGTTAATCACCACCTCCTGGGGAACCGGGGAACTGATCCGTCATGCGCTGGATGCGGGCGTTAAGCATATCATTATTGGCATTGGAGGCAGCGCGACCAATGACGGTGGCGCAGGCATGGTGCAGGCGCTGGGCGTAAAACTGCTGGATGCGAAAGCAAAGCCCGTTGGGCCGGGCGGCGGCGAACTGGCAAGCCTTGCGCATATCGATCTTAGCGGGCTGGATAAGCGGCTGGCAGACTGTCGAATTGAAGTGGCCTGCGATGTGACCAACCCCCTGATCGGCGAGACTGGCGCTTCTGCGGTATTTGGTCCGCAGAAAGGGGCGTCGCCGGAGATGGTCAGGACGCTGGACAACGCGCTGGCGCATTACGCAAAAATTATCGCCCGGGATCTGGATATTGACGTCTTAAACCTGGCGGGCGGCGGTGCGGCTGGCGGAATGGGGGCGGCGCTGTATGCATTTTGCGGCGCACAGCTCCGTCAGGGGATTGAGATTGTCACCGATGCCCTGCATCTTGATGAACAGGTCGCGGATGCCGATCTGGTGATCACGGGCGAAGGGCGTATCGACAGCCAGACGATCCACGGCAAAGTGCCCGTTGGCGTGGCGAGAGTCGCGAAACGCTATAACAAACCGGTTATCGGCATTGCCGGCAGCCTGACGGCGGATGTTGGCGTGGTGCTTGCCAATGACCAGCGCGGCCAAAGCGATGCTGGCTGCCCAATAGCCCCACCGGCCCGGGTAAAACACCGCCATGCTCACCGGATAAGCAGCTGCGCACAGGATGCTGGCCAGGGAGACATACCGGGTCAGCACCACCACAACGGCAAAGATCACCAGTACCACCAAAAACATGCGCCAATCAAAGAACAAGATCATAGCGGCGGCGCTCATCACGCCTTTGCCGCCCCGCAGCCCATAATAGGCGGGAAAGATATGGCCCACCACCGCCATGGAACCGGCATACAGGACCCCGTCCTGCCCCACCAATAGTTTGGCCAGCACCATGGCCAATATGGCTTTCAAACTGTCGCCCAACATCACCAACAGCGCTTTTTTCACGCCGTAATTGCGCAGCGTATTGGTGGCACCGGCATTGCCGCTGCCCATCTTGCGGATGTCTTGGTGGTAGAACAGCTTGGCCACGGTGATGGATGTGCTGAAAGAGCCCATTAGATAGGCGCACACCAGCGTGATGGCCCAGGCGATTACACTGTCGGCAAACATCATACCCCTCCTGCGGACAAAACAGGGCCGGCTCCCCCCGGAACCCCTTGGCCTGCTTTGTGATCGTATCTCAAACAGCATGTTCCGCTGCCGTTTTTTTCAAGGCAAACTGCGGAACGATTTTATTCTAAACCATCTGCACGACAGAAGGCAATACCCTTTCGCCTTTTTGTCAATCTTCGCCTTTTTGCCGGATGATCATTTTGATGGGTGTGCCTGTCAGGGCGAACACCTCGCGGATGCGGTTTTCCAAATACCGCAGATAAGAAAAGTGGAACAGGCGGGCATCGTTGCAAAAGCACACGAAGGTAGGCGGCTTGATGCCGATCTGGGTCATATAATAGATCTTGAGCCGTCGGCCCTTGTCGGTGGGCGGCTGCACCCGCAGGGTGGCTTCGGCCAAGATGGTGTTCAGCGTGCCTGTGGTGATGCGCATGGCATTGTTTTGGGCCACGGTGTTGATCAGCGGGAACAGCTGTTCCACCCGCTGGCCTGTGACAGCCGACAGGAAGATGACGGGCGCATACTGCATGTAGGCCAGCCCTTCCCGCACTTTCAGCTCAAACTCCCGCTGGGTGTTGGTCTCCTTTTCCACCAGGTCCCACTTGTTCACCACGATGACGGCTGCCTTGCCGTTTTCGTGGGCATAGCCTGCGATCTTGGTGTCCTGCTCGGTGACGCCCTGGGTGGCGTCGATCATGATCAGGCACACATCCGCCCGCTCAATGGCCATCATAGAGCGCAGGGCGCTGAGCTTTTCAATGCTCTCGTCCACCTTGGCCTTTTTGCGGATGCCCGCCGTATCCACCAGGATGTATTTCCCATATTGGTTTTCCACCCGCTGGTCGATGCTGTCCCGGGTGGTGCCGGGCACATTGGAGACAATGACCCGCTCTTCGCCGGCAATGCGGTTGAGCAGGGAGGACTTGCCCACGTTGGGCTTGCCGATCAGGGCCACGCGGATGCATTCTTCCTCATCGCCCTCCCCCTCGTCTTCCGGCGGGAAATGGGCGTAGCAGGCATCCAGCAGATCGCCGGTGTTGTTGCCGTGGATGGCGGAAACACCGATGGGGTCTCCCATGCCCAGGTTGTAAAACTCATAGAACTCCGCTGGCGGGTCGCCGGGCGCATCCAGCTTGTTGACGCACAGCACCACCGGCTTTTTGCTCTTTTTCAGCATGGCGGCCACATCCTGATCTGCCGCAGTGACGCCGGTGCGCACATCGGTGATGAAGATGATCACATCCGCCGTATCAATGGCGATCAAGCCCGTCACACAGACTGCACTGGTAGACGTAAACAGTGCGTCAATCACACTTACTTCCGCCCCGTCTTTCACCGAACATGGCAGAAGAAGCAAAAAAGCCCCCAGCAAAATCACAACTGCAAATCCTGTCGTGATCAGACGTCCCGGCGGCTGGTACTTTAAAAATTCCACAAAACGCTTCATTTTCCTTTTCCCACTTTCCCCATTATTTTGTCTGTTTTTTCTGTCTGTATTTTAA
>ERZ773242.3443-NODE-3443-length-11328-cov-2.853278_pt1 | contig 11328 bp, 9 predicted proteins | sample MGYA00511077_ERZ773242 | MGnify/ENA primary metagenome ERZ773242 (study PRJEB29015, sample SAMEA2737754) | human gut metagenome | biome: human gut; feature: human-associated habitat; material: faeces | place: China | collected 2012 ... | reverse complement strand
CATCGGATCAGCGTAAATTCTTCCGACATAGACAGGCCCACGCATTCCGCAGTTTTCTTTCAGCTCTTTCCACAGCCATTCCGCCACCATTTCCCGGATATCCACATCTTTTGTTTCTTTTTCCATGCTGTTTACAATGATCGCAATACTATCGTCCTTGAGCATATCAATTCCATATAAATGCAGATTCGAAAACGCCGCATTTTCCGTAATCGAAAGGATTTTCAGATTTTTCTCCGGCGCATAATCCTCCGCATGGGCGGATACCAGAAGGACAAAGAAGTATGGATAATTCATATTGATGATCGCTGATTTCATCATCGCTTCCATCTCTTCCCGATTTTCAAATTTTCCTTTCAGAATTTTTCTCAGACAGGACGAAACGACCATCGGGCGCTGACGGTTCACCAGCGCGTTTAACTCTTCATTTTTGCTCTGAATATCCTCCCAGCGATGATGAATTTTTTCAAACTCGTTTTCCCCGGAAGATTCTGTTTCTACATCCTCTGCGCTGATATGCTCCATCAGCTTCCTGACCGGTTCATAGGTCGTTCGGGACATCAGAAATGCCAACAGAACGCCGCCAGCCAACGCAATCAGCAAAAGTACGGTAAACCAGATGCCAAACGGACTTTCATACGCATAAAAATCCTCTTTTGAAGTAATCGTCAGCATGGTAAAACCGGAACTTGCGGAAATGTCCTGCATCAGAATATACTGTCTTCCGTTTATTCTGATCTTTTCCATTTTACCACCCTGTCTGCGCCACATCCTGATCTGGTCCTCTATCTCTTTTTTGTCTGCATCCGTCAGCCCGTCCGTCCAGCTCGTATAAATTTCCGTCATCTGATTGTTGAACAGATAGATCGAAGAATTTAACGGATAATAGGTTTCAATCAGATCGTTCAGCATATTTTCATCGTAGCCGATTCCCATCGTTGCGATCGGAATATTGTTCATATACGGAATCGGATACAAAAACCAGACAATTGAATCCCCGTTTTCTCCCGCTGCTCCGACATGAATCGTTCTCTCTGTGATGATCGAATTCAATGCAGTAAAAAATGCGACCTCATTCAAATCCCCATACCGCTGCATCTGCGTCTCAAATTCGAGATATTTCATCCGTCCTTCTATTGTATACAGATAGGTATCTCCTCGCAGATATAAGAGCATCCGGGTTGCATTTTCTTCTTCGGAAATAATTTTTGCATACGTTGCCAGCTGTGATTGAATCATCCCCTCATCAATATCAATCGCTTTATTGCGCACTCCGTTTAAATTTTCCGCTGTGCTCGTATTGGAAAAATGATATGCCACGCTGTTCATCTTTTCGGTGATGTAATCCATCTTCTGCAGGACAAGGGACAACTTTGCAGCATTGCTTTTTTCTACCTCGCTGCGCACCGACATCCGGTTTCCATAATAGAAAAAAGAGCCTAAAATGATCAACGGAAGGATTCCGATAAAAATATAGGAGAGCATCAGTCTCTTTTTCCAGCTTATCTTTTTCAATTCTTTTCCCCCTGAAAGGCCAATAACGCAAAGAGTCTTGCGATTCCTTACGTTATTGGAAATTTTATGTATTGTATTTGAGTCGGCAGACTTTCTGCCGGACATTTGATTTCAGTTCCATATTGCATGTGCCATGCCAGCCGGAAGTCTTACGCCAGCACCGCCGGCAGCAAATGCTCGATCTGCTTTTCCCGAAGCTTTGCAAGCACGCCCTGATACTCTTCTTTTTCAATCTGATTCACAAATTCGTTCGGATCGGCTTCCAGATCGAGCAGCTCGCGGCCGTGCTCGTTTCCTTTCTGGACATGGACATATTTATAGCGGCCGTCCGTCACTGCCAGATATCCTTCGCCCTCTCCAAAGGTATAGGTTCTGTCCCAGTCAGAATCCTGCAGGGGCTTTCCGTCTCCTGCAAGCAGCGGGATCTGCGCTTCCTTTAAACAGGTCGGCAGAATGTCCGTCGTGTTACTCATCCGGGTATCAACAGCTCCTGCCTTCTGTCCCGGATACTGAATCAACAGCGGGATTTTCCACACCTCATCGTAAGCGCAGTTATGTTTTCCCCAGATGCCGTGATTTCCGAGCATTTCTCCGTGGTCAGCTGTGAAAATAATCAACGCGTTATCGCCGTATTTTTCCGAAACGGCTTTGCAGATTTCTCCTACCTGATCGTCGATCAGCTTGACGTTTGCACAGTAGCTCGTGCGCAGGCGATCCCAGTATTCCTTCGGGTAATTTTTGCAGGCGTGATCCTTTGCCTGTCCGCAGCCGTCGATATTCGCATTTTTCCCACCGAAATAACTGTCGTGGAAAATCCGGTCAGGACTGTCTAACTCGCCCTCCAGATGTTTCATTTCAGGCAGTTTTGTCGTATCCACCTGCTTCCAGTATTCCCCCGGCGCGTCGAACGTATAGTGCGGCCCGGAGAACGAAATCCAGGTAAACAGCGGCTTTTCCTTTGAATAATTGTTGATGTAGGAAACCGCTTTCTGTCCTACCCACACGTCCGGATGCCATTTCGTCGGCGCCGGGAACGGGAATACCTTCTGATACTCCTTGCACCACACGGCATCCCGATACGCCTTTAAATATCCTGCTTCATCCAGCTCCTTGCTGTAATTGTCGTAAAACCAGACGGACACCTGTTTGTCGTCCTCCAGCTCCAAATGATCGATTCCAAGGCTTTCATAATACGCTTTAAACGTATCGTAGGGCAGCGTCTTGTCCGGTCTTGTCTCCGAATACGGAACCGGCGCAAAATGGCATTTGCCGAACACGCTCGTATGATAGCCGCCATCCTGCATCGCATAAAACAGATTCGGTATGCCCTGATCCAGCGCACATTTCCGGAAATTGCTATACGCGCCGCTGTTGTGCGGATACAATCCAGTCAGAAATGCGCATCTCGCAGGCAGACACCACGGGCTCACCGTATAAAAGCTCTGGTAATTCGTCCCGTTTTGCGCAAGTCGGTCGATATTCGGCGTCGCAATCGCCTGTCCCCCATAATAACCCAATACGTCTTTATTCAATTCGTCACATGTAATCAAAACGATTGCAGGTCTGCCCATAGTTTCCTCCGTTCCGCAGCTCTTTCGTGTTAAAGCAACTGCACTTCTCCCTGTTTGGGCGCTGCTCATTCGGCTACTTTTCACTCTGTCTGCATTTTTGTTTCCCCTTTTTCACTTTTTACCTTCTTTAGATTTTTAAGCTTTTTACAAAAACATTGTTTTATGAGAATTTTACCATTTAAAACATACCTTGCGCAATTTGCCATTTAACAACGATATGTGTAACTTGTCACCCTGCGATATGTCGTTTTCTTTTGATATGTTATTTCTCCGTTTGCTCGTGCCGGTTTGTGAACTGTTTGCGAACGTTGACGCAGTACGGTTGTGCTTTGCAAGCCCGGGCGGTTTGATTTATAATATAAATAAAATAATTACAGAAAAGGAACACCACGCTCATGAAAATTCTCGTAACCGGTTTTACTCCGTTCGGCGGTGAAACCGTCAATCCCTCCTGGGAAGCTGTCCGCGCTCTGGAAGATCTGATCGCAGGCGCAGATATCATCAAATGCGAAATCCCGACCGAATTTGAAGCTTCCATTGATGCGCTCAAGGCTGCAATCGACGCACATCAGCCAAATGCCATCCTCTGTGTCGGACAGTTCGGCGGCAGTCCATCCATTCAGATCGAACGCGTCGCCATCAATCTGCGGGACGCCCGCACCCCCGATAACGCAGGCTTCCAGCCGAACGACCAGCCGGTTGTTGACAGCGCGCCTGACGCCTTTTTTTCGACGATTCCGACCAGGCAGATCACAGATCGGCTCCGCGCAGCTGGGATTCCCGCTGCGCTCTCCTACTCCGCCGGGACTTATGTATGCAACAACCTGCTCTATGCTGCGTTATATGAAAGCTCGCAGGCAGAAAAAGGAAACTCTGCGCGCTGCGGTTTTATCCATGTTCCCTATCTGCCCGATCAGGCTGCTGCTGCCGTTTCCAATGCTCCCAGTATGAGTCTTGAACTTATGGTACAGGCGTTGACAATTGCAGTGGGGACAATTGCAGAATGCAGATAAATTTTTCCGGAATTTTAAAATTTTTTATATTTTTTTCAAATTTTATGTAACCATTTGATGCCCCGGCAGGATATATAAGTAGCATGTCTGAAAATTCTGCCGTGTCTTCCTATTCTAAACCTGCCGCACCGCTGGCAAAATCGCACCGGTGCGGCGGGGTCATTCTCACTGTTCTCATTTTTGATCCGGTTTCATCCCACGGCTCTGCTGCCCGGCGTCACTGCCCCATCTGCCGCCCGAGAAATCCAGACGCAGACTGAATCAGCTTTCGTTCCACTTCCCCCATACCGGGTGTTTTGCTCTGCCCCAGCAAAACCACCGCGCCAATCACGTCTCCCTCACAGTTAATCGGGCTGATTGCTTCGCAAACATATTCCTCCACGCCTTCCGGCGCGATCTGCACAAATGTGCGGTCTCCACGTGTCGCAAGAACAATCTGGCGGCTTTCGATCTGCTGCTCCATTTCCCGGCTCAGCGGTTTTCCAATCAGATTTCGGCAGCCTCTCGCCGCCGCGATAAACTGATCCCGATCCGCAATCAGAACCGTATACCCGGAAACCTGTGCAAGGCTTTCTGCATATTGCCTGGCAAAGGTCGTCATTTCCCCGATCGGAGAATATTTTTTCAGGATGATTTCTCCCTCCCGGTCGGTGAAGATTTCCAGCGGGTCCGCTTCCCGAATCCGCAGCGTTCTGCGAATTTCCTTCGGGATTACGATGCGTCCGAGGTCATCAATCCGACGGACAATTCCTGTTGCTTTCATATAAAAAAGTTCCTCCTGCTTCCTACATACTTTCCATAATTTGTGTGATGTGGGTAGTATGCGGAAAACAGGAGGAATTATGCAAAGCTTTTCTTTTTGTCTGCTCCGACATATGTCTTTTTTAGCGGATAAAATTCGTGCAAAACTGTTTCTCGGTATCAGGATACGGAACGCCCGCTTTTTTGCCCGCTTCAAAGCAACGCATCATCCAGATCATATTTTTTGCAAGGTTGCGCATCGTCTGCATCCCTTCTTCGTCCTTCGGCGCGTCCTCCGCCGTCAGCCCGTGCACCATGTTCCAGTAAGTCGAGCCTGCGGTCGGCATCTGTGCGATTCCGAAATATTTGTTCAGCGCGTCCAACGAAGCCGTCGTCCCGCCTCTTCTTGCGATTGCGACTGCTGCGCCGGGCTTGAATTTGAAGTTTTCATAGCCGTTGCTGCTGTAAAATGCGCGATCCAGGAAATCGAAAATGCGTCCGCTCGGGTGTGCAAAATAGACTGGCGTTGCGAACACAAAGCCGTCCGCATCCTTTGCCTTTTCCACAAATTCATTCACACCGTCATCCGTAAACACACATTTTCCGGTCTTTCCACAGACATTGCACTGCAAGCAATCCGCGATCGGCTTACCGCCGACCTGAATGACCTCCGTTTCAATCCCCTCTGCACCGAATACCTTTTCCATCTCTTCAATCGCTGCCATGGTGGTTCCGCGGAGGTGGCTGCTTCCATTTACAAACATAACCTTCATGCGATAAAATCTCCCTTCTATTGCTCTGCGTCTGCGCAGACAGGAATTTATTGTTCCGGTTGGTTCACATTGACAACCCTGACGCTCTTCGGCAGGCTTTCCTGCACGGGCGCTTCCGTCAGGATCACTCCGCCCTCGAAGCCTGCGAAGGTCACGGCGTACACTTTCCCGAATTTGGAAGACGTCGCCAGGAAATAGCGGTTTGCGAGCTGCGTATTTTTCACCGCAGTCTGCTTGACCATCGCTTCCCTCGCGTCCGGCGTCGTAAAGCCGCCGTTTTGTTCTACGCCGTTCGTCCCGAAAAATCCCTTGCTGAAATGGTATTTCTGGAGATTTACAACTGCTTCCGCGCCAACGATCGCATCCGTTGAGCTTTTTGGCTCCCCTCCGATCAAAATCACATGGAAGCCCTTGTCCGCGAGCCGCTTTGCATGGGACAGCGCGTTCGTCACATAGGTTGCCTGTGCTTCGCGGATATATTCGATCATCCAGCCGGTCGATGTGCCGGCGTCCAGATAAACGCAGTCATCCCGCTCGATCAGCGACGCGGCATAACGCGCGATCGCCTGTTTTTCTGCAATCTGGAGATCTTTTTTCTGCACCATCGAAAGTTCTTTGTTGACAATCTGGGCTGTACGCAGTGCAATCGCCCCGCCGAACACCTTTGTCAGCCTGCCCTCCTGATCGAGCGCAATGATATCACGCCGGATCGTCGATTCCGAACTGTGGAGAATTTCCTTCAGCTCCGCTACAGTGATGCTCTCCCGCTCATATACCAGCCGTACAATTTCTTCCTGACGTTTTTCTGTTAACATAATATCTCCATTTTGATCACGTTTGTGTACGCGGGCTGACCGCGCCGTTTTCACACCATCGCAGGATCCCCGTTGCTTCCTATGTTAGCATACAACATCATGTGATGTCCATCCAATGTGACGTCTTCTTTTCCTTTGAGCGTAAGAAGCTATTCTTTTTTATCCATCGGAATCGTTTCAGGCAACTTTCTTTTTCAGTAATCCAAGGAGTGCGGTTGATACAATCGTTCCGATCACGAGCGCTACCAGATACATCATCGCATTTCCAACAACCGGGAATACAAAGATTCCGCCGTGGGGCGCCATCAAAGTACATTGAAATACCTCGGAGAGTGCGCCGGAAATTCCTGCGCCGATGATGCAGGCAGGCAGTACATGAAGCGGATCGGACGCTGCATACGGGATTGCGCCCTCTGTGATAAATGCCAGACCCATAATGAAGTTGACCGGACCGGACTGTCTTTCTTCTTTTGTAAACTTATCTTTGAAAAGTAAGGTAGCAAGGGCGATTGCACAGGGAGGAACCATTCCGCCGATCATAACTGCTGCCATAATATCGTAGTTGCCTGCCGCAATCGACGCGGTTCCAAATACATATGCCGCTTTGTTGAACGGTCCGCCCATATCAACAGACATCATGCCGCCCAGGATAAAGCCGAGCAGGATCTTGCTGGAACCACTCATGCTGGCAAGTCCGGAATTTAAGGCTGTATTGATCGCACCCATGACAGGCTCAATCACAAAATTCATCGCGCCGCCCATAAGCAGGATACCAAATACCGGGTAAAACAAAACCGGAGCGAGCTTTTCCAGGCTTTCCGGAAGCTTATCGCAAACCTTCTTTAACAGCAGGATAATATAGCCTGCAAAAAAGCCTGCTGCCAATGCACCGAGGAAGCCTGATTTTCCGTTTGCTGCGATCAGACCGCCTACAAATCCGAGCGCAAGTCCCGGTCTGTCCGCAATCGCTTCCGCAATAAAGCCAGCGAGTACAGGAAGCATCAGTCCAAAGGAAATTCCGCCGATTCCCTTTAAAAATGCCGCTACAGGAGTGATTGTACCAAAATTTGCCCGCTCTGCCTCAGACAACAGGTTGATGTCCACGCACTGACCATCGATCAAAAATGCAAGTGCAATCAGGATACCGCCGCCGACAACGAAGGGAAGCATATGGGATACACCGTTCATCAGCTGCATATAAATTTTATGTGCCATGCTGCCGGATTTTCCCTGGGCAGTTTTGGGGCTTTCCGTATGCGTTCCTGACTTATAAATCGGTGCATCCTGCTTCAGCGCCCGATCGATCAGTTCCTCCGCCTTGCTGATACCGTCCGAAACCTGACATTCGATCACATGCTTTCCATCGAAGCGTTCCATTGGGACCTTCGCATCCGCCGCTACGATAATACAGTCCGCATCTGCAATTTCCTGATCCGTCAGAACATTTTTGGCTCCACCAGAGCCTCTTGTCTCAATCTTGATCCTACAGCCGGCCTTTGCCGCAGCCTTTTCCAGTCCCTCTGCCGCCATATAGGTATGTGCGATACCGGTCGGGCAGGAGGTAACGGCAAGGATCTTACTTGCAGCTCCGCCCTTTGTCTGTAACTGTTCATCAATGCTTACGCGCTCGGAATCTGCAGCATCAACGATCTGCATAAATTCATCCACGCTCTTTGCGCTGCGCAGCTTTGCAGTAAACTCCTCATCCATCAGCATCATGGAAAGCTTACTCAGCACGTCAAGGTGTACGTTATCCTTCGTATTCGGCGCTGCAATCAGAAAAAGCAGGGTAACCGGTTCGCCATCCAGCGAATCAAAATCGACACCGCCCGGAATGACCATTGCCGCAAGCCCGGGCCTGGTCACTGCATCACATTTCCCGTGGGGAATCGCAATTCCTTCCCCAATGCCGGTCGTGGATTCTTCTTCTCTTGCAAAAACCTGCTGCCTGTAAGCTTCTTCGTCAGCGATCTTGCCGCTCTGTACCATGAGAGAAATTGCCTGTTCAAGCGTCTGCTTTTTGTCCGAAGGCGCAGCCCCCAGCATCACGCTTCTTTTATCGAGCAAATCCGTAATCCTCATAACTCCTCCGTTCTTAAACCGCTCATCCTGCGGAATGTATTGTTTGCAACAATGCTTCGACTTCAGCCCGGGTCGCAAGCTGTTCGGAAAATGCGCTCGCGCTTCCGGATGCAATCCCCATGTGGAATGCATATTCGTAATCCTTTTTTTCAAGGTATCCTGCGATAAAGCCCGCTACCATCGAGTCTCCTGCGCCAACCGCGTTGACAACCTTTCCCTTCGGCACAGGGCTCATATATTCGCGCCCGTTCTCGTCAATCAGCACAGCACCTTCTCCTGCCATTGATACGAGGACGTTTTTCGCGCCTTTCTCCTGCAGCTTTTTCGCATAAGGGATGACCTCTTCCCTTTTTTTTAACTCTACGCCGAAGATCTCACCCAACTCATGGTTGTTTGGCTTGATTAAAAACGGGCGATAGGGAAGTACATTCATCAACAAATCCCGCGTCGCATCGACTGCGATTTCAACACCTTTGTCCTGCAGATCCGCCATGATGTCCATGTAAATCGTATCCGGCATGGACTGCGGAATGCTTCCCGCGAGCACGAGGATGTCACCCGCCTTTAACTGATTGATCTTCTCCCGAAGCGCCGAAACCTGATCCGCCGCGATGTCCGGTCCCATTCCGTTGATCTCCGTCCCGTCAATGTTTTTCAGTTTCACATTGATTCGGGATACTCCCTCTGAAAGTGTCAGAAAATCCGCATGGATGCCATCTGCCGCAACCTTCCGTCTGATTTCCTCTCCGACAAAGCCTGCCAGAAATCCGAATGCTGTGCTTTCAAAACCGAGATTTTTCAAAACATAGGACACATTGATTCCTTTTCCGCCGGCAAGCATCTGTTCATAGGATGTGCGGTTCGTAGCTCCTAATCTGAAATCGTCAACCCCTACGATATAGTCAAGCGACGGGTTAAACGTTACCGTGTAGATCATCTGCCCTCCTCCTTTCTTCTTCGCTTTTGTTACGTTTATTGTATCGCCAAACTCATTCAAATTCAATCGTATTCGTTCACAAAAATGCAGATTCGTTTTTGTCTATTTTGACGTTTTAAAGTTGTTTCTGAACGAATTTGAACGTTTTGGTGAATTGGGTTGGTGTTCACGGACGCAGGGCTTATCATTCATTTCCGTTTAATATTTCCACTAGTCTTTTTTCTTTGATAATAGCAATTCCCTGACTTTCATCGCCCAATAGGATCAGATTATCCCCTAGCTGAATATCAAATATTTTTCTTGCTTTTGCCGGTATCACAATCTGACCTTTCTCTCCCACTTTCGTGATTCCAAAAACATGCTTTCCCTTTGGCGGAACACCCAAGCCAAGATCATTGCTGTTTTCTCTGTCATAATTTACCAAATCATCCAGACTTACATCCAATACTTCTGCCAGGAGTTTACACTTCTCAATATCAGGTAAAGATTCTCCTGTTTCGTATTTTGAAAGTGTCTGTCTGCTTATACCAATCTTTTCGGCCAGCTCATCCTGCGAAAATCCATGCATTTTACGCAGGGATACAAGGTTGTCTTTAAACATCTTTTTTCTCCTTTTTCAGTCCTAATACACACCAACAGATAATCGGTATCCTTCTGATGATTTCATACAAAAGCAATGCTCCTGCAAATGCACTGATTCCCACAACTATATAGACAATTCCTTCCGGAAGTTCTGATGTAAAGCTTCTAAGGTAATAAGCTACACAAGCCAATGGAAGATAATGAAAAACATAAATTCCCCAGGATTTTTTAACATCCATCTTGATACTTTGTTTTCCGCGTCCCCATATTTTTTCATAAATGCCAAAATCGCAAGAATTGAAAACCAACAATAAATACAGGCAGGCAGATTATTAAGCACAGGAGCTACCGCATAATTTTCACCAAAATAATATATTGTGTAGAATATTCCTGTTGTACCAGTTGCAATCAGAAAAATCACCCACCATTTACTTAAGCGCTCAACAACCTCATCATGTGAAAAAATAAAATAACCTGTAAAAAAACAGAACCCGTAAATTCCAAACCGGTACACAGTTACTACCGACGTATTAAGAACTTGTGAGAATCCATACACACAGACAGTTAACAAAACCAGCAGCCATACTGGTGTTTTTTCTCCTTTTTTCCAGATACGATCCCTTTCAAATTTTCTCACCAGCAGCAGAAGCATCGAAAAAATCCATAACACCTGCATATACCAAAGAACGCCGATTCCTGATATAGCCATGATCACATACCGAACTATTCCTGGAACTGACTCAAAACTTTCCAAAGCACCGCTGATTTTCATATTATAATATCCCAATATCCATTGAAAAACAAAAAGTCCAATGGTGGAAGGAACCAACAGCTTGCGTGTTTTATCCCGGATAAATTCTTTTACATTATGCTTTTCCATATAATATCTGACTGTCATACCAGACACCGTAAATAGCAAAGCCATCATCCATGGATATACAAAATATTGAAAAGCATCCTGCAGCTGTTGTTCTTTAAACGGACCGATTACTCCAAACGGCTGGACACCGTTATACATATAAATCACATGATAAATTACAACAATGCAGACCGTGATCCAGCGAATATTATCCAGATATATTCTTCTTGTGTTATCCATATTTTTCCCACCTTTGCAATTATTTTTAACATATTTTAGCATATAAAAAGTGGCCTTACGACCAACTTCCCTTAACATTATCTACTCAATGTTGTTAAAAATCGTTGCATTATGCTATCCCTTTATTCACAGCTTATTCTATTTCTTCTCATAAAAAAGAATGTGCCTTGGCACATTCTCGCGCCGAGGCGCGGTTGCCT
>ERZ773242.3437-NODE-3437-length-11354-cov-3.788831_pt1 | contig 11354 bp, 7 predicted proteins | sample MGYA00511077_ERZ773242 | MGnify/ENA primary metagenome ERZ773242 (study PRJEB29015, sample SAMEA2737754) | human gut metagenome | biome: human gut; feature: human-associated habitat; material: faeces | place: China | collected 2012 ... | reverse complement strand
TTTTCTTCCCCATTCAGCTTTTCTCCTTCTTTTACTATACATTCATCAAGCATTTTCTTTAATGCCACAAGATTCATCAGCTCCTGCTTCATCGGCTCCGTATGTTTTCGCATCGTTGTATTTGCTATTGCAATATCTGGACTATCAGATAATATTTCCCGATATACATCATTTGAAAATTTATCCATTTCTTGTATTTGCTTGATTGTTATTTTCTCATTATTCAATTAAGATATATATAAATCACATTTTTTATTTTTTCTCTATATTACAGTATCTTTTGTTTTGAAATTGTTTGGATACAAAAATCATATTGCATATTTTAATTCCTCCTTCTTTTCACACATTATCCAACAAATTTTACTATTTCTCAACAATATTTGCCCGACAAACTTCAACATATTTCGACAATTGAATATAAAAAACTCCCCGCAACAACATCATTGTCGTTGCGAGGAGTCCTCATCTATACCTATATCAACTTTTCCTTCCACTCTGTTTCCTTAAAGCCAACAAGCACCTTATCTTCATCCACAACCAAAGGACGTTTCACTAACATGCCATTCGTCGCAAGGAGCTTAATCTGTTCTTCCTCACTCATTGCAGGTAGCTTCTCGCTTAGTTTCAGCTCTTTATATACTAATCCGCTCGTGTTGAAGAATTTCTTCACCGGCAGACCGCTGCGCGGAATCCATGCCTTTAATTCTTCCACCGTAGGATTTTCTTCTACGATTAAGCGGTTGGTAAACTCAATGTTATTTTCTGTTAACCATTTCTTGGCTTTTTGGCATGTGCTGCATGCCGGGTACTGCAAAAATAATGTTGCCATATTCATTTATAATTTAATACTTGATATTTAATACTTAATACTTGAACTTCACTTCAATATCTGTAAATCCTGAAACATAATCCGGTAAGCGGCTGCTTTCTTGTCCAATGCTAATGGATACGCCCTTGATGATGAGGGCATCCGGTATAGTCGCAAGGCACGACCTTCGAAAACAAATTCGGAGTAATCACCTACTTTGGGTTCTTCTATGTCGAATTGCTGTCGGAGAGTGTCCGTTGCTTTTTGGCCCGTAGTGACGATTGCTTTGCATTCGGGAAGCTGCCGCAGTAATGCTGCAACATCGGTGGCTTCCACTACTTCAAGAAACTTGTCCGATGCATTATCCTGCAACCGACGAATGGATGAAGCGGTATCAAATAGGGCAATCCCCTTTTCGTTTAAAAAGTCTATGATTTGCTCGCGGCAGAACGATTTTAGTGTCGAATTCAGAAAGTGATTCTTATCATTAAAGAATAAGATTCCATATATACGCCACATGTCGTTGTTTAGGTTCGGGTAGTAAAACTCCATAGACCAACGTTTTTTCTGTGGCGGAAAACTTCCCAGCATAAGTAATTTTGATTTCGCTGGGAGAAACGGTTCTAACGGATGTATTTCGATTTCCATAATTTCTTTCATTTTAATTTCGTACAAAAATAGTGATAATGTTTATTTCCTTCAAAATCAATGAGAAAAAATGCTAGATTTAAAATAATTAGTTATTTTTGCGGCGTGATGAACAAACAATATTTTATTATATCATTGAAAAAAGAAGTTTTTGTGAGTTGCTTCTTAATAGGCCTGTTTTTTCTGGAGGGAGGAAATTGTTATGCTTCGGAGCAACAAGTGTTAAGAGGGACGATAGAAGTTCCTTCTGATCATAATACCGTGAGAGGGCGTGTAATTGATATCTATGGTGAACCACTGATCGGTGCTACAATACGCGAAAAGGGGGGAGCCAATGGTACTGTGACCGATATTGATGGAAAATTCTTTTTGTCTGTGCCGGATAGTGCTGTCTTACAAGTTTCTTTTGTGGGTTATAAGACTGTAGAAGTCAATGTGGCAGGTCGGAATGTGCTTGAAATACGTCTTCAGGAAGATGCGGTGATGCTTGAACATGTCATCGTAACGGCCTTGGGACTTGAAAAGGATGAAGCTACATTGGCCTATTCTGTGCAAAAAATCAAGGGAGAAGAACTGAACCGTGTCAAAGAAGTAAATATGATTGCTGCCCTGGCAGGAAAAGCTGCCGGTGTGCAAATCAACAAAAACTCTTCCGGTATGGGCGGTTCCGCAAAAGTTAGTCTCCGGGGAATCCGTTCGGTATCCGGTGATAATCAACCGCTTTATGTAATAGATGGAGTGCCGATGTCGAACACCTCTTCCGAACAGGCTTATTCGGCTATTGGTGGTACGGCGAATGCAGGGAATCGTGATGGAGGAGACGGAATCTCTAATCTGAATCCGGAAGATGTAGAAAGCATCAGTATCCTGAAAGGTGCTCCTGCTGCCGCTTTATATGGTAGCATGGCTGCTAACGGAGTGATTCTTATTACGACTAAAAAAGGCAACTCTGTCGGACAAAGGAATATTAATTTCTCTACAGGACTCACTTTCGAGAAAGCATTCAGTATGCCTAAAATGCAGAATCGTTATGGTGTCAGTGATGTGGTAGACAGCTGGGGAGAGAAAGAGAATCTGATGGCTTATGATAATCTGGATGATTTTTTCCGTACCGGATTGACATCGATGACTTCCGTATCTATCAGTTATGGAAATGAAAACCTGCAAACTTATTTCTCCTATGCCAATACTACCGGAAAGGGGATTATCGACAAGAATAAACTGAAAAAGCATAATATAAACTTGCGTGAGACGGCTACCATGTTCGACAAACGTCTGAAACTGGACGGTAGTGTGAATGTGATGAAACAGACCGTCGAGAATAAGCCGGTGTCGGGAGGTTTCTATATGAATCCGTTGGTAGGGCTCTATCGTTTTCCTCGTGGGGAGGATTTGTCTTATTATAAAGATCATTTTGAAACCTATGACGAAGAACGGAAACTGGGTGTGCAGAATTGGCATACGTTTACCGAAGACTTCGAACAGAATCCATACTGGATAACGAACCGCATACAAAGTAAAGAAACACGTACACGCATTATCCTTTCTCTTTCAGCAAACTTTAAGGTAAATGATTGGCTGACGATTCAAGCCCGTGGAAACATGGATTATTGGGCGGACAAGTTACGCCAGAAATTCTATGCGTCTACTGCCACCGCCCTGTGTGGAGCGAACGGACGATATATCGAGATGGATTATCAGGAAACCCAGATGTATGGTGATGTCATGGCGATGGTGAAGAAAACCTGGGGGGATTTTACACTGGATGCGGCGATTGGTGGTAGTATAAATGATAAAGTCGTTAATTCTACCCGATATGATTCGAAAAATGCATCTTTGAAGTTTGCTAATGTGTTTAATATTGCCAATATCGTCATGAACAGTTCTGCCAGTATTGACCAGCGAATAGATCAACGCCGTCAGTTGCAATCTATATTCGGTACGGCACAGATCGGTTATAAGGAAAAATTGTTTCTTGATTTGACGGCCCGTAATGACTGGGCGTCAACCTTGTCTTATACCAGCCATGAAAAATCCGGATTCGCTTATCCTTCTGTAGGGCTTTCCATGCTACTTGATAAATGGGTGAAGTTACCCGAATGGGTTTCTTTCGCAAAATTGCGTGGCGCTTATAGTAAAGTAGGGAATGATATTCCTCCATTTATCACTAATCCCTCTTCGCAGATCAATGCCGGTGGCGAGATACAGGCGAATGACGCCGCACCTTTCAAGGAAATGGAGCCGGAAATGACTCATGCCATCGAATTTGGAACTGAATGGCGATTCTTTCAACACCGTTTAGGGGTTAATCTGACTTATTATCGTACCAATACTTATAATCAGTTCTTCAAACTTCCCGCACTTGCAGGTGATAAGTATGCTTACCGATATGTAAATGCCGGGAATATCCAGAATCGGGGATGGGAATTGACATTGAATGGAACTCCCGTATTAACTCCTGATTTCAACTGGAAAACTTCTGTAAACTTCTCTACCAATAAGAATAAGATAGTGAAGTTGCACGAAGATCTGAAAGAAATGATTTACGGGCCTACCAGTTTTTCTTCCAGCTATGCCATGAAGCTTATTAAAGGCGGTTCTATCGGTGATATTTATGGTAAGGCTTTTGTGCGTGATGATGCAGGCAATATCGTCTACGAAACAGAGGGTGATAATAAAGGACTTCCATTGGTAGAGGGTGATGGGAATACGGTGAAAGTAGGCAATGCCAACCCTGTCTTTATGATGGGATGGGACCATACATTCTCTTACAAAGGCTTCACCCTTTATTTTCTGCTTGATTGGCGTTACGGAGGCGAAGTCCTTTCGCAGACGCAGGCGGAAATGGATCTTTATGGGGTATCCGAAATAACGGCTGATGCGCGTGACAGGGGATATGTAATGCTCGACGGTCAGCGTATAGACGATGTGAAGGGATTCTATAAAATAGTAGGCGGGCGTGCCGGGGTGACGGAGTATTATATGTATGATGCTACCAATTTACGGTTGCGTGAAGTATCATTGAGCTATAATTTCTCCAGGAGGTGGATACAGAAAACGAAGGTACTGAAAGATGTTCAGCTTTCGTTTGTAGCCCGCAATCTATGTTTCTTGTATAAGAAAGCTCCTTTTGATCCGGATTTGGTACTTTCTACCGGAAATGATAATCAAGGCATTGAAGTGTTCGGAATGCCTACGACCCGTAGTCTGGGCTTTACTCTGAAATGTGAATTTTAAAGGCAGGAGAGAGAAATGAAGAGAAAATATGTATATCTATATTTGTTGGGGTTATTGCTGTTCTCTGTAGCTTGTACCGGTAATTTCCGTGATTACAATACCGATTTGTCCGGTATCACGGATGATGACTTGATTATTGATGACAATGGCTATGGAATCCGTTTGGGAATTATTCAGCAAGGTATTTATTTTAATTACGACTACGGAAAAGGAAAGAACTGGCCTTTCCAACTGATACAGAATCTGAACGCGGACATGTTCAGTGGGTATATGCATGACGGCAAACCTCTGAACGGGGGCTCGCATAATTCCGATTATAATATGCAGGACGGCTGGAATAGCGCCATGTGGACACACATGTATTCTTATATTTTCCCACAGATATATCAGTCGGAGAATGCTACCCGAAATACACATCCTGCTCTGTTCGGGATAACGAAAATATTAAAGGTGGAAGCGATGCATCGTGTGACGGATTATTATGGTCCTATCATTTATAAGAATTTTGCTAATGCCGAAAAACATTACCGTCCGGATAAACAAGAGGATGTCTATTATGAGTTTTTCAATGAACTCGATTCTGCTGTAGTTGCTCTCACCAACTATATAGATGAGAAACCGGAATCCAATGGATTTGCACGTTTTGATATTTTGTTGGATGGGAAATACGCTTCCTGGGTGAAGTTTGCCAATTCGTTGCGTTTGCGGTTGGCAATGCGTATTGCCTCTGTTGCTCCCGATAAGGCTTGTGCTGAAATACAGAAAATAAAAGAAAACGATTATGGCTTCTTTGAAGCGGAAACAGGCGGAGCAATCGTTTCTACCAAATCCGGATATACCAATCCATTGGGAGAACTTAACCGTGTGTGGAATGAAACTTACATGAGTGCTAACATGGAATCAATCTTGGTCGGATATGATGATCCTCGTCTTGGAGCTTATTTCGAACACTGTACGGATGAAGCTTTGAAAGGACAATATCGTGGAATTCGTCAAGGGACATGTTTTGCTCATAGTCATTATTCCGGATTGTCGAAGCTGTTTGTCCTGCAAAGCACCGATGCGCCTCTGATGACTGCTTCGGAAGTCTGGTTTCTGCGTGCCGAAGCCGCTTTGCGCGGGTGGACCGATGAAGATGAAGAAGCTTGTTACCGGAACGGCGTAACTACCTCTTTTCATCAATGGGGAATTTATGGGGTGGAGGATTACCTGAAAAGTGAGCTGACAGCTTCCGACTTTATAGACACTTATGATGAAGAAAATAATATAGAAGCGCGTTGTAAAGTCACTCCCAAATGGAATCCGCAGGATGATAAGGAGACAAAACTGGAGAAGATTATCACGCAGAAGTGGATTGCCATGTTCCCGGAAGGTTGCGAAGCTTGGGCCGAACAAAGACGAACGGGATATCCCCGTTTATTTCCCGTTCGATTCAATCATAGTAGGAGCGGATGCATCGACACGGAGATCATGGTGCGCCGTCTTAATTTCCCAGGTACATTGCAGACAGAAGACCCGGAGCAATATTCTGCTCTTGTCGAGGCTTTAGGCGGAGATGACCATGGAGGTACAAGACTCTGGTGGGATACGGGAAATAATAACCTGGAATAAAAAAAGACAGAAGTAATGTGTTTATATGTGTAGCTTTAACTATTTTTGCATCTTCATTTAAACACATTTACTTATGAAACAAATTATCTCTGCTCTTTTCCTCTGTATGTTGCTCTCTGGCATACCGGGATTGCAGGCGCAAAACATTCAGCTACATTATGATTTCGGACGTTCTTTGTATGATAAAGATTTGCAAGGTCGCCCGCTGTTCACCTCCACTGTGGAGAAGTTTCATCCTGATACTTGGGGAAGCACTTATTTCTTTGTTGATATGGATTACACCTCCGAGGGTGTCGCTTCCGCTTATTGGGAAATAGCACGTGAGATAAAATTCTGGAAAGGTCCTTTCTCTGCACATCTTGAATATAACGGTGGATTATCGAAAGGCATGTCTTATAAAAATGCTTATCTGGCAGGAGCTACCTACACTTTTAATAATGCTTCCTTTTCCAAAGGCTTCACGCTGACTGCTATGTATAAGTATATTCAGAAACACCAATCGCCCAACAACTTCCAGCTGACAGGTACGTGGTACGTAAATTTCTGCCGCAATCTGCTCACTTTCTCCGGCTTTGCCGATTGGTGGCGTGAAGAAACCAACTACGGAAAGACTATCTTCCTCTCCGAACCACAATTCTGGGTGAACCTGAACAAAATCAAAGGCGTAAATAAAAATTTCAATCTTAGTGTTGGCTCCGAAGTTGAATTGAGTAATAACTTCGGCGGTCGTGATGGCTTTTATGTTATCCCGACACTCGCTCTGAAATGGACGCTGAACTAAAAAACGGATTATAAGAAATAGAATTAAAAAAAGTCGGACTAAAAGAAGCCGGACTTCAGAATAATCTCTGTTTATCCCTCTGCGGAACTTAAAAAAATATATAGAAACCCTGTTAAATGAAAACTGATTTAATCTACGGCGTAGAAGACCGTCCCCCTTTTAAAGACGCCTTGTTTGCGGCTTTACAACATCTTTTGGCTATTTTCGTAGCGATCATTACACCTCCGCTTATCATCGCAAGTGCCTTGAAACTTGATGTAGAAAAGACAAGCTTTCTGGTTTCCATGTCTCTTTTTGCTTCGGGAGTATCTACCTTTATACAATGCCGCCGCTTTGGTGTGATAGGAGCAAGACTGCTCTGCATCCAGGGAACCAGTTTTTCTTTTATCGGCCCTATCATTGCCACAGGGATGGTAGGCGGATTACCGTTAATTTTCGGTTCCTGTATGGCTGCTGCGCCTATCGAAATGATTGTCAGCCGCACATTCAAATATCTGCGTAATATTATCACTCCGCTGGTTTCCGGTATTGTCGTGCTGCTTATCGGATTGAGTCTGATAAAGGTAGGTATCGTATCTTGCGGAGGCGGATATGCAGCTATGGATAATGGTACGTTTGCTACGTGGGAAAACCTGTCTATTGCAGCACTGGTACTTCTTAGCGTCTTGTTTTTCAACCGTTGCGGGAACAAATACCTGCGTATGAGTTCCATTGTACTCGGACTTTGCCTTGGCTATGGTTTGGCATTTGCTCTGGGAAAAGTGGATATGAGTGCGTTGAATGTGGAAATGCTGATGAGTTTTAATATTCCCCAGCCTTTTAAATATGGTGTTGATTTCAATGTGTCTTCTTTTATAGCCATTGGTCTGGTTTACTTGATAACTGCCATTGAAGCAACAGGTGATGTAACTGCCAACTCTATGATTTCCGGACTTCCCATTGAAGGAGATTCCTATTTGAAACGGGTTTCCGGTGGAGTAATGGCAGATGGATTCAACTCCTTTCTCGCCGGTGTATTCAACTCTTTTCCAAACTCCATCTTTGCACAAAACAACGGTATTATCCAACTGACCGGAGTAGCCAGCCGTTATGTTGGTTATTATATCGCAGCAATGCTCGTCCTTTTGGGTTTATTTCCCATCGTAGGTGCCGTATTTTCCTTAATGCCCGATCCTGTACTGGGCGGTGCAACCTTACTAATGTTCGGCACAGTAGCAGCGGCGGGAATCCGTATTGTCTCCTCACAAGAAATAGGCCGTAAAGAAACTTTGGTATTAGCAGTCAGCCTCTCCTTAGGCTTAGGGGTAGAACTAATGCCGGACGTATTACAACAAGCCCCGGAAGCAATTCGAAGTATCTTCTCTTCAGGGATTACCACCGGAGGCCTAACTGCAATTATTGCAAATATAGTAATACGGGTAAAAGAGTAGGAAACAAGTAGTAGAAACAAGTATTAAGTAATAAGTATTACCGAAGCCGCTGGTTTATACTTGATAGGCGTTGATTAATACTTGTTAGTTGATGCTTGTCGATTAATACTTAATACCTAATTCTTAATACTTAAATTACTCATTTTATCTGTTGTGCGGAAGGGGAAATCAGGATACTCGTAAAGACTGAAACGAGGTTCGGTTTCTCCTTTCGTATAATTCCATATAGAAGCATAGTCTTCCGGATCTTCTCCCATCTTGGCTAACTGGCGCAGGTAAGCAGCTAGCGATTTATTCTCTACAATATAAATCTGCCCCATCTGATCGATAATCGGGCTATGATGACGAGTACCGTCATGTTCGAAGCGTAGAATTCGTTTTCCTTCTTCAGTTAGTCCCACCAACTGGAAAGTCATGCTTTTACCGATAGCCGGTAAATTCAATACGCTGCGATCAGTGGCAAGGAAAGGTAAATGATGCTTTCTCATGAAGCGTCTTAATTGCTTGGCAACATCCTCTTTAGGCTCCTCTTCTGTTCCTACTTTCGTCTCTAATATCTTATATAACTCCTCCGCCTGTTCCGGTGTCATACGGCCATAAATCTTTTCCTCCTGTTGCTCCTGCATTGAACGACTGTTGGGTGCAAATACTGCATAATTCTCATTGAATCCCTTTACCGAGAAAGTGTAATAACATACCACCCCCAACGAATTGAGCACCTGACGAAGCCGGGTCGTATGCCCTCTACGTGAAGCAGCCACCGTATATACCAACTGATTCGTAATAATCCATCCCGCAGAAAGAATCTTCCGGATCGCTTCTTTAGCTTCAGGAGTAACCTCCAGCGGTGTCTGGAAATGAGTCTGTATAATAAACTGTTTCACACCGATAGCCGATGCTTTCTCCTTGAATTCCCGCAGAACATCAACCAGCCCGTCGTTGATACGCATCGGCAAATAAGCCAACAGACGTGACCCCAACCGTACCCGTTGCAATTCCGCATATTTCTCTCCATCCTTGCGTTCAAGATTCGCCCTTTGTTTGCGTGCCGCCATCCGATACACCGCATCCAGAATATTCTGAAGCGTTTTATTTTGACTCATCAGCGCATCGCCTCCTGTAATAAGAATATCCCGCAATTGCGTATCCTCTTCAAAATAAGCCATTAACCGACGCAACTTACGATCCCATGATTCCTTCGGGCGTAAAGACTCAAATTCGAAATTCAACCGCTCGCTCTGAAAATCATACATACGCTGACAGGAAGCACAAAGTCCTCCGCAAGCCCGTCCCATAGTGTCAGGAATGAGAATAGCCACCTCCGGATACCGCCGATGAATGTTATGCCCGTCCGGCAAAAGCCATCCCGCAGCATTAGGCTTCCCGGCTTCTACAATATCCTCTTTCTCCCACGCGCGAATATTTCCATACGTCTCCACCAAACGTGGAGAATACAGAATATAACTCCGAATAGCCTCGTCATTATACCCATATCCCGTTACATTAAGCAACGATAAATAATAAGGAGTTGCAAAGAACGGCATACCCTTCTTCCGGGCACGATAAAGCAAATACATAGTCTCTGACGAAAGTGAATTTCCCAGGAATCGATTCAACTCGCCCGGACTTTTCACAGCCATTGCCAAATGAAAGCGGAAATCGTTCCACCACTCATTGACCAACCTGTATTTTTCTTCATAACTCATTCCCTCCTCAAAGTGAAAACGCACCGAAGGCTTCGACTTCCTGTTTTCAATCTTCTGAATCAACAAGTGCAACATCCGCTCCTTATTCTCATCCCGCACTTCACGTACCTCTTCATCCAATCCCGTTTCCCACCGGTCATTCCTACTTTTGATACGCTGTGGCGATGGTAAAGGCACAACCTCTCCCTTCAACCGTTTAAACATCTGGAAAATTTCAATAAACAAATCCGTCGGTATCTCCATATTTTCCAACGTTCCCGTCAGAAACTCATAAAGCAACCGAATCGTCTGTACTGACATATCCTGTCCAGTAGACAGTTCATGGACATTCTGTCCATCATAATCGAGTAAGAGTCGAATTTGCTCCCTCGCCTCCTCCGCAGCCTCATTTTCTATCCTGCAAATTTCCAAAAAACGCAGCATCCCAGCCTTGAACTCTTCCACAGAAGAGCTCTTATCAGCTATCTCCACCACTTCCGGAATTTCTTGATTATAGATTTGTTTCAACTGTGAAAAAGTAAGCGCAAGCATTTTCTTTTGTTTCATAAGCAATCTCTCTATTTTTTAATTATTATAATATACTACCATACCGCATGGTCCTCCTCCGGCCTCGTCTGCACGGCGTCAAGCGAAGGTTTTATTACCGGCGTTAAGAAGGGCAGACTGTTTGAGCGAAGCGAGTTTCTACCCTTTAGCCGGGAATGAAACCGGAGTAGCCGGGCAGGCGCAGCCTTGATTTTTTCTTTTGGGTACTTTTTCTTTTGTATCAAGACAAAAGAAAAAAGTACATAAAGATAACAAAAAAAGCGGAGGTACAAAACCCCCGCTTTTTCTATCCTATTAATCTTTACGATTTTCTAACATTTAAAGCGACTTATTTTTTCGTTTCCGTGTCGTCGTTCTTCCGTTTCGGCTCCTTCTTGGCAAGAAGAACAATATTATACACATAATCCGTCATCCACTGTTCAGAGTATCCCAAACGCTCTTTGTACTGGCGAACAGTCGCAGCCGTTTTATGCACATCATCAGCCTTCCACACTGTCTTGGTACAAACATCGTGTACCGTTTTCTGTGTCATACCATACAAAGCCTTCTTAAAGATCGACGGCATACGAAACTTCCACTGCATCAGA
>ERZ773242.3436-NODE-3436-length-11361-cov-3.911905_pt1 | contig 11361 bp, 9 predicted proteins | sample MGYA00511077_ERZ773242 | MGnify/ENA primary metagenome ERZ773242 (study PRJEB29015, sample SAMEA2737754) | human gut metagenome | biome: human gut; feature: human-associated habitat; material: faeces | place: China | collected 2012 ... | reverse complement strand
TGTGCGGTACACCGACGAATTGTCGTCAGCGAACATAATCACCGCTGTCCACCACGTTGTAGAGCGCCTGCACCAGCATCGAGATCATCATCGGGATCGCCATATCGGCCAGCAGCTTGCCGACCGGCATCGTCCCCATCTTGTTTTCCGGAATTCTTTCTCCCATATCCTGCACCCTGAACTTTCTGTCGTAAAATTACACACAGTCCAAACCAGTATACAGGGAGCGGACCTGCGTGTCAAGCCCTGCGGTAATGAAAAGGCCCCCTCTTAATAGAGGGGGCCTTTGCGGATGGGCGGATCAGCTCAAAAAGCCGATCTGATCCTTGCAGACGAAATAGATGCGGCGGCTGGTGTCGTTGGCCAGCACGAGCACATTACCGACGCTGCCGAGCACCGCCGCGTTCCCGACCAGGAGCGGACCTGCCGTCAGCGACACGGTCTTCCGGCCTGCAACGGTCTCGTCGCAGTCGCACGGCGTGGGCTTCATCGGCGGCGTGCTCCCCGACGCGCCCGGACGGCCCGGATGCAGCGCCTGCCAGAGCAGGCCCTTGAGCTGGTCGTAATCCGTCGGCGTCGTCTCGCCCTCCGCCGCCGGGATCGTGAACGCCACCGCCGTCAGCGCGCAGAGCGGCACTTCGCCCGCGTCGAACGCGGGGCCTTCTGCGCAGCACGGCGTCTCCGTGCCGCCCGTGCAGATCGGGATCGGGTAGTAGATCTGCCCCGAAACCTCCAGATTCTCACACGAGCAGCTGCGGATGCGCTCAAAGCTGCCGGCCAGCGGGCCGGTCAGGTTGTCATACCCTGCCGTCGACGTGGCCGGGCAGTCCAGCGATGTACCGAGGACGAAGTTTCTCGTGAAGAAGGCGAACTGCGAATAGTCCACCAGCGGCGCGATCCGGGGATCGCACAGCAGCTGGAGCATTGCGGACATGCCTGCCGCGCAGTCACACCCGCAGTCGATGTCCGCAGGCTCCACCTGCGGCGGACGCGGCCTCGGCGGCATGGGCGGGAATGGCGGGAACGGGCAGATCGGGATGCAGGGCTGCGGCGGCGGGCACGGGGCCGCGCCGGGGCATCCGCCCTGGCACGGAGCCTGCGGCGTCTCACAGCCGCAGCTCTGGCCGGTGGTCGTATAGTTGTTGCATGGACTCATATCATCACTCCTATTGCATTGAGTCGGTTTCTCTTTGCTATCAACACTATATGCCGCGCCGCGCCCATCGGTGCGCTTGCAATTCCGCCGGTTCTGCGCTATACTCCTTAATACCGCGAAATCAGGAGGAATTCCATGAAAAAGCTCATCTCCGCGCTGCTTGCTGTGCTGCTGCTCGCTGCGCCCGTCCTTGCGGCGGATGAACCGGATACGCTTGCCGCCCGCTTCGACGCGCTCCGCGCGGAATATCACCTCGACGAGACGAACTTCGCCGTCTCCTATTACAATACCGTCACCGGCGAGGAATACAACTGGAACGAGACCGCGATGTTCACCGCCGCCAGTACGTTCAAGCTCCCGCTCAACCTTTATTATTATGAGCTGCAAAACGAGGGCAAGATCTCCGGCGACACCGTCCTCACCGAGGGCGGCGCGACGCTCGACCGCTGCCACTATCTCAGCCTTGTCGAGTCCAACAACGAGCTGTCCATCGCCATGCTCTACCGCATCGGCGATTTCCGGACGTATAAGGAGACGATGCGCCGCTATTTCACGATGACCGACGACGAGATCGACCCGAAATATTATCAGGACAATTACTACTGCACCCGCATGATGATGGATGCGCTGAAATACCTCTACGCGCATGCGGACGAGTTCCCCGAGATGCTGGACTATATGGAGCAGTCCCTCCCGCGCGACGCCTATTTCCTGCACGACCTTGCGGACGAGGTCACCATCGCGCACAAATACGGCTCCTTCGAGGGCGCGGAGAACGACACCGGCATCTTCTACACCGAGCAGCCGTTCCTGCTCGCCGTCTACACGCAGAGCGTCGGCGAGCGGATCGTCGCGCTGGCTGCCGACCTCGCCTACGGCTATAACCTCGAGCAGACGCGCCTCCAGCGCCAGGCCCAGAACCAGGCTGCGGCAGACGCCGCATGGGCTGCTGCCATTGAGGCGCAGCGCGCCCGCTTCGCGGCCGATCAGGCCGCCAGTGCCGAGGCGCAGGCCCGCATTGACGCGGAAAAGGCCGCAGCAGAAGCCAAACGTCTCGCCGCGGAGCAGGCCGAGGCCGCGCGCCTTGCCGCCGAAGCGGCACAGGCGGACGAGAAAAGCTGGGCCGATCAGGTCGACGACCCCGATTTTGTCTTCGCCTGGTGGATGATCCCGGTCGCGCTTGGCACGTTTGCCCTCGGCGGCGGCATTGTCCTGCTCTCGCTCCATTCCGCCGCCCGGCGCAGAAAGAAGTATACCGGAAAGTTTGTGCGGAAGTAATTCCCCGTCCAAAGGCCCCTCTGCGAAGAGGGGTCGATCAGCAGCGCACGGGGCGGGGGAAAAGATACAAAAAGTTTACAAAAAAGCGGCTGCGGGGCTTTTCTGGCTCCGCGGTTTGTGCTATAATGGTATGCGGATTTTTACGCCATTCTTCAGAATGGCTTGACTATACGGAAAAGGAACCGATATTATGATCGAATTGCTCTCGCCCGCCGGGTCGATGGAGGCGCTGCGCGCCGCCGTACAGAACGGGGCCAACGCGGTCTATCTTGGATATGATCAGTTCAACGCGCGGATGAACGCGAAGAATTTCTCCGCCGATGAATTGCAGGAGGCCATCGTCTACTGCCATGTGCGCGGCGTGGCCGTGCATCTGACGCTGAACACGCTCGTGGCCGACCGGGAGATGGCCCGCGCGGCAGACGTGATCCGGCTGGCGGCGACGCTGGGCGTGGATGCGTTCATCGTGCAGGACATCGGGATGGTGCAGCTCTGCCGGGAGATCGCGCCAAACGTGGCCGTCCATGCTTCGACGCAGATGTCCATTCATTCGCTCGAGGGCGTGGTCGCGGCGGCGGAGCTGGGATGCAGCCGCGTGGTGCTCTCGCGGGAGCTGCCGCGCGAGGAGATCGCGGCCATCTGCCGCAGAAGCCCGATCGAGATCGAAGTATTCGTGCATGGCGCGCTCTGCATGTGCTATTCCGGGCAGTGCTATCTGTCGGGGGTGATCGGCCGCCGTTCGGGCAACCGGGGGCAGTGTGCGCAGCCGTGCCGCCTGCCTTACGGCTATGGCCGCTTCGACCAGAATCGCTATCCGCTGAGCCTGAAGGACAACTGTCTCATTGAATATCTGCGCGACCTTGAGCGCATGGGCGTCGCGTCCCTCAAGATCGAAGGCCGCATGAAGCGGCCGGAGTATGTCGCGGTGGTGACGAAGGCATACCGCGCGGCGCTGAACGGCAAGCGCGTGACGCAGGCGGACATGGAGGAGCTGGAGCGCGTGTTCTCGCGCCAAGGCTTCACCCAAGGGTATTATCTCGGGCAGAAGGGCCAGGAGATGTTCGGCACGCGGCAGGAGGGCGAGGACGCGAAGGAACTCTTCGCGGCGGCCCGGGCAACATACGAAAACGGCGAGGCACAGCTGGTGCCTGTGCATTTTTACGCGATGCTGCAAGCGGGGCGGCCCGCGCAGCTGGCCGTGCAGGACGACCTCGGCAATGTGTGCAAGACGGTCGGGCCGGAGCCGGAGCCGGCGGTCTATCACGCGCTGACGCGCGAGGATCTCGAGAGCCGCCTGGCCAAGACCGGCGGAACGCCATATCGCTGCGCGTCGGTGAAGACGGCGCTCGGCGGAGACGTGCAGCTGCCCGCTTCGGCCATCAACGCGATGCGGCGCGATGTGCTCGCGCAGCTGACGGCGCAGCGTGGGCGCGTGAAGCCCGCGCGGCTGCACCCCTATAACGCGCTCGCGCCCTACGACGGGATGACGGGCGAACCGCAGTTGACGGTGAGCGTCCGCTCGGCGTCGCAGATCACGGCGCGGATGCTGGCGCTGCGGCCGACGGTGCTCTATGTGCCGCTGGCGGAGATTTTGGCAAACCCGGATCTTCCGGGGCGGCTCGGCGTGGAGACGCAGCTGGCGGCAGTTTTGCCGCGCGTCACGTGGAGCGGAGAAGACCGACAGCTTGCGGCGCAGCTCCGCGAGGTCTACGCGCTCGGCGTGCGGCAGCTTCTGGTGGGCAATCTCGGCCAGCTGAAGATCGCGAAGGCGGCGGGCTTCGCCGTGCGGGGCGATTTTGGCCTCAACATCTACAATTCGCGGTCGATGCAGTATCTGCGGGGGCAGGGCGTGGATTCGCAGCTGCTGTCGTTTGAGCTGACGCTGCCGCAGATCCGCGACATTTCGAAGGCCGTGCCGAGCGAGGTGCTCGTCTATGGGCGGCTGCCGCTGATGCTGATGGAAAACTGCGTGATCAAAAACCGCACAGGCACGTGCGCCTGCGACGCGGGCGTGACGAAGCTCGTCGACCGGATGGGCGAGGAATTCCCGATCGTGAAAGACGGCGGCAGCTGCCGCAACGTGTTGCTGAACGGGAAAAAGCTCTATCTGCTGGACAAGCTGGCGGCGTTCCGTGGGATGGGCCTGTGGGCGCTGCGGCTGAGCTTCACGACGGAGAACGCCGGAGAGGTGGACAAGGTGCTGGCGGACTGGGTGCGCGGCGGAACGTTCGAGCCGGGCAGCTATACGCGAGGACTCTACCAACGTGGTGTGGAGTAAGGAGAACATCATGGCAATCATTTTAGCGTCCAAATCGCCCCGGCGGCAGGAGCTGATGCGCCTGCTGGGGCTGGAATTTACGATACACACCGCCGATGTCGACGAGACGATGGACAAGACACTCCCGCCGGAGCGGGAGGTCGCGCGCGTGGGCGGGCTGAAGGCCGCGAAGATCGCGGAGACCGCCGCACCGGAGGACATCGTCGTCGCGGCGGACACGATCGTCGTCGTGGACGGCGCGGTGCTCGGCAAGCCGCATGACGAGGAAGAGGCGTTCCACATGCTGAAGACGCTCTCTGGGCGCGGGCATGAGGTGATGACGGGCCTGAACGTGTGGCACGAAGGGAAGCTCCGGCAGGAGGTCGTGCGGACGCGCGTCCACTTCCGCCCGATGACCGACGCGGAGATCCGCGCCTACATCGCGACCGGCGAGCCGATGGACAAGGCCGGCGCCTATGGCATTCAGGGCTACGGGGCCATCTTCGTCGACCATCTCGAGGGCGATTATTTCTCGGTGATGGGTCTGCCGCTCTGCGCGCTGGCGCGGATGTTGGCCGAGTGCGGCGTGTCCATTCTGCGGGAGAAGGAGGCGCCGGAGGGATGAAGAAAAATTTCTGGTCCGGCCGGATGAAGACCATCCTGATCGCGGCGCTGGTCGTGGCGATCCTCGCAGCGGTGGTTCTGGGCCTGTCCTCTGGGGCGAGCTTCTTTGAAAACGTCACGGGGAGCATCCTGTCCCCGGTGCGTTCGGCGGTCGCGGCCATCGACCGGCAGTTTGAAAAATACTACAATTACCTCTTCCAATACGCAAAGTTGGAAGCAGACAATGCCGCGCTGCAGAGCCAGATCCTCTCGATGGAGGAGGACATCCGCACCGTGGAGGAATTGCAGCGCGAAAACGAGCGATACAAGGCGCTGTTGCAGCTGAGCGAGAGCCACGAGGATTACAGCTATGTGGCGTCGTATATCACGTCGTGGGACTCTTCAGACTATAAGAGCGCGTTTACCATCGGCAAGGGTAAGAACTATGGACTCGAAGAGGGCATGTGCGCGATCACCGAGAACGGGCAGGTCGTGGGCCTGATCACGGAGGTCGGCTTCAACTGGGCGACTGTGACGACGATCATGGACTCGTCTCTGGAGATCAGCGCGTCGATCGCGTCGTCGGGCTATAACGGCGTCGTGCAGGGGACGTTTTTGCAGGACGGCACCAGCATCCTGCGCATGAACTATCTGCTGACCGACGCGGTCATCAAGAATCAGGATCAGGTCGTGACGACCGGTTCGACGCTCTATCCGCGCGGACTGCTGCTCGGGTACATCACGAACGCGAGCCTCGATGAGACGGGCGTTGCGAAATATGCCACGCTCGATCCGTCGTGCGACCTCGGAACGCTGGAGCAGGTGTTCATCATCACGAACTACGGCTATACCGTGCCGGAGAAGCGTGCGGATGAGACTGTCGTCGTCGACGGCGAGACCAATGCGGATGCGAACGCAGAGACAGCTGTGGATGCAAATGCGGAGGCCGCGGCGGACGGAGCAAATACCGCTGATAGCCCGGCGCAGTAAGATATTTCGCTTGTAGGGGTCGATGATGACATCGGCCCGACCCCGCCGCAGCGGACAAAGCCTCCCTTGTGTAAAGGGAGGTGCCGAGCGCAGCGAGGCGGAGGGATTGCTGCGGGCGACCATTGGTCGCCCCTACGAACACGTTTGCACTTCGATCCTAAACGTAGGGGAGGGCATCGCCCGCCCGACAATCCCTCAGTCAGCCTAACGGCTGACAGCTCCCTTTACACAAGGGAGCCTTTGGATGGAGCGAAACCCGGCAGAAGGAGTATTCCGATGAGAAAAACATACAAAAACGCCCTGATGTGGGCCTTATATGGGGTGCTGTTTCTGTTCATGACGGTATTTCAGACGGTGACGTTCGGGCGGATGCGCCTGTTCGGTGTGAAGCTGAGCCTGATCCCGGTGGCTGCGGCGTGTATCGCAATGCACGTGGGCGGCGAGTCCGGAGCAATCTTCGGTCTCGCGGCCGGGCTGTTCTGGTGTCTGGCCGGTGCGGCGGGCGGCGCGATCCATATTGTGCTGTTGGCGCTCTGCGGCGCGGTTGTGGGCTACGCGTGCGACCGGTATCTGCGGCGCAATCTGCTCTCGGCGCTGCTGATGAGCCTTGGCTGTCTGATTTTCTGTCAGGGCGTGTTGTTTTTGGTGCAGGTATTTCTGGGCCATGTGGGATTCGGCGCGGGCCTGCTGCCCGTGCTGCGGCAGATCGGGCTTTCGCTGCTGGCGGCGCCGCCGGTGTATCTGGCCGCCTGGTTGATCAGAAAGGCAGGGGCATAAATGCAGCGAAGAATGCGCTTCCGCATGATCGTGTTCATCTGCTTCATCGTGGCGATGATGGCGGTGTTCGCGCTGCGGCTTTATAAATTACAGACGGCGGAACTCGTGACCGCAGACGCGGACTCGATGACCTACCGCACCACGATGGAGGCCTCGCGCGGCAACATCCTCGACCGGAACGGCAACGTCCTCGTCTCGAACCGCGCGAGCTATAACCTCGTGATCATCAACTTCGTCCTCACCAACACGGGCGCGACGAACGAAAACCTGCTGAAGCTGCTCGACCTCTGCGACCAGCGCGGCATCGAATATGAAAGCCATTTCCCGGTAACAATGGAGCGGCCTTATGCCTATCAGATGGACGGCATCTCGTCCACATGGCAGGATTATTTCCGCGCATTCCTGCGCAACCGGGAATATGACCTCGACACGACGGCCTCGACGCTGATGAAAAAGCTGCGCGAGGATTATAACATCCCCGGTGACTGGACGCAGGAGCAGGCGTACAAGGTCATCTCCGTCCGGTATGAGCTGGAGCTGCGGAGCGTCGAGGGCGTGGGGCTGGAAAACTACACGCTGGCGACCGACGTCAGCGCGGAGGATCTTGCGGCGGTGATGGAGCTGAGTATTCCGGGCGTGATTGTCGAATCGAGCACCGTGCGCGTCTACAACACGAAGTACGCGGCGCATCTGCTCGGTTCCATCGGCAGCATCGAGGCTGGGGACTGGCCGGAATACCGCGACAAGGGCTACGCGATGAACGCAAAGGTCGGCAAAGAGGGCATCGAGCTGGCCTTTGAGGAATATCTGCACGGGACGAGCGGCATGAAGTATACGACCGTCTCGTCCACGGGCGAAAAGCTCGACGAATACTACACCAGCGTCCCGCAGCCGGGCAACAACGTGGAGACGACGCTGGACATCTCGCTCCAGGCCGTGGCAGAGAATGCGCTGGAGAGATTGATTTTGGACCTCCGCGAAAACGGCGTCGGCGCGCACAGCGAAGGCAAGGACGCCGAGGGCGGGGCCGTCGTGGTGCAGGCCGTGAAGACAGGCGAGATCCTCGCCTGCGCGAGCTATCCGACTTATGATCTTTCCACCTATAACCGCGATTTCAAGGAGCTGAGCGAGGACCCCTATAAGCCGCTCTACGACCGGGCGCTGCTCGCGGAATATGCCCCCGGCTCGATCTACAAGATGGTCACGGCCATCGCGGCCATCGACATGGGCCACATCGGTGAATACTATGAGATTACGGACGAGGGCGTCTACATGTACTACGCGAAGGAAAACTTCACGCCGAAGTGCTACGTGTGGACAAGCTCGAACGCGACGCACGGCACCATCAATATGCAGGAGGCACTGGCCGAGTCCTGCAACTACTATTTCTATGAAGCGGGCCGCCTGACCTACAACGCCTATTACAGTGAGACGGGCGAGAATCCGTTTGATATTGTGGCGAAGGCCCTCGGCCTCGGCGAGCACACGGGCATCGAGTTGTTTGAGTACACCGGCCAGCGCGCGAACGCCGAGACGAAAAAGGCCAACTACGCGGGCGACGAGTCCGGCTGGTACGGCGCGGACGTTTTGCAGGCTGTCATCGGGCAGAGCCTGAACCGCTTCACGCCGATGCAGATGGTCTGCTATGTGCAGGCGCTGGCAAACAAGGGTACGCGCTATTCCGCGACGTTCCTGTCGCGCATCGTGTCGTGGGACTATCAGTCGCTGATCAAGGAGCACGAGCCGGAGGTGGCCAGCACGCTGGACATCTCGGATGAGGCGCTCGACTGCATCGACAAGGGTATGCGCATGACCGCCAAGGTGGGCACGGCCAAGAACTATCTGGCCAATTATCCGATCGAGGTCGCCTGTAAGACCGGCACGGCCCAGTGGCAGGGCGTGACGTCCGACGGATCTGTCAGCGGCTCCGACAACGCCTCCTTCGTGATCTACGCCCCGGCGGACGATCCGGAGATCGCCATCGCGGTCTACGTCGAGAAGGGCGCGCAGGGCGGTAATCTTGCCAATGTCTGCATCCCGATCATGGATGCCTATTTCTCGGGCGAGACAAAATATGAAACAATATTGACCGAGAATACAGTTCATTAAACGCTGGCGGATCTTTTCCGGCAATACGGCGTTAGAACCGGCTCGACGTACAGACCGTACGCCTTCACCGTTTCACCTTGTCTTGCCGGAAAATCTCTCGCCGGGCATGCACCACCGGATGGCCATAGCTTTTTCATTCGAAGTAACTTACACAGTTTAACACAGGAGGAATCCACTATGATGATGCAAACCAAGAAGCCGGCCGCCAATCCGCTGATGGAGATCGCCGAGCGTATCCGCGAGATGCGCGAGATCGTCGGCTACACCGAGGCGGAGATGGCCGAGAAGACCGAGGTCAGCGTCGAGCAGTATCACAGCTATGAGCAGGGCACGGTCGATTTCCCGTTTACGTTCATGCACAAGTGTGCGCTGGCGTTCGGCGTGGAGCTGACCGATCTGCTCGAAGGCCAGAGCGCCAAGCTCTCGAGCTACACGGTGACGCGCCGGGGCATGGGCCCGGTGACGGCCAGCGAGGACGGCATCACCATTCAGAATATGGCGGCAATGTTCCGGCAGAAGCTGGCGACGCCGTATTGGGTCACCTATCAGTATTCCAAGGAGCTGCAGAGCCAGCCGATCCACACCACGACGCACGCCGGCCAGGAATTTGACCTCGTCGTGAAGGGGACGCTCCGCGTGCGCGTCGGCGAACACGAGGAAGTCCTCCACGAGGGCGACAGCATCTTCTACAAGAGCTCCACGCCGCACGGCATGATCGCCGTCGACGGGCAGGACTGTGTGTTCCTCGCAATGATCATGGCGAGCAGCGAAAAGGAGCAGGACCTGTCCGTCCGGACGCGGACGCTCGAGGAGACGCCGGAGCAGCAGCTGCTCTGCGACCAGTTCGTCCACGGCGTGGAAAAGGAAGACGGCTCGTTGGAGCGGCTGGAGTTCCACAACGAGGACAAATTCAATTTTGCATTCGACATCGTGGACGGCCTCGCGCGGCGCGAGCCGGACAAGCTCGCGATGGTGCATGTCGCAAACGACATGACCGAGCGGCGGTTCACGTTCAAGGACATGAAGGACGCCTCGAGCCAGGCAGCGAACTATTTCACGTCGCTCGGCGTGAAGCGCGGCGACCGCGTGATGCTGGTGCTCAAGCGGCACTATCAGTTCTGGTTTGCGATCCTCGGCCTGCATAAGCTGGGCGCCATCGCCATCCCGGCGACGAACCAGCTCATGGAGCACGACTTCTCCTATCGCTTCAAGGCGGCGGGCGTGAGCGCGATCGTCTGTACGGCGGACGGCGACACGGCCCATCAGGTCGACATCGCGGAGGCCGACGCGGGCGTGCATCTGACGAAGGTGCTCGTCGGCGGCAAGCGCGAGGGCTGGCACGACTTTGACGCGGAATACGGCCTGTTCTCCCGGCGCTACACGCGCACGGCAGACGCGCCCTGCGGCGACGACCCGATGCTGATGTTCTTCACGTCCGGCACGACCGGCTATCCGAAGATCGCCGTTCACAGCTACAAATATGCGCTGGGCCATTACGTCACGGCCCGCTACTGGCACTGGGTGCAGCCCGGCGGACTGCACTTCACGATCTCCGAGACCGGCTGGGGCAAGGCGCTCTGGGGCAAGCTGTATGGACAGTGGCTGTGCGAAGGCGCGGTGTTCGTCTACGACTTTGACCGGTTCGACGCCGAGAAGATCCTGCCGATGTTCGCCAAATACAACATCACGACGTTCTGTGCGCCGCCCACGATGTACCGGATGCTGATCAAGCAGGACCTGTCCCGCTTCGACCTCAGCTCCATCCAGCACGCGACGACTGCGGGCGAGGCACTGAACCCCGAGGTCTATTATCAGTTTGAAAAGGCGACGGGGCTGCAGATCGCCGAGGGCTTCGGCCAGACGGAGATGACGCTCGGCATTGCGAACCTCGTCGGCCAGCCGCTCAAGCCCGGCTCGATGGGCAAGCCCATCCCCGGCTACGGCATCGACCTTGTCGATCAGGACGGCAACCCGACCGCCGACGGCGACACGGGCGAGATCGTCATCCATACTGCGGGACGCGAGCATTTCTGCGGGTTGTTCCTCGGTTATTATCAGGACAAGGAGCGCACCGAGGCCGTCTGGCACGACGGACTCTACCACACCGGAGACCTCGCGTGGCGCGATGAGGACGGCTTCTACTGGTATGTTGGCCGCGCGGACGACGTCATCAAGTCCTCCGGCTACCGCA
>ERZ773242.3425-NODE-3425-length-11399-cov-4.673043_pt1 | contig 11399 bp, 9 predicted proteins | sample MGYA00511077_ERZ773242 | MGnify/ENA primary metagenome ERZ773242 (study PRJEB29015, sample SAMEA2737754) | human gut metagenome | biome: human gut; feature: human-associated habitat; material: faeces | place: China | collected 2012 ... | reverse complement strand
GGGCGAAGCCCGTCGGCCCCGGCGAAGGCGGGGCGCCTGCGGCCCGTGGCCCGGCTGATGCTGAAATGTGCCGAGGGGCAGGGAATTGTTACCGGAAAGTAAATTCGGTGCCGGGACGGTTCCCAGGCGGGGAAAGGTGTGGTATAATGGGGTCGAAAAATGCGGGGGAGCCGATGCTGCCGCTCGTTTTGGAGCCAAAGCGGAAAGCCTTTTATGGAGACTTGGATTTTTTGCCTAGGCCCGATGCAGGCGGGAGAGGAATGGAGCGTAAAAAGGGAGGAAACAGCCTATGAGGAGCAAATTTTTTGACCGGGAGATAGACCAGGCCTGCCGGTACTGTGCCATTGGGACGCCCAATGTGGACCAGGACTTTGTGCTGTGCCCCAAGCGGGGGGTCATGGCGGCGGAGGATCACTGCTCCGCTTTCCGGTACGATCCGCTGCGGCGGGAGATCCGCCGGGCCCCGAAAATTGCCGCCGGAGATTACCGGCCGGAGGACTTTGAGCTGTAAGTGACGCCCAAGGGAGGAAACCAAAATGAAACAGAAAACCGGAAAACTGACGGTAATCACCGTGCTGCTGCTCACCGTGTGCATCGCGGCCGGAGCCATGGGCCTGCCCCGGCTGCTGGGGGAGAGCATTTCCATCCCGGAGGCGGCGGAGCCGGCACTGCCCGGTACCGCGCTGTGGGTCGGTATGGACGAGCTGCCGCTGGAGATTTCCAGGGTGGAAAGCCTGGAGGACGCTCTGGATGACACCGAACCCCAGAAGCTTTCCGCGCGGGAGCGGGAGAAGGCCGAAAAGGAAGCGCTGCGACAGCTGCTCATCTTTGCGCGGGAGAACCGCATAGAGACGCTGTACTGGCAGGTGGCAGACGAGGAGGATTACTCCCGGCTGGAGCTGTTGTGCAAGGCCGCCGATGGCAGCCCGGCTATCTGGGCGGCGGTAAAGGGGGACTATGCCCCCGCCAAAAAGCTGAAATACGAACCGGCGGGTCTGGCCCTGTGGGGGGACGGTCTGACGGCGGAGAAACTGCGGAATAAGCTTTCCGGGCTGGGAGAGAGCGGCCTGCCGCTGGTCCTGCGCTGGGATGCCGAGCTGGCCGGGGAAGAGCTGACTGAGCTGGTACAGAAAAATAACCTGACCCGCCTGCTGCCGGTGCTGCCGGAGGTGGCCGGCCGGGAGTACATTGCTCGGAGTGAGAGCTGGCAGAACACCGGCGCCGAGGTGACCCCGGTGGTAACGGCGCTGCAGGGCGGTGTGACCGGCAGCCAGCTGTTCTACAATGCGAGGAACGGCAAGGCCGCTGGCTTTGTGCTGGCAAACTACGGCGAAATAAGCGATAATACCGCGGCCCGGGGCCTGCTGCTGAGCTACGCCGATGCGGCTCAGACCCGGCCGCTGACCGCTGTTTCTCTGGAATACGCGAAAGAGCTGCACATAGGCTACCCGGCCAATAACGCGCTGGTTTATACGGCGCAGGTCTTTATTATGGGGACCAGCGACCCCACAAAGCCGCTGACAATGGACGGCAAAGAGGTGGAGCGCACCGGGGAGGGCGGCTGCTTTGGTGTTTCGGTGAGCCTGGCCTACGGGAAAAACTACTTTACCTTCCGCAATGGGGAGGACAGCCTGACCCTGACCATCCGCCGCGGCAGCGGCACCGGGGACGGCACCACCTCCACCCTGACCTCCCGGTTCCCGACCAGCGACGCCGCCGTCTGGGCCGGTCAGGAGCTGACCTTCCGGTGCGTGGCCCCCAGCGGCAGCAAGGTGACCGCGGTCATTCACGGACAGACGGTGACGATGCAGCAGACGGCGGCGACCGCCAAAAACGGCATTGCCGCTACCTACAAGGGGACCTACCAGGTGCCGGCCGATCTGCCTGAAGGGGAGCTGCAGGACTGGGGCCCCGTAAAATACACCATGGTGTGGGGCGGCAAGACCACGAGCTATGAATCGGCCGGGCGGCTGTACGCCGCAGGGAAGAACACCACCCCGGCGGTGCTGGCCAATACCGAGAATGTGAGCCTTTTGACCGACTATACCGATGACAGCACCTTTATTGCGACCTACCACCGCGGGGCGAAGATCCCGATGGTGGGCTGCTTCCAGTATAACGGCACCATCTTCTACGAGGTGGCGGGGGGCTATATCAGCAGCGACCGGGCCACGGTGGCCCCAACCCCGGCGGAGGAGACGACGATCGGTGCGGTTTCTTCGGTGACGGAGGGGCGGCTGACGACCATTACGCTGCCCTGCGGCAGCTACCCGGCGGCCTCCGCGAAGCGGGAGGGAGCGCTGCTGACCATTTACCTGGAGAACACCGCCCTGCCGGAAAGCACCGAAGGCATAGCGGCACCGATGATAAAGGAGGCCCGCTGGGAGGAAACCGAAGGCGGGGTGAACCTGCTGCTGACGCTGAACGAGGAAAGCTACTGGGGGTATGACCTCCAGTACACCGAGGAGGGCGACCTGCTGCTGAGCCTAAAAGAGCCGCCGAAGCTGAGTGCCACTCCCGGCAAGCCGCTGGAGGGCATCACGGTGATGGTGGACCCCGGCCACGGCAACAAGGACTGCGGCGCCTACGGCGCGGCGGGGCTTTACGGGCCGGCGGAGGCGGAGCTGAACCTGGCGGTGAGCCTGGCGGTGCGCGACCGGCTGGAGCAGATGGGCGCGACGGTCATCATGACGAGAGAGACCGATGACCGGGAGACCCCGAAGATCGTGCTGGACGAGCGGGTGCGCATGGCGGTGGACGCGAAGCCGGATTTCTTCCTTTCCATCCACCACAACAGCACCGGGCTGACCAAGTATGTTTCCGCCGACTGGACGGTGAGCTATTACTGCGAGGACGACAGCGAGACCTACGCGGCCAACCTGGCGGCGGCTGTGACCGGCGCGACCGACCGTGACACCAAGGGGGAGGAATGGGGCTACTATTATGTGACCCGGCTGGGCTTCTGCCCCGCGGTGCTGTTTGAGGTGGGGTTCATCCCCAACCCGGAGCAGCTGCCACAGATTAACCACCTCGATGGCAATACGATGAACAACCACGTGTCAAACCTCGAATGGTGCGATGCATACACCAATATGATGCACGCCATCCGGACGGGATTACGACGTACGGGAGTGGGATCTCATCAAACACCTTTCGCCGTTACGGATGCAACGGGGAAAGTATTGCGTGCCTACCCGTCTATGAAAGAAATGGTCAGAGAGGAACGTCTGAAGCCTGCGCACCGAAACTGGCTTATCCTCCAACTAAAGCATCCGGACCGCGTGAAACAACACGCCTTGCGTGTGCAACATCATCGGGGAGATGCTTTTATTATGGTTCAGACAAGGCCTAACCAGACCACAGTGCTTAATCGGACGACAATACCTAATCGGCCCACCATGCCTAATCAAACGACAACGCCGCCGATGGATGCTCCCTTCTCTCCGGTGCTCCATTCAGTAACAAAGCAATATTACCGCCAACTGTCCAAAGAGGAGGCTATTGCGTTCGGGGTTATCTCACGTGCCGTCTGCAAACAGGAAAGGAGGATTCTTCCATGAAAGACACGATCATCATCCACTGTTCCGCCACTCGTGCGGGACAGGATTTTACCGCTACCGACATCGACCGCTGGCATCGTCAACGTGGTTTTCGTTCTATCGGTTATCATTTCGTCATCCGTCTCGACGGTACGATAGAACCGGGAAGAGATGTTGCTCTCGACGGAGCGCATTGTACAGGTTGGAACCATCGGTCTATCGGCATCTGCTACATTGGCGGATTGGACAGGAACGGCCGGCCTGCTGACACACGGACGGAAGCGCAACGTGAAGCGCTCGTCCGGCTGGTAGAAGATTTGCGCCTTGTCTTCCCTTCTCTGAAGCAGGTGATAGGGCATCGGGACACCAGTCCTGACCTCAATGGAGACGGCATTATCTCACCTGACGAGTATATAAAATCCTGCCCCTGCTTCGATGTAAAAGCAGAATTTATTCAGTAATAATCAACCATTTACAACCAGCATTTTATCATCATGGCCCGCATTTCCAAACCCGGATTAGATTATTTCCCCCTCGATGTCAATTTTCTGCAGGACAGAAAAGTACGCCGCATCTCCTGTCGCCACCACGCGGCAGGGATTGCCGCACTCACTTCGCTGCTCTGCCTCATCTATAAAGAAAAAGGTTATTATATTTTGTGGAACAAAGACACTCTTTTCGACATCGCCCAGGAAGCGTGTTGCGGGGAGGAGGAAATGCAGGCCATCATTGATGATTGCCTGTCAGTGGGGCTGTTCGATGATCTTATATATAAGGAGTATGGCGTACTGACTTCACAAGCGATTCAGGAACAATATCATAAAATCATCACCGACAGTCGGAGAAAATATAAATTACCTCTGGAACATTTCTGGATTATCAAGGAGGAGAGTAGTGAAATAGAACCGGAAAATACGGATGACTCCAGTGCCAACTCCGGCAAAGATGTTACAAAACCCCATGAATTTGCTACAACAATGCCACAAACAAAAGAAGAAACGGATACAGATATCAAAGGTAAACAGGAAAGGAATATGGAAAATGAAATCAAATCTGAAATAAAAAAAGACATAGAGACAGAGAGGGAAAGAAAAGACGGAAAGGAGAATGAGAGGAGCATGCCGCCCGTTCCGTCAAACAGCGTTTTTCAGGCTTCGCCTGTCGTTGTAGAGGGTTTGTCTTTGGATAAATCGATTGGAAAAGAAACGGTTTCGGAAGGGATGCAAGCGGGAGGAGGCTCGGAAGCTATACTTCTACTTAATATGCAAACTATCGGCATCCGGAACGAACAGACCGTAAAAGCGATTGTCGCCCTTGCCCGACGTAAAGAATTGGGAGGCCCCGGCGGTATTTTATGGAAAATTCTTAGTTCCCAATACCGCCCTACCCTACTCAAAAAGAATGAACCGGGTGATTACATTCTTTGGGCACTCAATCATCCGACGGAATTTGAAAACACCTACAACGGGACACTGAAAAAACTAATCAGGGGAAGATAAAGCGGAAAAGTCTGCCTATAAACAAGGAACCTTTTTATTTTTACTGCAAAAGGGATGGAAAACCAAGAATTATCGTACCTTTGTAGTACGAAGAAAAAGCCTCTTTTTTATGTATAAAGAGAAACGTCTCTTTGCAAAACATAAAAAGAAGCGACCCAAAACAATGAGTAAATTTATCAATCCGTTCACCGACTACGGATTCAAACTAATATTCGGCAGAGAAGTGTCTAAGGATTTACTAATCGAATTTCTGAACGACCTGCTCGAAGGTGAACGAGTGATAACGGACTTACAGTTTTTGAATAATGAGCAATTGCCGCTCTATCCGGAAGGACGAGGTATTATCTATGATGTATATTGCACCACGGACACAGGCGAAAAAATCATCGTTGAAATGCAGAACCGTATGCAAAGCAACTTCAAAGAACGCTCGATTTATTATTTATCGCGTGCCATCGTCAATCAAGGAAGGGTAGGCAATGAATGGAAGTTTGAAATAAAAGCCGTATACGGAGTTTTCTTGATGAATTTCATTATCGACAAGAACATAAAACTCCGCACGGATGTTATTCTAAGTGACAGGGAAACAGGAGAACTCTTCTCGGATAAGTTCCGGGAAATCTTTATCGCTCTCCCTCTCTTCAACAAAAACGAAGAGGAATGCGAAACGAATTTTGAACGTTGGATTTATATATTAAATAATATGGAAACTTTAAAACGCATGCCGTTCAAGGCACGAAAAGCTGTCTTCGAAAAATTGGAAGATATCGCTGATGTGGCTTCTATGTCTCCGGAAGACAGGGAGCGATACGACAATAGCGTCAAAGTGTACCGAGATTATTTGGTGACAATGGATGCAGCTGAACAAAAAGGTGCACAAGAAACCCAGCTGAAAATAGCCCGGAACATGAAAGACAAAGGGATAGACAATGAGTCTATCGCAGAATGTACCGATTTACCTTTAAGCATAATCGAAGGGTTATAAAGTAATCGGATTCATAAAGGCACTATGTTGTAACCAACCGTTTACGAACGAAGAAAATAAAAAGAGGTGAGCTCCCTTTGCAGGGTAGTCCACCTCTTTCTCTTCATACACAAACATTCAAATTATCAGGTTTCAGGTGTTCGTCAATATAACGGATACCGTCCATCTTAAAAAGCCCCCGCAGAAGCGTATAGTTCAACATACGCTGCACCAGGTACGGGGTGCCTTGCAAGCTGCTCTGGTAGATGACCTCCTGCAAATCCGGTGCAAAACGGTCGGGATCGACTCCGGGAAGCAGATAACCGCAAATCTTACAATGCGTCAAGACATCAATCAACTGCTGCAACCAGAAAGCCTCCTCCCGCTCGAAAGCAGCACGGTATTCCCTGTCGGTAGCAATATCCATCAGCAACTTCTTCCCCAGCGAATGAAGCAGGGTGAGATAGCCATCCACTGTGATGAAAAGTGCCTCCATGCACGAGCTGTCCATCCGTATCTGTTTTTGCTGGATCTGGCTTCTGATTCCGTTAGCAAAATCAGAAAGACAGACACGGAACAGACTCGTTTTGCTGGGAAAGAGCTTGTAGAGTGTCCGCTTCGACATCTTCATTCCCCTGGCTATATCATCCATCGTCAACCCGTCGGCACCATGCTGGTACATTTCCCGCTTGGTGTAGTCGAGTATCCGGCAACGCAGTGTTTCTGGATTCATACATACCTCCCTACATACGGCCGCCACCCAATGCCTGATACAAAGTGATTACGCCCTGGATTTCAGTAAAGCGGTTCGCCACTTGTGACAGTTGCGCGTTGAGCAACGTCTGTTGGGCGGTCAATACTTCCAGATAAGTGGTGTTGCCATGTTTCATCAACAGGCTTGTGCTTTTGGCTGCTGTTTGCAGGGAAGCCACCTGCTTGTTGTAGTAGTCGGCTTTCTCGCGGGCAGTCTGGTACTGCACCAGTGCCTCGTTCACTTCCACGCCTGCGTTCAGCAAGGTCTGTTCGAAACTAAGGCGGGCTTCCTCCTGTTGGGCTTTCGCTATTTTCAGTTGGGCGATGTTCGCTCCTTTATTAAACAAAGGCTGCGTCAGGGAAGCCACGGCGGAGGCCAGGAACTTACCCGGGTTGACAATCATGCTCCCTGCACTGTTGGTCCACCCTGCGCTGCCGCTCAACGTGATGGCAGGATAGAAAGCGGCACGTGCGGCATTCGTTGTATAGAAAGCCTGTGCCAACGAAAATTCTGCGCTACGCACGTCAGGACGGTTGGCAAGCATCTGTAAGGGAACACCCACGGAGAAGTTTTCCGGCAACTGTTGATTTCCCAATTTGCCACGCTGTATTTTGTGAGGAGTTTCTGCCAGTAAAAGTGCCAGTGAATTTTCCGCCTGATTGATTTGCTCTTTCAGGTCGAGTACGGTGGTACATATATTGAAGTAGGTAGCCTCCGTCTGCGCCAGTCCGGCCTCATTCACCATCCCGGCCTTTTTCATGGCACGGGTGGCATTTACACTTTCTTTCCAGGCAGCTTCGGTAGCCACAGCTATCTCATACTGCGAATCGAGCATCAGCAAGGTGTAATACGTATTGGCAACGGATGCTACTAACTGCGTCTTGACAGCCTGTTCATATTCCTTGCTCTGTTCGTAGGCAGCTTTCGCACGGCGTTTCGCTGTTGTCACCTTTCCAAAAATATCCAGTTCCCACGAAGCAGTCACGGGCAGCGAATAAGTTTGTGTAGCCTTTCCACGGTCGAAGCTGCTGACAGCTCCTTCCGGTGCCAGAAACAAAGAAGGCAGATAAGACAGTTTGGACGTCAACAGCGTGGCTTCCGCTTCTTTCACACGCAAATGGGCAGTCTGCATATCGGTGTTGCGCAAGAGTGCCGAATCCACCAAATTCTGCAAATAAGGGTCGGTAAAGACCTCCCGCCACGAGAGGTTACCGAAGTTTGCCGTATCGGTGGCAGCAACAGACTCGCTGCCGTAAAGTCCTTCGGGAACTTCCGATACCGGTTTGTATTTATTGTAGATACCACAACTACTCAATATAAGCGTTGCTGCGGACAGAATGATTATTTTTCTCATTAGTTCTTATTTTAATTCAGGTCTAAAACCTTTAATCATCAATTATTCTTTTCCAGCTTTAGATTTTTCTTCCTCGCTCACTTTGATTTCTTCTTCAATCTGCCAGTCATGCGTCGGGACGCTCTGCACGGGACGCAAACGTTCCTGCAACCACTGGAAAGCAATAAACAAAGTAGGCACGATGAAGAGCAACGCCAACGTACCGATGGTCATACCACCTACTACACCCGTACCCAATGAACGGTTACCGTTGGCTCCCACTCCACTTGACATCATCAACGGGAACAGACCGAAAATCATCGTCAATGCCGTCATCAGAATCGGACGCAGACGGGCTTTAGCCGCACTGACCGCAGAAGCAATCAGCCCCATACCTGCTTTACGACGTTCGGCAGCATATTCCGTCAGCAAAATAGCCGTCTTCGCCAGCAGACCAATCAACATAATCAAACCTGTTTGCAGATAAATATTATTCTCCAGTCCGAACATCCAGGCGAAAAGGAAGCTACCCATCAATCCGCAAGGCACACTCAAAAGAACAGCGAACGGAATAATGAAGCTCTCATAAAGCGCACTCAAAATAAGGTAAATCATCAGGAAGCAGATACCGAAAATAATGATCGTCGTACCGCTCTGCTGGTTTTCCTCACGGGTGATACCTCCGTAATCATAGCCATAGCCTTTCGGAAGAGACTGTTCGGCAGTTTCCTGCACAGCCTTGATGGCGTCTCCCGTACTATATCCGTCGGCCGGCATCGCATTTACCGCAATGGAGTTATACATATTGAAACGGCTCAACGATTCCGCACCGTAGCTACGGGTCAGCGTAACGAACTGGCTCAACGGCGCCATCTCTCCATTCGACATACGCACAAAAGCATTATCGAGGGAAGTTTCGTCCAAACGGAACACCGGATCGGCCTGAATCATGACACGGTACACTTTAGAGAAACGGTTGAAATTGGACACATACTGTCCACCGTAATAACCGGACAGCGTACTCAATACAGCGTCGGGCGTGATACCTGCACGCTTACATTTAGCTGCATCCACCTCTACCGTCCACTGCGGATAGCGAACGTCGAACGTCGAATAAGCCATCGATATTTCAGGCCGCTGGTTCAAAGCTCCCAAGTATTGCTGGGTGGTGGTGAAGAACTCGTTCATATCACCGCCCATCTTATCCTGCATGTGGAGTTCGAGCGCATTACCCATACCGTAACCCGGAATCATACCCGGGGAGATGGCGAACACACTGGCATCCTTGATATCAGCCGTACGCGCATATACCTGACCGATCACCGACTGCACATTGTCCTCATCACCCGAACGTTCGTCCCACGGTTTCAGTTTGAGAATCAACATACCGAACGAACTACCCTGTCCTGCCAACAATCCGTAACCGGCCACTTTCTGCACGTGTTTCAGTTGAGGTATTTCTATCAGGCGTTTTTCGATACGTTCCATCACCTTATCCGTCGTTGTCAGCGAACTGCCTGCCGCCGTACTTACATTCACGAAAATAACACCCTGATCTTCGTCGGGTACCAGACTGGTCTTCGTGTTATTCATCAGTAACACAAGCAATACCACGGAACAAGCCAGCAACGACCATGTCAACCATCTGCGCTTGATAAAGAACAATACAATCGTCTTATATTTATCCACCATCACATCGAAAGCCGAATTGAAAGCCTTACGGAAACGTGCCGCAAAGTTGTTCTTCTGCGTTCCGTCTTCATTAATATAAGGTTTCAGCAGCAATGCACACAAAGCCGGACTCAAAGTCAACGCGTTAATAGCGGAGATACCTACCGCAACCGCCATCGTCAAACCGAACTGGGTATAGAACGTACCGGAAGTGCCGCCCATGAAGGACACCGGAATGAACACCGCCATAAATACCAGCGAAGAGGTGATAACGGCATTACTGATACCTTTCATAGCGTCGATACTTGCCATATATGACGACCTGTAGCCCACATCGAACCGCGCCTGCACCGCCTCGACGACAATAATGGCATCATCCACCACCGTACCGATAACGAGCACTAGCGCAAACAGGGTCAGCAGGTTGATACTGAATCCGGCTATCGCCATGAAAGCAAACGTACCCACCAGGGAAACCACAATTCCGACCAGCGGAATCAATGTAGAACGGAAGTCCTGCAAGAAGACGTACACCACAAGGATAACCAGGATGATAGCCTCGATCAACGTTTTCACCACCTCATGAATGGAAGCGAACAGGAAGTCGTTGGAGCTCATCATCTGCGTCAGTTCCACGCCTTTCGGAAGGTCTTTGCTTGCCTCTTCGAGGAGTTTGTCGATATTCTGGTTTACTTCGGTCGCATTGGAACCTGCCGTCTGGAACACCATACAGGATACACCCGGATGACCGTCCATACCACCGTGGTAAGCGTAGCTGTCCTGTCCCAGTTGGATATCGGCAACGTCTTTCAGTTTCAAGACTTCGCCATTGTCGGTGGAACGGATGACGATATCCCCGAATTCTTCGGGAGTAATGAGACGTCCGGTGTACTTCATCGTATACTGATAAGTCTCATCGGAATTTTCACCGAACGAACCGGTAGCCGATTCGATATTCTGCTCGGCAAGCACACCGGTGATATCGGACGGAATCAGTTTGTACTGTGCCATCACGTCCGGTTTCATCCATACACGCATACTATATTCACCGCCCATAATCATCAGGTCGCCCACACCGGAGATACGAAGAATCTGCGGTTTCAGGTTGATGCTGATATAGTTGGACAGGAAGTTCTCGTCGTAACTGTCGTCCGGACTATACAATGAGAACATCTGCAGAATACTCGTCTGACGCTTGGAAGTGGTCACACCGACCTGGGTTACCTCCGCCGGAAGTTGTCCCGTAGCACGTGATACACGGTTCTGCACGTTGACAGCCGCCATATCGGGGTCTGTGCCCTGCTTAAAATAGACGGTGATGCTCACCGAACCGGAATTGGTGGCGGAGGAAGTCATGTAGGTCATGTCTTCCACTCCGTTGATCGCCTCTTCCAAAGGCGCAATAACACTCTTCTGCAATGTTTCCGCACTGGCGCCATAATAGGTGGTACTCACCATAATGGTAGGCGGAGCAATATCGGGATACTGCTCAACGGGCAAGCTGAACAGCCCGATGATACCCACTACGACAATCGTGATAGAGATGACTGCCGATAATACGGGGCGTTCTATAAAGGTTCTTAAATTCATGAATGATTCCTCCTTGGTTTAATTTTCAGTAGTAGTTGCCGGAGACTTC
>ERZ773242.3422-NODE-3422-length-11404-cov-3.767557_pt1 | contig 11404 bp, 6 predicted proteins | sample MGYA00511077_ERZ773242 | MGnify/ENA primary metagenome ERZ773242 (study PRJEB29015, sample SAMEA2737754) | human gut metagenome | biome: human gut; feature: human-associated habitat; material: faeces | place: China | collected 2012 ... | reverse complement strand
TTTCCAATGGATTTCGTGAACTTCAATATAGGAAAATGTGTTCGAGTGGAATAGATGGTTATTTCAAAAAGATTATTCTTTCCGAAGATATCGGACTTCATAAACCGGCACCTCAATTATTTCATTTCGCATTGTCTGCTACTCAATCAGAACTCAGCGAATCATTAATGATTGGCGATAGTTGGGAGGCGGATATTGTCGGGGCAAAAGGAGTAGGGATGCATCAGGCTTTTTATAATTTATCCGGTCGTGATGAGTTTTCTTTTACACCTACCTATCATTTGAAAGATTTGAAAGAGTTGATGGAAATATTGTAGTTTTTATATATTAGTCGTACTTTTGCGCTCGAAATATGAACGTATAATGCTACAACTGTTATGGAAACTTTATTGCCCTTCGCTCTGCTTTGTTTTACTTCCTTTTTTACATTGACGAATCCATTAGGCACCATGCCTGTTTTCCTTACAATGACTCATGGTATGACTGATAAAGAGCGTCAGGCTATTGTGCGTCGTGCAACGTTTGTGTCTTTCATTACATTAATGGTTTTTGTCTTCGCTGGTCAATTCTTATTTATGTTTTTTGGTATATCGACCAATGGCTTTCGTATTGCCGGTGGAGTGATTATTTTTAAAATAGGTTTTGATATGCTTCAGGCGCGTTATACAAATGTAAAACTGAAAGATGAGGAGATAAAAACTTATGCTGATGATATTTCAATTACACCTTTAGCTATTCCTATGCTATGTGGCCCTGGGGCAATTGCTAATGCTATTGTGTTGATGCAAGACGCTCATAACATTGAGATGAAAGGTGTACTGATTGGCATGATTGCTCTGATCTATTTTATAACGTTTCTTATTCTGCGTGCTTCTACCAAATTGGTTAAAATCTTAGGAGAGACAGGGAACAATGTAATGATGCGTTTGATGGGGCTTATCTTAATGGTAATAGCCGTAGAGTGTTTTGTCAGCGGATTGAAGCCCATATTGGTGGGCATACTAAAAGAAGGACTCTCTGCTTTGTAGCTATTCTTTGTGGATTTTTTACTTATGATATCCTGTGGTATGGGCTGTTTATCGCTATGGAATTTCTAAAGAAATCGTCCAATGATATTTTGTAGATAAAGATTGAGATCTTCTAATTGAGTGTTCAAGTTCTTAAAGGTAGCTACCTCCTCTGTCTGCATACCAATGCATGAAATCCGCAAAGTCTTTGCGGAACTTGGTACATTGGTCAATGTAAATTTACCGTCTACATCAGTAGTAGTACCAAAATTGGTTCCTATCACCAATACAGAAGCTCCTACAACTGGCTGCCCATCTTCTTCAGAAATTACAACACCTGTAATACTCTGTGTTTGGGCAGTTACAAGACCTATCCCTAGAAAAAGGTAGGTCAATAACAGCATTAATTTCTTTTTCATAAATTCTCTCTCTTAAAGTTTAACTTCACATTAGCTATTTTTTACTCTAACAAAATGCAAATATATTAATAAATATAAAATACGCAAGAAATTCTTTCAAAAAACCTCTTCTGTATAACAATTTGTTATAATACGACATATTATTATGCTTAATAACATATATTTTGCAACTAAAAAGTTTTAAATACAAAAACCGATTAAAGTATTATGTATAGACAAAAAGTTATATTTTACAATGTATATACATCAAATAGAACTCATAAACCATTAATATATATTCTTTTTGATTGAAAAGAAAGATTTATAAATAAAATATCAATATTATTATTAAATAGAAAACACCTCTTTTTACTATTTAGTTTGAGCTTTTATTAGCAGATTTTTAAGCTAATCCTGTTTTAATTAAGGTATCAATATACCTCTTAGTATTATAGTGTTAAAAAAATAAAATCATGGAGAAAATTAGCTACAACTTAGTATTTAACAGAAAAAAAAGTCTGAATAAAAAGGGAATGGCATTAGTACAAGTAGAAGCCTATCTGAATAAAAAGAAAAAGTATTTCACCACCAATATTTATTTGAGGCCGGAACAATGGGATAACAGAAAAAGAAAAGTTAAAAAACACCCTAACGCTGAAGCTCTCAACCATATGCTCTATGAATTCATGTCAGAAATAGAAAAAAGAGAGCTACGTATGTGGCAACAAGGAAAAACAATTTCGTTGGAAGCCCTAAAGCAATCTTTAGAGCCTACACAGGAAGATGAAAAATCCTTTTTAGCGTTTTTCCATAAGGAAATTATGAATTCCACATTAAAAGAGAGTACAAAAAGAAATCATCTTTCTACCTTAGAATTACTTAGAAAATATAAAAAAGAGATTTTATTCACAGAATTGACTTTTGAATTTATTTCTTCATTTGACCAATATCTTCATAATAAAGGATACCATATAAACACTATAGCAAAACATATGAAACATTTAAAACGTCATATAAATGTAGCAATCAATAAAGAATATATGGAAATTCAAAAATATGCATTTAGAAAATACAAAATAAAAAATATAGAAAATAGACATACATATCTATCCCCAGAAGAACTTATCAATATAGAAAACCTGAAGTTGGGAAAAAAACACAAACAGCTTGAAAAAACAAAAGATGCTTTTTTATTTTGTTGTTATGCTGGTCTGCGTTATTCAGACTTTGTTAATCTGACATCTGAGAACATTGTGGAAATACACAATGAAACTTGGTTGATATACAGAACAGTAAAAACAAATACCGAAGTTCGCTTACCTCTCTATTTATTATTTGAAGGAAAAGGAATCTATATTTTACATAAATACCAAAAAGATTATCATTGTTTTTTCAGCTTACGAGACAACTCTAATGTAAACAAAGAATTACTTATCATTTCAAAATTAGCAGGAATAAGTAAGCGGATTTCATTTCATACGGCAAGACATACTAATGCTACGTTATTAATATATAATGGGGTAAATATTACCACTGTACAGAAATTATTAGGACATACAAGTGTGAAAACCACTCAGGTTTACGCAAACATCATGGACATTACCATCGTACGTGACCTTGAAGAGCATGGCATTACCATTCATTCATCAATGTAAGATCAGTCATGAATATACTCTACGAGAAAAAATGAAATCTCATAATCCAGTATATTTCTCGTAGAGAATATACATAACATTAGTAATTTTCATGTTATAAATATTAGATGAAAGATAATCATAGATTCACAATCAGCGCATACAACGTTAATGATTAATTATTTTTCCATGAGTGGAGTAACATATTAAAAACTTATCTAGGATATCTCGTCATTATTAATATCCATTTAATAAATTAATAATCAATGCCTTTTATGAACAAAAAAGATATCAAAATAGTAATCTAACACTTCAGCCCAAATTTATAACACGTTGATAACCAGAATACAAAATTCTCTTTAGCATAAGAGTGACATTAATTTATTTATCTAATATACAATACATTAGAAATATATTAGTTCCGCAAAGACTTTGCGGATTTCATACATTGGTATGCAGGCAGAGGAGGTAGCTATTAAACCTAAGTTGGCTGTAACGTTGAAATCTGATGCTCAATTGATCGATGAGGTAATGGTGGTTGCTTATGGTACAGCTAAGAAGTCTGCTTTTACAGGGTCTGCCAGCGTTGTTTCGGCTGATGAAATCGGAAAGATTCAAACTTCAAATGCGACTGATGCTTTGAAAGGTAAGGTTTCAGGGGTACAACTGTCGACTACTTCCGGACAACCCGGTGCTTCCAACCCTACCATTCGCGTTCGTGGTATCAGCTCTATTAATGCCGGTAAAGACCCTCTTATTATTTTGGACGGAGTGCCGTATGATGGCGATATGAACAACATTAGTTCACAAGATATTGAATCGATGACGGTGTTGAAAGATGCCGCTTCTAATGCACTATATGGTGCCCGTGGGGCGAATGGTGTGATTATGATTACCACCAAAAAAGGAAATGTGGGTGCTGCAAAGGTCACTGTCGATGCTAAATGGGGGGCAAATTCACGCGCAACTCAAAATTATAATACGGTAAGTAGTCCGGCACAATATTATGAAATGTATTATGGTGCATTGAAAAACTATTTTATGGACAAGCAGCAACTGAATGAATCGGCTGCTCATGCGATGGTTAATCAGAATATGACTTCCGGGAATGATTATGGTTTAGGATACAATGTATATACAGTTCCTGTCGGACAAAATCTGATTGGTACTAATGGAAAGTTGAATCCAAATGCAACTTTAGGGAGAGTGGTTGATTATAAAGGCAACCAATACTTGTTGACTCCGGATGATTGGATGGATGCTACTTACAGGAACAGTTTACGACAGGAATATAATGTTAGCGTTTCGGCTGGTAATGATAAAGGGGCTTTTTATACTTCATTCAATTATTTAAAAAATGACGGTATTACTACCAATTCTGATTATGAACGTTTGACCGGTCGTATGAAAGCTGATTATCGGGTAAAACCATGGTTGAAGGTAGGTGCTAATATGTCTTATACGCATTTTGAATCGAACTCATTGGCTGAAGATGGTAATTCTGCTTCATCTGGTAACTTGTTTGCGATAGCCAGTAATATTGCCCCGATTTATCCATTGTATATGCGTGATGGCAATGGAAGTATTATGTTCGATACGAATGGAATCATGAGATATGACTATGGTGATGGGCAAAACGGTGGTGGCATTCGTCCTTTCTTGGGTAATTCTAATGCATTGTCAAGTAATATTTTAGATACGAATAATGCAGAAGGAAATGAAATCAATGCAACAGGATTCTTTGAAGTCCGTTTTTTGAAGGATTTCAAATTCACTTCTACGAATACTGTAAATGTCAACGAGGCTCGTTATACAAATGTTACTAACCCTTATTATGGACAGTATGCCACTTCGAACGGTATCGTAACTAAAGAACATCAACGTATATTTGCTTATAACTATCAGCAGCTATTGACTTATCAAAAAGATTTTGGCCATCATAATGTGGATGTTATGGTGGGGCACGAGGCTTATCGTCTAAAACATTATACTTTGTCGGGTAATAAGTCTAATATGTTTTCACCGGACAATAAAGAATTGGCAGGTGCTGTGACCGATGGCTCTTCTAACTCTTATACAACCGATTATAATACTGAAGGCTTCTTTGGACGTGCGCAGTATAATTATGATGAAAAGTATTTCTTATCTGCTTCTTACCGTCGTGATGCATCTTCCCGTTTCCATCCGGATCATCGTTGGGGTAATTTCTGGTCATTGGGAGGTGCTTGGTTGATTTCAAAAGAAAACTGGTTCAATGTGGACTGGGTAAATGAACTTAAAGTCAAGGCTTCTTATGGTTCTCAGGGTAACGATGATATTGGTAATTATCGCTATGTAAGTACCTATAATATTGTAAATTCGTCCGGTAATCCTGCAGCTGTTCCTGCGACATTGGGGAATAAAAATATCACTTGGGAGACAAATGGTAACTTTAATGCAGGTATTGAGTTTAGAGTATTGGATAACCGTCTGAGTGGCTCTGTGGAATACTTCTATCGCAAAACTACAGATATGTTGTTCTCATTCTCATTGCCTCCTTCTTATGGCTATTCATCTTATTATAAAAATATCGGAGATATGCGGAATTCAGGTGTGGAAGCGGAGTTAAGCGGAACCGTTATCAGAACTAAGGATCTGCAATGGGATCTGAAACTGAATTTTACGCATTACAAGAATAAAGTAACTTATTTGCCAAAAGAAACAAAGTTAATGGAAGTGGATGGAGTGAATGGATTCAGTAGCAGTGAATACTATTTTGGTGAAGGAATACCTCTGTATACATTTCGTGTAAAAAAATATGCAGGAGTCAATGAAAATGGAGAAGCATTATATTATATAAATAAAGTGGCTGAGGATAAAACGGTTACTCGTGAGACAACGACCAGTTATGAAGATGCCTCAAATTATCTTTGCGGAACAGCGCTTCCAGATGTATATGGCGGTTTTGGCACATCATTCAGTTATAAAGGAGTGGATGTTTCCATTGACTTTGCATATCAGATCGGTGGCCAGTGTTATGATTATGATTATGCTTCTATGATGTCATCACCGACATCCAATAGCAAAGGTACAGCTTTCCATGCCGATTTGCTGAATGCATGGACTCCTGAAAATACCGCTTCAAATATTCCACGTTTCCAATATGGCGATCAATTTACGACATCATCGTCTGACCGCTTTTTGACAAGTGCTTCTTATTTAAGCTTGCAGAATATTAATGTAGGATATACCTTACCTGCTCGTATTTGTCGTACCCTCGGTATAGAAAAAGTTCGTTTCTATGCAGTTTGTGACAATGTGTGGTTGTGGTCTAAACGTCAGGGGCTGGATCCTCGGCAGAGCATTACTGGACAAGTGACCGCATCTTATTATGCACCTATCCGTACCATTTCAGGTGGTGTTACATTTACATTCTAAAATGATAAAGAAATAACAGAATATGAAAAATATATCAAAATTAATAGTAGGCGTTTGTTGTTCGACAACCTTATTGATGACCGGATGTATCGATGAGACTTTTCCAACCAATGGAGCAACAAGCGATCAAATGTCTTCATCGGCTAAGGCTACTGAAGCATTGTTATGGGCGATGCCTGCATATGCGAATAAACTGGATATTTATAATCAGCAACCGACTGAAGACCCTTATGGCTTTGATTGGGGATATGGTTCTATCATGCATATTCGCGACGTAATGACTGAAGATATGCCGATAGTTAGTAGCGGTTACGACCATTATGATTATTGGGAACTCAATACGGGGCAGGGAGAGGGCAATCTGTTTCCACAATATATTTGGAATTATTATTGGAAATATGTGCAGACCTCTAACAACATGATCGAGGCTTTGAATCCCGAAAGCGCGACTCCGGTCCAATTGGGCTATTTAGGAGTCGGTTATGCTTACCGTGCGTTTCTTTATCTTGACTTAGCACAGATGTTCGAATTTCTTGAGAATGATAAAACTTCTCCGGTGAATGCTAAAGGGAATAATGTATTGAATCTAACAGTTCCTATTGTAAAAGAAGGTATGACCGAGGAGGAAGCGCGAAACAATCCGAGAGTGACCCGAGAAAAAATAGCAGAGTTTATCTTTTCCGATTTGACGAAAGCTGAGGAATACATTGCGAACCTAGCTCTTTCTATAAAAACGTTACCGAATTTGAGCGTGGTGTATGGTTTGAAAGCTCGTTATTATATGTGGTTAGCCGATTATGCCAAGGCTCAGGAATATGCTCGTAAAGCTATTGATACGGGCACTTATCGTCCTATGTCAAAAGATGAGTGGCTAAGCCCAACGAACGGTTTCAATGATATGTCCGTTGCATCATGGATGTGGGGCTCTAAGATGTCGAAAGAAGATGATGTCGTTAAATCCGGTATTTTAAACTGGACTTCTTGGATGTCTAACGAGGCCTTGTATGGTTATGCGGGTGCAGGACCCATGGTTATGATCAATGCAAATTTATATAATAGGATGAATAATACGGATTTTCGTAAGTTGGCATGGAAAGCACCGGTGGGTAGCAGTCTAGATGGAAAGAATATTTATATAAATGAGTCTCAAGCTGAGAATATGCCTGAATATGCTTCATTGAAATTCCGTCCCGCTGAAGGTAATACGAATGTTTCCAATATTGGTTCTTCTTCTGCCTATCCATTAATGCGCATAGAAGAAATGTATTTTATCGAAGCTGAGGCTGTTGCCCATCAGAATGAAGGGAAAGGCCGGGAGCTACTGATTGGGTTTATGCAAAGCTATCGTGATCCGTCATATGTTTGTACTGCTACTGGTGATGACTTAATCCGGGAGATTGTGACCCAGAAACGTATTGAATTTTGGGGAGAAGGATTGACGTTCTTTGATGTGAAACGTTTGAATTTGCCTGTAACACGTGGGTACGAAGGCACGAATTTTAAGGAAATGGCTCGTTTTAATACTACTACTCGTCCGGCATGGATGAATATTACTATTGTACAGACAGAAAAGAATAACAATTCGGCACTGGACGGATACGAAAATCCTGATCCAAGCGGACTTTACATACCATGGCTCGGATCGGGTAATTAAAACTGTATAAGCAATTAGAAACTTATAATTAAAACATGATTATATGAAAAAAATAAATGTATATATATTTGCATTGATTAGTGTCATTGCATTAATGGTAACTGCGTGTACTGAAGAAGTGGAGTATAAGGCAGCTGGGAAGCCGGATAACGCACAAATCTATTTTTCGAATACACTCAAATCGAATGTGGAACTTTCAAAAGATGCTACTTCTTTTACTGTAGAATTGAGACGTATCGATACAAAAGAAGCTGTTAAGGTAAACTTGAAATCCACCGATGAAAGTGGTCTTTTCACTATTCCGACTTCGGTGGATTTTGAAGCAGGCTCAGAGATTGGCAAAATAAACATTGGCTATGATCCGGAGACGCTGGAGTATGACGATTTTAAAGTAATCGCTTTGTCGATAGATGATCAGACAACACCTTACGGAACAGCAAAGTATGAGTTTAAGGCTGGTATTCCTGCTCCATGGACATCGTTGGGGATGGCTACTTTCCGTGATGAATTTTGGTTTAGTGATGATTATCAGGTTGAGTTGCAACAGCATATGTTGGAACCGAATCGTTATCGCTTAGTCGATCCATACTCGCAAGGGATAGAGAATGAAGGATTCGCTGAAAATGGGGAGGCTACCGGCAATCAGGCACCTTTTGTCGAATTTGTTATTCTTCCTGCTGGTTCTGCCGTTAACGGAGTGCAGACGACAATTGACGGCCTTGTATTCTATGATGGATTTAGTACAGGTATAAAACATCCCAAATATGGTGTTGAAGTAGAAGTGATGCACCCATTTAACTTTCAAGGGTTTGAAACCGAAGATACTTGGGTACATAATATAGTAACACAATATACAGAGGCAGGAAAGCCGGGGGTTGTTCAGTTCGCTCCGATGTTATATATGGATGGTCTTGGAGGTTTAGATTACACTCAGGAAGATGGAGTAATTACTATTGTGTTCCCCGGATTCGTCATGGCGGATTATACTACTGAAATAGAATATGGCGGTCGTTTTATAGATGCTAAAGAAAATGCATTTGCCATAGTAAAAGTCACTTTGGGCGAAGATATTGAAAGTGCAAAAGTAGCTTTAGTTCCGGGTGAAGATTTGGAAGCCGCAGTTGAAGGCATAATTGACGGTTCTATGGAATCTGTCGAAATATCTGCAAGCGGCAATGTAAATTTGCCTTGCAACGAGAATGGAACTTATTCTGCTGTAGTCGTTTCATATGCAGGAGATAAGGTTCAGAAGAATGCGGCAGTGACTTTTGATTTCTACATGGCCGGTGGTCCATACGATCAATTGTTGAAAGGGATACAAATTGATCATTATGTAGGAGAATGGCTTGTACCTGCAGAAGATTCTAAACAGTCGGGCGAATTATTGGCAGTCGTAACCAAAGCCGATGACGAAACTTTATTGGTGAATGGGCTTTCCGGTCAGGAAGAGTATGACGATACAATGGTACTGAATTATGACAAAGAAACAGGCTGGTTGACTTTAGTACCTCAACAAGTTGAATCGTATCAAGGTTTTGAAACGAAAGTAGTGCCTGTAAATATTGAAGAAGGATATTTTGATGAGCAGGAGTCTTTTGTCGGTGGTTTGACGGAAGAGGGTACTCTGCTGTTCTTGAATAGTAAAGAGAATACCGAAAAATGGAATGCCATCGCATATATTTGTGAAATGAAGGAAGGCCCGGCTGTTCTTTCACCTTTCAGCCATCTGACATGGACACCTTATTCGGAATCTTCTCCAGCGAAACGTATCGGTGGACTTAAAAAGTTGATGCCAATGAAGAAAAATTTTACAAGTCGATTAAATAATGGCACTCTTAAAAAGGGGAGTACGTCACAGGCTGCCCAAAAGATTACAAAGAACTTCCGTAAGCCTGCAACCCTTATCTCTTACACTTTAAGATGATAGTCGGTTTGAATTTCGAATAATAGTTCTTTTGTGAATGAATCAAGAGGAGGATACATGTTAAGACGCTGTTATCCTCCTTTTGTTTTTACACTTTCTCAATGAGATGCGTCTCTGTAATATACCATTCGGAACTTCTGTTCAACTTATCTTATCAAACCGATTGGATATTATACATATCCTAAAAATATAGCCTCTGGATTTAAATATACTTATAGAACGATGCTTTCTGAAAAAATAACAATATATTTGCGCTCGTAATATCAATATTTAAGAAGAAAGAATGAAAGAATTTGTAATCTCCGAAGCCAAAGTCGAGACTGCAGTACTTGTCGGACTCATCACGCAAGCGCAGGATGAGCGAAAGACAAACGAGTATCTGGACGAACTGGCGTTCCTTGCCGAGACGGCTGGGGCGGAAGTAGTGAAAAGATTTACCCAGAAATTGCCACAGGCTAATACCGTGACTTATGTGGGTAAAGGAAAACTTGAAGAGATAAAGGAATATATCCTGAACGAAGAAGAAAACGAGAGAGAGGTGGGAATGGTGATCTTTGATGACGAACTTTCCGCCAAACAGATACGTAACATCGAAGCGGAGTTGAAAATCAAAATATTAGACCGTACTTCGCTTATCCTTGATATATTTGCCATGCGTGCCCAGACTGCCAATGCAAAGACGCAGGTAGAACTGGCACAGTATAAATACATGCTTCCCCGTCTGCAACGCCTGTGGACTCACCTTGAACGCCAAGGTGGCGGTTCGGGTGCCGGAGGCGGAAAGGGTTCGGTAGGGCTTCGTGGCCCGGGTGAAACCCAGCTCGAAATGGACCGCCGTATCATCCTGAACCGTATGTCTCTGCTGAAAGAACGCCTGGCTGATATTGATAAACAGAAAATGACGCAGCGGAAGAACCGTGGCCGTATGATCCGTGTAGCACTGGTGGGGTATACCAACGTAGGGAAATCTACCATCATGAATCTCCTTTCGAAAAGTGAAGTGTTTGCCGAAAACAAACTCTTTGCTACGCTCGACACCACAGTGCGTAAGGTGATCATCGACAATCTGCCGTTTTTGCTGTCCGATACCGTAGGATTTATCCGTAAATTGCCAACTGACCTCGTGGACTCATTCAAGTCTACCCTCGACGAGGTACGGGAAGCCGATTTGCTGTTGCATGTGGTCGATATTTCCCATCCCGGATTTGAAGAACAGATCGAGGTGGTCAACAAGACATTGGCCGATATCGGTGGCGGTGGAAAACCTATGATACTTATATTTAACAAGATAGACGCTTACACCTATGTGGAGAAAGCGCCGGACGACCTTACCCCCAAAACAAAGGAAAACTTGACACTCGAAGAACTGA
>ERZ773242.3419-NODE-3419-length-11406-cov-24.762488_pt1 | contig 11406 bp, 10 predicted proteins | sample MGYA00511077_ERZ773242 | MGnify/ENA primary metagenome ERZ773242 (study PRJEB29015, sample SAMEA2737754) | human gut metagenome | biome: human gut; feature: human-associated habitat; material: faeces | place: China | collected 2012 ... | reverse complement strand
CGTTAGTGTATTAATTGAGCTCCTGTACCCCACCACCGGAGACGGTGAGAATTTGTCCGCTTACCCAGCTCGCAGCAGGCGAGCAAAGGAACAGCGCTGCGTTAGCAATATCTTGCGGTTGGCCCAGACGTCTGATCGGCGTGTGCTGTAACATTTTTTGTTCAATTTCTGGTGTAATAACGGATTTCAGGGCATCGGTTAATATTGCCCCCGGCGCAATGCCATTTACCCGAATATTTTTTTCACCCAGGTCAAACGCCATATTTCTGACCAGATGACTGGCCGCAGCTTTAGATGATGCATAGGAAGTCATGTTTATATTTTTATTTTCTGCCGCCATAGAAGTGATGGTCAGAATAACGCCACCGCCATTTTTTTCCATTTCTGGCGCAACAAGTTGTGACAGATGGAAAAAAGAAAACACATTCAGTTCATAAGCACGGCGAAAATCCGCCATTGGCATATCAAACGGTTTAGGTCCACCGCCACCGGCGTTGTTAACCAGAATATCAACTTTACCCAGCTTACTGATAGCAAAGTCTGCCAGTGCAGAGAGTTCCTGTTCGGAAGTAATATCACAACGGCAGGCAAATGCCTGACCACCCAGTTGTTGAATTTCGTCTACAACATGGTTAGCTGCGTCGACGTTAATATCACTGACCACCACAGATGCGCCAGCTGTCGCGAATGTAATGGCGATTTCTTTACCAATACCTGCACCCGCACCTGTGATGATGGCGCATTTTCCGTCGAGTCTCAGGTTGTCAGAATTAAACACATAAACCTCCTGTGAACTTCAGTAAAAATAAAAGGCACCGCCTGTGTGCCACATTTTTTATCATTAACCTTGAGGAAAGGACACTACCAGGTATAGCAGATAAAGAGAGGATTATTTCGCTGCAATGAGCCGGGCGGGAATAATAAGATTGCGTGAATGCGTCTCTTCATGGGTGATTTTTTGCATCATGCGATCCGCAAGTGTGATACCAAGTTCCCGCGCTGGCGTGCTGGCCCAGGTAACAGGTATATCATCAAGTGTGGTTGGTGTCGCATCGGTAAATGCCGCCAGCGAAACCTGTTGCTCAAAGTAACGATCGACTCCGCTTTCCCCGCTTTGCCGCCCTGCTTTGAGCAAACCAAACCATGCCCCCATCGCAATAGTTTCGTTATAGCAAACCACGGCACTGATGGTCGGGTTATGACGTAAAAGCGCCGTGATAGCTTCCGCGGCTTGCTTCTGGCTGGAAGTGCACTCCAACACCCAATCGCTATGAAACGGCAGGCCAAATTTTAGTAGAGTTGCACAATAGCCCCCAACCCGTTCTGCACGGGTTAATGAGGAACTTTGCCCTCCCAGCCAGGCGATCCGCTGATGCCCATTGCGAATGAGATGCTCCGTCAACAACTGTGCAGCCTGCATGTTGTCCGGGCGAACCGTATCAACATCATCAAGATAACTGGCACGGGAAGCGAAAATCACCGGGATAGCTTTTTCTTCTGCCATCCGTCGCAGGTCATCGCTACTTCCTGCAGCTCCGGCAATTACCACACCATCGACACCCTGATTCAGTAACAGTGAAAACCGCTGTGCCAGCTGCTCACCGTCTTTACCGCCGTGAAGCAAAAAAACCATCCGTCCCTGCGCTTCCAGAGCTTCCGTCAATCCGGCCGTCAATTCGGCGTAAAACGGCGCAGATAAATCACGGACGATCAAACCAATGACGCCGCTTTGCCCGCCGCGCAGCGCCGACGCCTGGCGATTGCGCACAAATCCCAGCTCTTCAATGGCGGCGTTAACGCGTTCTCCTGTGGCGGTAGAGATTCGCCCTTTGCCACTAAGCACCAGCGAAACGGTACTTACCGACACGCCCGCAGCCAGCGCAACATCATGAATGGTTATTTTTTTGGCGGTAGCCATGCAGATGACCTACTCCCTGATTATGTGACAGATAAAACGTTTTACCTTTTATTTATCTTATACCCGCTATTATCGTTGCGTAATGTGATTTATGCCTCACTAAAATTTGATAAAACGTTTTATCTTCTCGCGCAATTTACTGAATCCAGATTGTTCTCTACGAGGAGTCGTTTTATGACGGCGAAAACAGCACCGAAAGTCACGCTGTGGGAGTTCTTCCAGCAGTTAGGCAAAACCTTCATGTTACCCGTGGCATTATTGTCGTTCTGCGGCATTATGCTCGGCATTGGTAGTTCTCTTAGCAGCCATGATGTCATAACCCTGATCCCGGTCCTGGGCAACCCCGTGTTGCAGGCTATCTTTACCTGGATGAGTAAGATTGGCTCGTTTGCTTTTAGTTTCCTGCCTGTCATGTTCTGTATCGCCATCCCGCTGGGCCTGGCACGCGAAAATAAAGGCGTAGCGGCATTCGCTGGCTTCATCGGTTATGCGGTAATGAACCTCGCGGTAAACTTCTGGTTGACCAATAAAGGCATTCTGCCAACCACGGATGCCGCGGTTCTGAAAGCCAATAACATCCAGAGCATTCTTGGGATCCAGTCGATCGATACCGGGATCCTCGGTGCGGTGATCGCCGGTATTATCGTCTGGATGCTGCATGAGCGTTTCCATAATATCCGCCTGCCGGATGCGCTGGCATTCTTCGGCGGTACGCGCTTCGTACCAATTATCTCCTCGCTGGTGATGGGCCTTGTCGGCCTGGTGATTCCATTAGTCTGGCCGATTTTCGCCATGGGTATTAGCGGCTTGGGCCATATGATAAACAGCGCGGGTGATTTCGGACCGATGCTGTTTGGTACCGGTGAACGTCTGCTGTTGCCGTTTGGTCTGCATCACATTCTGGTGGCATTAATTCGCTTTACCGACGCAGGCGGCACGCAGGAAGTCTGCGGTCAAACCGTCAGCGGCGCACTGACCATCTTCCAGGCGCAATTGAGTTGCCCGACCACTCACGGTTTTTCTGAAAGCGCCACGCGTTTCCTTTCGCAAGGTAAAATGCCTGCGTTTCTCGGCGGTCTGCCAGGTGCAGCGTTAGCTATGTATCACTGCGCGCGCCCGGAAAATCGCCATAAAATTAAAGGTCTGCTGATTTCTGGCCTGATCGCCTGCGTCGTTGGCGGCACTACCGAACCGCTGGAATTCCTGTTCCTGTTCGTAGCGCCAGTTCTGTATGTCATCCACGCGCTGTTAACCGGCCTCGGCTTCACCGTCATGTCTGTGCTCGGCGTCACCATCGGTAATACCGACGGCAATATCATCGACTTCGTGGTGTTCGGTATTTTGCATGGTCTGTCAACCAAGTGGTACATGGTGCCAGTGGTGGCGGCAATCTGGTTTGTCGTTTACTACGTCATCTTCCGTTTCGCTATCACCCGCTTCAATCTGAAAACCCCGGGGCGCGATAGCGAAGTTGCCAGCTCAATCGAAAAAGCCGTTGCCGGTGCGCCGGGTAAATCAGGTTACAACGTTCCTGCAATCCTCGAAGCATTAGGCGGTGCCGACAATATTGTCAGCCTCGATAACTGCATTACCCGTCTGCGTTTGTCTGTGAAAGATATGTCGCTTGTTAATGTGCAGGCACTGAAGGACAATCGGGCAATTGGCGTAGTACAACTTAATCAACATAACCTGCAGGTTGTTATCGGGCCACAAGTTCAGTCAGTAAAAGATGAAATGGCCGGTCTGATGCATACTGTCCAGGCATAAGGATAAGATATGTTCGATTTTTCAAAGGTCGTGGATCGTCATGGCACATGGTGTACACAGTGGGATTATGTCGCTGACCGTTTCGGCACTGCTGACCTGTTACCGTTCACGATTTCAGACATGGATTTTGCCACTGCCCCCTGCATTATCGAGGCGCTGAATCAGCGCCTGATGCACGGCGTATTTGGCTACAGCCGCTGGAAAAACGATGAGTTTCTCGCGGCTATTGCCCACTGGTTTTCCACCCAGCATTACACCGCCATCGATTCTCAGACGGTGGTGTATGGCCCTTCTGTCATCTATATGGTTTCAGAACTGATTCGTCAGTGGTCTGAAACAGGTGAAGGCGTGGTGATCCACACACCCGCCTATGACGCATTTTACAAGGCCATTGAAGGTAACCAGCGCACAGTAATGCCCGTTGCTTTAGAGAAGCAGGCTGATGGTTGGTTTTGCGATATGGGCAAGTTGGAAGCCGTGTTGGCGAAACCAGAATGTAAAATTATGCTCCTGTGTAGCCCACAGAATCCTACCGGGAAAGTGTGGACGTGCGATGAGCTGGAGATCATGGCTGACCTGTGCGAGCGTCATGGTGTGCGGGTTATTTCCGATGAAATCCATATGGATATGGTTTGGGGCGAGCAGCCGCATATTCCCTGGAGTAATGTGGCTCGCGGAGACTGGGCGTTGCTAACGTCGGGCTCGAAAAGTTTCAATATTCCCGCCCTGACCGGTGCTTACGGGATTATAGAAAATAGCAGTAGCCGCGATGCCTATTTATCGGCACTGAAAGGCCGTGATGGGCTTTCTTCCCCTTCGGTACTGGCGTTAACTGCCCATATCGCCGCCTATCAGCAAGGCGCGCCGTGGCTGGATGCCTTACGCATCTATCTGAAAGATAACCTGACGTATATCGCAGATAAAATGAACGCCGCGTTTCCTGAACTCAACTGGCAGATCCCACAATCCACTTATCTGGCATGGCTTGATTTACGTCCGTTGAATATTGACGACAACGCGTTGCAAAAAGCACTTATCGAACAAGAAAAAGTCGCGATCATGCCGGGGTATACCTACGGTGAAGAAGGTCGTGGTTTTGTCCGTCTCAATGCCGGCTGCCCACGTTCGAAACTGGAAAAAGGTGTGGCTGGATTAATTAACGCCATCCGCGCTGTTCGTTAACCCCAATTGCGCAACGTAAAAAATCGTTGCGCAATCGTGGATTTTTACCCTGCTTTGTTTTTATAATGGTGCGCACTTTTATATCCAGAAAAAGAGTGCGACCATGATTGATACCACCCTGCCATTAACTGATATCCATCGCCACCTTGATGGCAACATTCGTCCCCAGACCATTCTTGAACTTGGCCGCCAGTATAATATCTCGCTTCCTGCACAATCCCTGGAAACACTGATTCCCCACGTTCAGGTCATTGCCAACGAACCCGATCTGGTGAGCTTTCTGACCAAACTTGACTGGGGCGTTAAAGTTCTCGCCTCTCTTGATGCCTGTCGCCGCGTGGCATTTGAAAACATTGAAGATGCAGCCCGTCACGGCCTGCACTATGTCGAGCTGCGTTTTTCACCAGGCTACATGGCAATGGCACATCAGCTGCCTGTAGCGGGTGTTGTCGAAGCGGTGATCGATGGCGTACGTGAAGGTTGCCGCACCTTTGGTGTGCAGGCGAAGCTTATCGGCATTATGAGCCGGACCTTCGGCGAAGCCGCCTGTCAGCAAGAGCTGGAGGCCTTTTTAGCCCACCGTGACCAGATTACCGCACTTGATTTAGCCGGTGATGAACTTGGTTTCCCGGGAAGTCTGTTCCTTTCTCACTTCAACCGCGCGCGTGATGCGGGCTGGCATATTACCGTCCATGCAGGCGAAGCTGCCGGGCCGGAAAGCATCTGGCAGGCGATTCGTGAACTGGGTGCGGAGCGTATTGGACATGGCGTAAAAGCCATTGAAGATCGGGCGCTGATGGATTTTCTCGCCGAGCAACAAATTGGTATTGAATCCTGTCTGACCTCCAATATTCAGACCAGCACCGTAGCAGAGCTGGCTGCACATCCGCTGAAAACGTTCCTTGAGCATGGCATTCGTGCCAGCATTAACACTGACGATCCCGGCGTACAGGGAGTGGATATCATTCACGAATATACCGTTGCCGCGCCAGCTGCTGGGTTATCCCGCGAGCAAATCCGCCAGGCACAGATTAATGGTCTGGAAATGGCTTTCCTCAGCGCTGAGGAAAAACGCGCACTGCGAGAAAAAGTCGCCGCGAAGTAACAAAATGGATGGTGCAAATGCACCATCCATTTTTCATGCAAGGCACAAAGTCGCGCGATGTTTGGCGGATTCGATGCCCAGCTCAATCAACTCCATTACCTGGATTGCCTGGCTTGCCGGAACCGGATTTTCACCATCGCCATTTAACGCATCACGAATAGCCGCATAGTAAGCCGGATAATTCCCAGGCACCGTCAACAGCGTTTCTTCGACACGTTCCTCACCTTCCACGCGGGTAAGTACGCCATCACGCATATCGTAGCCCCAGTCTTCCTGCGGTAGACGCTCGCCATTTTTCAGACGTTCTTCCTGTGGATCGAGGCCATATTTCACATAACTGCCTCGGGATCCATGCACGATATACCGTGCTGACTCAGCGGCTGCCAGCATGGTACCGTGTAAAATGACTCGCCGCTGTGGATAGGACAAGATGGCGTGGAAATAATCGGTCGACTGCGCTCCGGGCCGTAACTGTGCCAAATCTACCGTCATGCTGACCGGTAAACCAAAAAGCGTAATGGCCTGATCAAGAAGATGTGGTGCTAAATCGTACCAGATACCGCTGCCTGGGCCGCCCTGTTCACGCCAACGATCGCGCACCTGCGGACGGAAGCGGTCAAAATGAGACTCAAAGTAAGCAACTTCACCCAGCACGCCTTCCGCGAGTAAACCTTTTAGCGTCAAGAAATCGCTATCCCAGCGACGGTTATGGAATACAGACAGCACACGCCCCAGGCTTTTTGCCAGCGCATCCAGCTCTCGCGCTTGTGACAGTGTCACGGTAAAGGGTTTATCAACGACCACATGTTTACCCGCCTCAAGCGCCGCTTTGGCTAACGGTAAATGGGTATCGTTGGGTGTAGGAATGACAATCAGGTCTATGTTGGGATCGTTAAACAGATGCTTCGGCTCAGAGACAACCGTAACCGTTGGCCAGTCGGCTTTTACTTTTGTTTCATCACTGCTGGAGATTACCGCCAGTTCCAGCCCGGGCGTGCCCGCAATCAGGGGCGCATGGAAGGTTTTGCTCGCATAACCATACCCAATCAACCCAACACGGATGTTGTCGCTCATGTCATTGCCTCTCATTGAAGTATGATGGCTATTTGACACTATCCTTTACCCACGCTCAACAGTTTAATAACCTGCCAGCAATAAGGGATGTTGTTTAACTTAAGTCAAAAAAATAGCGAATTTTCCAACGACAAAAGCTAAATATCGCAAAAACCTCAGTAAAAATCTTGCTGGAGCTATTATTGCTAAGTAACATTTACCCCCTGAAGTTAATGGATCAATCAAGAGAGATGTGGGCTGTAATGAATCGTCTTATTGAATTAACAGGTTGGATCGTTCTTGTCGTTTCAGTCATTCTTCTTGGCGTGGCGAGTCACATTGACAACTATCAGCCACCTGAACAGAGTGCTTCGGTACAACACAAGTAAGCTCTGCACTTGTGGAGCGACATGCTGCCCGTCCGGGTGCATGTTTTCACTTGTCGGATATTAAACCAGGAATTTATTATCTTGTTCGATGTTGTTGGTGATTGTCAGGGATAGTAAAGCGCGTTACTCTTTTCAGAGCAGTTTTTCATCCCTGAATATTTGCCATCAGCGCATTCTTATTATTGTAATAACACAAGCGTTCACTTTTGGTGAAATTTTATCATCACTAATAATACCTACCCCTTTGGTATTAATTATTTTATGGACCTTTTATGACTGTTCAGGACTACTTATTAAAATTTCGCAAAATCAGTTCACTCGAAAGTCTGGAAAAACTCTACGACCATCTTAATTACACCCTGACGGACGATCAGGAACTGATCAATATGTATCGTGCTGCCGATCACCGTCGCGCAGAGCTGGTTTCTGGCGGGCGTTTGTTTGACCTCGGCCAGGTACCGAAGTCCGTCTGGCACTATGTCCAATAAAGAAAGTAGCGATCGGTTATAAAAGCCTTATAATAACGCCCCTAAAATTAGATTTGCCTGTTTGCGTCGCTATTCTGGAGAACCTATGACCACCACAACGCCACAACGTATTGGAGGCTGGTTGCTTGGCCCGTTGGCCTGGCTTTTAGTCGCTCTGTTGAGTACGACGCTGGCGTTGTTGCTGTATACCGCTGCGTTATCTTCTCCGCAAACATTTCAAACGCTCGGCGGACAAGCACTGACGACACAAATCTTATGGGGCGTTTCTTTTATTACCGCTATCGCCTTGTGGTATTACACACTGTGGTTGACCATCGCTTTCTTTAAACGTCGGCGTTGTGTTCCTAAACACTATATTATCTGGCTGCTTATTTCCGTATTGCTGGCAGTAAAAGCATTCGCTTTTTCACCCGTGGAAGATGGCATAGCCGTTCGCCAGTTGCTGTTTACTTTGTTGGCAACCGCATTGATCGTCCCCTATTTCAAACGCTCGTCGCGGGTAAAAGCGACGTTTGTGAATCCGTAATAACCTTACAGTTAACCTGTTGTCGCCTGCTCTGGATTAACGGATAATAGGCGGCTTTTTTATTTCAGGCCGAAAAATGACTGACTACCTGTTACTGTTTGTCGGAACTGTACTGGTCAATAACTTTGTACTGGTCAAGTTTCTCGGTCTCTGTCCGTTTATGGGGGTTTCCAAAAAACTGGAAACCGCGATGGGCATGGGGCTGGCAACAACGTTTGTGATGACGCTGGCGTCTATTTGCGCCTGGCTTATCGATACGTGGATTTTGATCCCACTTAATCTGATTTACCTGCGCACCCTGGCATTTATTCTGGTGATTGCTGTGGTCGTGCAGTTCACCGAGATGGTGGTGCGCAAAACCAGCCCGGTGCTTTACCGTCTGCTGGGGATTTTTTTGCCGCTTATCACCACCAACTGTGCAGTGCTCGGCGTGGCGTTGCTGAATATCAATCTCGGGCACAATTTCTTGCAGTCGGCGCTGTACGGTTTTTCCGCCGCTGTCGGTTTCTCGCTGGTGATGGTGCTCTTCGCCGCCATCCGCGAACGCCTTGCTGTGGCTGATGTCCCGGCACCTTTTCGCGGTAATGCCATTGCGTTAATTACCGCAGGTCTTATGTCTCTGGCCTTTATGGGCTTTAGTGGTTTGGTGAAGTTGTAATGAATGCTATCTGGATTGCCGTTGCCGCCGTGAGCCTGCTGGGCCTGGCGTTTGGCGCCATTCTGGGTTATGCCTCCCGCCGTTTTGCGGTGGAAGACGATCCGGTCGTTGAGAAAATTGACGAAATCTTACCGCAGAGCCAGTGTGGTCAGTGCGGTTATCCCGGCTGTCGCCCCTACGCGGAAGCCATCAGCTGTAACGGTGAAAAAATCAACCGTTGCGCCCCAGGTGGCGAAGCTGTGATGCTAAAAATTGCCGAGTTGCTTAATGTCGAGCCGCAGCCGCTGGATGGCGAAGCGCAAGAGATAACGCCTGCGCGGATGGTGGCGGTTATTGATGAAAATAACTGTATTGGCTGCACTAAATGTATTCAGGCGTGTCCGGTAGACGCCATCGTTGGCGCTACCCGTGCCATGCATACGGTAATGAGTGATCTCTGTACGGGCTGCAATTTATGTGTTGATCCGTGCCCGACGCACTGCATCTCGTTGCAACCGGTCGCAGAAACACCTGACTCCTGGAAATGGGATCTGAACACCATTCCCGTGCGTATCATTCCCGTGGAACACCATGCTTAAGTTATTCTCTGCATTCAGAAAAAATAAAATCTGGGATTTCAACGGCGGCATCCATCCACCGGAGATGAAAACCCAGTCCAACGGTACACCCCTGCGCCAGGTACCCCTGGCGCAGCGTTTTGTTATTCCACTGAAACAGCATATTGGCGCTGAAGGTGAGTTGTGCGTTAGCGTCGGCGATAAAGTATTGCGCGGCCAGCCGCTTACCCGTGGTCGCGGCAAAATGCTGCCTGTTCACGCGCCCACCTCGGGTACCGTTACGGCTATTGCGCCCCACTCTACGGCTCATCCTTCAGCTTTAGCTGAATTAAGCGTGATTATTGATGCCGATGGTGAAGACTGCTGGATCCCGCGCGACGGCTGGGCCGATTATCGCACTCGCAGTCGCGAAGAGTTAATCGAGCGCATACATCAGTTTGGTGTTGCCGGGCTGGGCGGTGCAGGATTCCCGACAGGCGTTAAATTGCAGGGTGGCGGAGATAAGATTGAAACGTTGATTATCAACGCGGCTGAGTGCGAGCCGTACATTACCGCCGATGACCGTTTGATGCAGGATTGCGCGGCTCAGGTCGTAGAGGGTATTCGCATTCTTGCGCATATTCTGCAGCCACGCGAAATTCTTATCGGCATTGAAGATAACAAACCGCAGGCGATTTCCATGCTGCGCGCGGTGCTGGCGGACTCTAACGATATTTCTCTGCGGGTGATTCCAACCAAATATCCTTCTGGCGGTGCTAAACAATTAACCTACATTCTGACCGGGAAGCAGGTTCCACATGGCGGGCGTTCATCCGATATCGGCGTATTAATGCAAAACGTCGGCACTGCTTATGCAGTGAAACGTGCCGTTATTGATGGCGAGCCGATTACCGAGCGTGTTGTAACCCTGACTGGCGAAGCAATCGCTCGCCCGGGCAACGTCTGGGCACGGCTGGGGACGCCAGTGCGTCATTTATTGAATGATGCCGGATTCTGCCCCTCTGCCGATCAAATGGTGATTATGGGTGGCCCGCTAATGGGCTTTACCTTGCCATGGCTGGATGTCCCGGTCGTAAAGATTACCAACTGTCTGTTGGCTCCCTCTGCCAATGAACTTGGCGAACCACAGGAAGAACAAAGCTGCATCCGGTGTAGCGCCTGTGCTGACGCCTGCCCTGCGGATCTTTTGCCGCAACAGTTGTACTGGTTCAGCAAAGGTCAGCAACACGATAAAGCTACCACGCATAACATTGCTGATTGCATTGAATGTGGGGCTTGCGCGTGGGTTTGCCCGAGCAATATTCCCCTGGTGCAATATTTCCGTCAGGAAAAAGCTGAAATTGCGGCTATTCGTCAGGAAGAAAAGCGCGCCGCAGAAGCCAAAGCGCGTTTCGAAGCGCGCCAGGCTCGTCTGGAGCGCGAAAAAGCGGCTCGCCTTGAACGACATAAGAGCGCAGCCGTTCAACCTGCAGCCAAAGATAAAGATGCGATTGCTGCCGCTCTGGCGCGGGTGAAAGAGAAACAGGCCCAGGCTACACAGCCTATTGTGATTAAAGCGGGCGAACGCCCGGATAACAGTGCAATTATTGCAGCACGGGAAGCCCGTAAAGCGCAAGCCAGAGCGAAACAGGCAGAACTGCAGCAAACTAACGACGCAGCAACCGTTGCTGATCCACGTAAAACTGCCGTTGAAGCAGCTATCGCCCGCGCCAAAGCGCGCAAGCTGGAACAGCAACAGGCTAATGCGGAACCAGAAGAACAGG
>ERZ773242.3416-NODE-3416-length-11423-cov-3.627463_pt1 | contig 11423 bp, 3 predicted proteins | sample MGYA00511077_ERZ773242 | MGnify/ENA primary metagenome ERZ773242 (study PRJEB29015, sample SAMEA2737754) | human gut metagenome | biome: human gut; feature: human-associated habitat; material: faeces | place: China | collected 2012 ... | reverse complement strand
TGTTGCCCACCTGTCCCAGTTAGCTATCGAACACTGCGGCGCGGCTATTAAAGGTTTTATTATAGAAGTCAACTGGTCACTTGCTTTTATTTTGCTATAGCTAAAGTGATAGATAAATCCAAATTTGTACATTTTTACCGTACCAGCATTTATAATTTAATATGAACACATCAAATTTCGCATATTAAATACAAAAAATCGGCTGTCGTTTTTATTCGACAGCCGATTGATTGTTTATATTTACTTTTTCATCTGCTCGCGCAGGTGGTTTGAAAGCAGAGCGAGCGACGACGCCATATTCTCGTTCTGGACGAGTATGCCGTCCGGGACGACGAGATGAACCGGAGCAAAGTTCCAGATAGCGCGGATGCCGCTTTCAACAAGCAGGTCGCATATCTCCTGCGCGCTCGATGCAGGGACAGTGATGATGCCTATATGCACATTCACCTTGCGGCAGAAGCTGCCGAGCTGGGCTATCGGGAAGACCGTCTTGCCCTGGAATTCGGTCGGCTCTTCGCACAGGTCGAACGCGGCGATTATATTGAGCCCGTATGCCTTGAAGCCGCTGTAGTTGAGCAGCGCCTTGCCGAGGCTGCCGGCGCCGACTATCACGGCATTATCTATATCATTATAGCCGAGGAAAGCTTCAAGCTCCGCGATAAGATCCTTGACATTGTAGCCGACCTTCGGTTTGCCGGACGAGCTGACGCTCGCGAGATCCTTGCGAACCTGAACATCATTGAGCTGAAGCGCTTCGGCGATAGTTGTAGCGGATATATTTTTCGGCGCATCCTCCGGAAGCCCCTGGATATAGCTCAGGTACATCGGCAGTCTCTGAAGAGTGTGTTTCGAGATATTCGGAGTCATAAAAATTTCACCAACCTGAAAATTATACTTGTACTGCAACTATTGTATCATATTTTTTCAGATAGTTCAAGTAAACTTCGGGGCAAAAAAATCGGGGGAGCCGCCCGAGGGCGACTCCCCTTCTCACCTGCCTTTTGAGCAGGATTTCAGTTTTTGTTCACAGCCTTAGACCGTGAAAGCAAAGTCGGTGGTATCCCAGACCTGCTTGCCGTTGTCGATGTACTTCGCGGTTGCGGTGTAATCGCCTTCGGTGAGCTTAACATTGATGGTCCAGATCTCGCCGTCGCCGTCAGAAGCTATGGAGACATTGGCGTCATCTCTGTTGAAGGTTCTGGTAGCACCCGAAGCGTAGGTTATCTTGACCTTCTTGGCAGTGCCGTTGACGGTGACTGCGACAGAATCAGCAGAGGCATTGACCTCGGTAACGCTGACAGCCGTTGCCGGCTTAGCGCTGATAACTACGTTGACTGCAAGGCCTTCGCTCCATGTATTTCTTCCATACTTCGCTCTGACAACATAGTTGCCTGCGGGAAGGTTGAAGTTAACAGTCCAGATCTCATAAGCGAGGTTGGTGCTGTTTGCATAGACCTCATTGCCCTGTGCGTCATAAGACTTGATGGAGACTCTCGGATCAAGTCTTGTAAGGGTGGTGGTTCCGCCGTTTGCATAGACGAACTGGATCTTACCAGCCTTATCGGTGACCTTAACGCGATAGTCCTGCTTGCCGCCGTAGTTCGGGGTGTCGTAGGTAACTTCGGTAACATCGCCGATCTTAGGCTCGGGCTTCTGATCGAACGAGACTGTGAAGCCATAGCCATCGTTCTCCCAGTATTCCTTCGCCATCTTCGCATAAGCAGTGAACTTGCCTTCTGCGAGGTTAGCATTGATGAGCCAGATTTCGCCGTCCTCAGTCTTCTCTATCTTCAAGATACCGAGCGCATTGGCATCGCTTGTCATGGAGGTGTTTCTGTCAAACGTGCGGGTATTGCCGTTTGCGTCAACTATCTTGATCTTCAGAGGCTCGCCCTTGACCTTGACTGCATACTGATGCATGCCGCCGTAGTTCGGGGTCTCCGGAGTGACGGAGATGATGGAGGAGTTGCTGGCAACAAGGATAGCGTCAAATCTGACATCCTCGGTGCCCATGGTTCCGACTGCGGGATCCCAACCGTTGAAGTTGTAACCGTCGACAGACGGATCCTTAGGAGCTATGATCTGCTCGCCAACCTTCGCGGTAACAGCCTTATAGAGCTGGCCGTTGACATAGAAGTTAGCGGTGTAGGTCATGAGCTCGAGAGCTTTGACTGCGTCGTTGATAGCAGCAGTTGCTGCATCGACATCAGCCTGCTCGGAATACTTCTTATTGGCAACGTCTATGGCAAGAGCTGCATCGAGAGCCGCTCTGGACTCTGCTGTGTAGGTCTTGTCATAGTCCGCCTCAGCCTTCTTCGCCTGAGCGGCCTTGACTGCTGCATCATATGCAGTGTAGTCAGCGCCTTCCTCGGTCCACTGGGAAACGAGGGTCAGGTCGGATGCGGGCATGGTGGCAGGGACTTCGACGTTCCAACCTGCGAAGGTGTAGTGATCCTTGGTGGGCTCTGCGATGTTGAGTTCAGCACCGTAGTAAACCATGGACTCTGCACCGTCAACCGTAAGCTTATACTGGTTACGGCTGTAGTAAACCTTGAGAACAAGGCTGCCGTCAGCTGCGACTGTGCCGGAGAGGACGCTGTCAGCGGCGACCGTGAAGCCCTCACGAGCCTCGGGATCGACGGAGACGGCCGCGCCGGTAGTGGCAGGAACGACCTTGACATCAGCTGCGCCGTAAGCGCCGTTGACATCCATGACGTAAGTCTCAACCTTGTAGGAGACTTCGCCGGCGGAGAACTGAGCGTTGAAGGAAACATCCTCGGTGCCCATGACTCCGACTTCCTTATCCCAACCGGTGAAGACGAAGCCTTCCTTGGTGGGATTCTCGGGAGCGATGATCTGCTCGCCGACCTTCGTGGGAACGACTCTGTACTCAGCGCCGTCAACATAGAAGGTTGCGTTGTAGGTCATAAGATCGAGAGCTGCGATTGCGTCGTTGATAGCCTTGGTGGCTGCATCGACAACATTCTGCTCGGAATACTTCTTGCCGGAAACTTTTTCTGCAAGAGCTGCATCGAGAGCCGCTCTGGACTCTGCGGTGTAGGTCTTATCATAGTCAGTCTCGGCCTTCTTCGCCTGAGCCGCTGCGACTGCTGCATCATATGCGGTGTAGTCAGCGCCGTCCTCTGTCCACTTGGAAACGACTGTTACGTCGTTCGCGGGCATGGTGTCGGGAAGCTCGGGCTCCCAACCTGCGAAGGTGTAGTGCTCCTTAGAAGGCTCTGCCACGGAAACAGCTGCGCCGTAGTAGACTTCGGAAGCGACACCGTCAACGGTCAGGGTGTACTTGTTGCGGCTGTAGTAGACCTTGAGAACAAGGCTGCCGTCAGCTGCGATAGTGCCGGAAAGAACGCTCTCGTCCGCAACGGTGAAGCCCTCGCGAGCCTCAGGTGCGTAGGTAGCGGTCGAGCCGGTGGTACCGGTAAGCTTCTCAGAAGTGGGATCGCCGTAAGTGCCGTCGGTGCCCATTACATAGGTGTTGACGGTGTAAGCGGTGTCACCTGCTGCTGCGAACACTGCCTCGAAGGTAGCGTCTGCGGTACCCATAATGCCGACTGAGGGTTTCCAACCTGCGAAGGTGTAGCCTTCCTTGGACGGATCCTTGGGAGCGACGATCTGATCGTCAACCTTCGTGGGAACCTTGGCGTACTCTTCGCCGTCGACTGTGAATATTGCGTTGTAGGTCATCTTGTCGAGACCTGCGACTGCGTTGTTGATAGCGGTTGTTGCCGCATCGACTTCACCCTGCTGGGTGTACTTCTTGCCGGAGACATCTGCTGCAAGAGCCGCTGCAAGAGCATTTCTGCTCTCCTCGGTGTATCTTGCTGCGTAGTCGGACTCGGCCTGCTTAGCCTGAGCAGCCTTGACTGCCGCGTCATAAGCAGTGTAATCAGCACCGTTCTCTGTCCACTGGGACTCAAGAGTTACATCGTTAGCGGGCATGGTCGCGGGAGCCGCGGGTTTCCAGCCGGCGAAGGTGTAACCGGTTCTTGCCTCGGGATCTGCGATCTCAAGAGCTGCGCCGTAGTAGACTTCGGTCGTTGTGCCGTCAACAGTAAGCTTGTACTGGTTACGGCTGTAGTAAACCTTGAGAACAAGGCTGCTGTCAGCTGCGACTGTACCGGTGAGAACGCTCTCGCCTGCAACCGTGAAGCCCTCGCGGGCATCGGGGGTAAGAGTTATCTCTGCGCCGGTGGTTGCTGCAACGTTCTTGGAATCGGCTGCGCCGTACTGACCGTCAAGACCCATGACATAGGTCTCAACAGTGTAAGAAACTTCGCCTGCGGAGAACTTAGCATTGAAGGAGATATCCTCAGTGCCCATGGTTCCGACCTCGGGATCCCAACCGGTGAAGACATAACCTGTCTTGGAGGGATCGTCGGGCTTGGCGATAGCTTCGCCGACCTTCGCAGTAACAACCTTGTATTCAGCGCCGTCAACATAGAAGGTGGCTTTGTAGGTCATGAGCTCAAGAGCTGTGACCGCATCGTTGATTGCCTTAGCGGCTGCATCAACTTCACCCTGCTGGGTGTACTTCCTGCCGGAAACATCCTTCGCAAGGGCATCGGCGAGAGCCTGTCTGGACTCTGCGGTGTAGGTCTTGTCGAAGTTTGCTTCTGCCTGCTTAGCCTCAGCCGCTGCCTTAGCCGCGTTGTAAGCGGTGTAGTCAGCGTCGTTCTCGTTCCACTGGGAAACAAGAGTTACATCGGAAGCGGGCATGGTTTCGGGAACATCTCTGTCCCAACCGGCGAAGGTGTAGCCCTCACGAGCTGCCGGCTCGGAAACACTGATGGCCGCACCGTAATAAACATTGGTCACATTGCCGTCAACAGTAAGCTTGTACTGGTTGCGGCTGTAGTAAACCTTGAGAACAAGGCTGCCGTCAGCCTTGACTTCGCCGGAAAGTACGCTCTCAGCTGCAACCGAGAAGCCCTCACGAGCCTCGGGAGTAACGGAGACGGTCTCGCCGGTAGTAGCGGACTTGTTCTCGATAGCAGCGTCGCCGTAGTTGCCGTTGACATCCATTACGTATGTCTCGACAGTGTAAGCAACGGTGCCTGCGGAGAATACTGCGTTGAAGGAAACATCCTCAATGCCCATCGTTCCGACTTCGGGAGTCCATCCGGTGAAGGTGTAACCCTGCTTGGAGGGAGCCTCGGGGGCGACGATCTGCTCGCCGACCTTGGTGGGAACGACTCTGTACTCTTCGCCGTCAACATAGAATGTTGCGTTGTAGGTCATCTTCTCAAGACCCTTAACAGCAGCGTTGATAGCTGCGGTCTGAGCGTCGACAACACCCTGCTCGCTGAGCTTCTTGCCGGAGACGTCAACTGCAAGAGCGGCGTCAAGAGCTTTTCTGGAAGCCTCGGTGTAGGTCTTGTCGTAGTTGGCCTCTGCCTTCTTAGCGTTGGCAGCTGCAACAGCTATGTCATAATCGGTGTAGTCTGCGGGATTCTCGTTCCACTTAGCCGTAAGAGTGATGTTCTGTGCGGGCATGGTGGAGGGAACCTCTTCCTCCCAACCCTGGAAAGCATAGCCAGCCTTCTCGGGAGTACGGGCGGAAACAGTAGCGCCATAATAATATGTATCGGGTTCGAGATCCGTGTTAGCATAAGTTATGGTGTACTGGTTACGTGAATAGTAAATGCTGAGGACAAGAGAACCGTCAGCGGCGATGGTGCCGGTAAGGGTGCTCTTTGCCGAATCGAGCGAGAAGCCTTCAGCGGCGACTGCATCGGCAGTGATATCGGCTGTAGAATTGGTCTCGCCTGCGCCCTGATAGGTGCTGTCGGGAGTTGCCGGATAGTTGCCGGTGGTGTCCATATTATAAACATTCACGGTGTACTTTGTATCCGTGTTGTTTGCGAACTGAGCTTCGAATGTAGCGTCAGCGTCAAACGTTGCGGGTACGTTGCCCCAACCGACGAAGTGCATGCCGACAGGTGCGGCAGGAGCTTCGATGGAGCTAAGATCAACGGGATCGCCCTGGTTGCCGGTAAGAACCGCGTGAGTCTCGCCATTCACGGTGAAGGTGAATGTGACGGTGACAACGGGGTTAGCAATAAGGCGCTTCCAGTTGTAGATAAGGTTGTTCATAGCTTCTCTGACCTGCGTGCGCATGGTCGTAGAGGCGTTGAACGAGGTCGAAACCTTCTGAGCATAAGCAAATGACTTTGAATATGCTTCCCATCTCTCCGCGTCATACTTGGAAGCATCGGCGGAGTCGATGGTGCACATCCTGATAGCCGCATCGAGGTGCGTCTTGACAGCGGCAAGCTTTATAAGTCTGGGACCCCAAAGCTCGACCTGCTGCTCAGCATAAGCAACATCGATAGCGGATATTGTGGGCGTCTGCCAAGCGACAATCGCGGTCTCCCACGCTGCGTGGTCGGTCTCCCACTGTGCATATGCCTTCTCATACTTCTGCTTCTCGATCAGAGTAGCGTCATCGCCGGGCTTCTCGGGAGCAACGGGCTCCTTGGGAGCTATGGTCGAGTTGTAGAGATTGAGAGCGCGGTTTCTGGCTTCCTTCCAGCCGTTCCAGGTGACTGAATTGAAATCGTCATAACCGAAATAGTTATAACCGTCATCCCAATAAACGGCACCGGCTGCGTTTTCCTTGCCCTGAACTGCCTCAACGGCGGTCTTGAGCGAGTCAACGGAAGCGGAAACCAAATGTGTCTCCAAAGTTTCAACTGCAGAGGCAAGCGCCTTCTGTCTAGCTTCAAATCCTGCAAGGAATTCACTATTGGTGTAGAGCGCAATCGTACCGGGAAGAAGCGTATATATAGCCGCATTGTTAAGGGCGGTCATATATGCGTCCCAAGCTGCATCCGCGCTGCTGTCATAATCTGTTCTTGCGCGATTCTTGCCAGCTTCTATATTGTAGAGCTCAGCAAGTCCGTAATCGTTATAACAGATAATACGGGTAGCACCATTGTAATGGTCGGTTTTGTTACCCTTCTTTGCCGTAGCAGCCCAATTGATCGTAGTGTCAAAGCCAACTTCAAACTTTGCAATAGAAGCTGTCTCCTCCCAAAGATCAATGCTGTCATAGGCATTTGAACCTGAAATAGCATTTCCGCCATCCATTGACGCCGAAGAGGTCGCACTCTTAAGGTTGGAACTAAGGCCACCGAGATTAGCTGATGCATTAGATCCTGTATGTGAACCTTTGCCCTTCGGCACCTTGAAAGTAACACTCTGCGCACATATCGTCTTCAGCGGGTTGGTGTTGTTCTGATTAAACAGCAGAAGTTTGGGCGGGCAATCATTAACAGACGCACTTGTCTTGTTTGAGCCCGTATTAATTCCGCTGGTATTGTTATCAACATCAGCACCATCAAGCCTGTAAGAATAGAATCTGCAAACCGAAGCATCGTTTGTCAGCTTATTTCCCGCCTCATCGAGGGCAAAATAATATACAGTAAAGACAACAAGCGTATTATTACTGTCGATTCCGCTTATCTTCACCGACCTATTATCGCCGCCATTGAGTTCCTCATTGGCAGTAAGACCGGATACCGAAAGATCCTTTTGTTTGCTGCCGTCATAGTTATAAGCAACAGCGCTCCAACTATCGATTGTATAACGGGGAAGCTTGTCCTGAGTGAAGTTATTGTTCTTATCAGTATAACCTCTGTTAATGCCCTGGCTTCCGTTATAAACCGTGAGATCAAGTTCGCTGCTGTTCTTGATTCTCTTTGAACCGGCGATCTCCATTTCCTTGAACTTTGCCTTATCAGTCAGCTTCATGACCTGAGCCACGATGTTGACGATAGGCGGAACAAGCTTGTCCTTGTTGGAATTCAAAGATCCGAGAAGGTTCTCGACTATCGAGCCGAGCTCAGAGTTCGAAACGATCTCATTGAGCGAGCCGTAAGTCTTGGTTATCGTTCCCGGAAGAACTGCGTTGAGGATATCGGTGACGAGTCTCACGATGCTCTGCTTGAGAGTCTGAGTGGCGAATGCGCCGGACTCATTCTTAACAAACAGGTCTGAGATGCAGGTCAGATCCTGATCAACGAGCAGTCCGTTGAGGATAGAATAAACAATATCCTTGAGGATAGTCTCGCTTCCGCTGTTGGCAAACTTTGCGGGAAGAACAGATTTGTCTAACAGCTTGAAGAAGATATCATCAAGAGCTTTCCATCCGTCAGAGGTATCGATAGCAGTGCTGGGAAGAAGACCCGTGTAATACTGCGGGTCAGCGGCAAGCCACTGAACTGCAGTAGTCAGCATCTTATCCATACCGTCGCCGTAGTTGAGCGCCTTCTTCAGATCGCCTGCGTTGAGGTCGATACCGGGATTGACGTTGTAGGCGACATAATCCGCAAGCATATCAAGGATACCCTGAACAGTCTTGGGATAACCGCTGTAATCTCTTTCGGGAAGGAACTGAGCCATGAGCTGCTTAACAGCCTCCCATGCAACTCCCACAACAGTCGTGACATCCTCGGGGATGTACATATAGCCGACTGATGCGTTGATAATCGAGCGCGCAAGATAAGCGATAAGCTCTTCCTTGCTCATTGCGTCGATCTCTTCTGCGGTTGCGATGTGCTTCTGCCAATCCGGGAAGAAGTAATCGCCGGTCTCTTTGAGAATGTATCTCGCAACTGCGACAACATTATCGGTGAGCTTTGAATTGTCACCCGAGACCCAACCGTTGTAGTTCTTCAGAAGTCCGTTAACAATGCCGCCGGCAATGTTATTGAGCTCAGCAACAAGAGTGCTGCCCGCGGGGACGGTATAGGCCGAAACCCTGAAGTCCCTGTTGAACAGACCCGCAAGAGTACCTGTGGTATCCTTGTCAATCTCCTGACCGAGCCACTTCATTGTCTGGTCATTGAGCATCGGAACAGCTATATCGTTATAAGCTGTCTGAAGAAGATCCTCGATGAAGTCATATGTAGACTTTGTCGAGTTGAGGTCAACGAGATTTCTGACACTTTCGGGAATCTCCTTGACGCCCGCAAGAGCGTTCTGAATGATTACCTGAAGCATGCTGTCGATGTTATTGGAGCTGTTGTATTCCGTATTCGGATATGCAAGACCCCAAATCATCTCTCTGAGCATAACTTCGACATTCAGATCGACCTTTACGAACGAGTTGGCAACGCCGAGAGAGACACCGCCGTCTCGCTTGTACTTACCGACACCGCCGACGACAACCTTCTTGACGATTCCCTTGTTGTCCGCAAGGAACTGAAGGAGCGCCTTGATGACTGCGACATCAGTGGTATTGCTTCTGCGCGGGTTCTTGATTGCATCGACATTGACGCTGTTCAGATCGCCGGCCATCCAAAGGATGATCTTGTTGCCGTTGATCAGCTTATAGACGCTCGAAAGAGCATTGTCTATAGACGTCGCATCAAGCTTACCGAGAATCGAAAGATCCATCGTGATGTTCTCTTTGGCAAGCGCCTTGTCAGCGTAGTCAAGAAGCGCAGACGCATACTGCTCTGTGGTCAGAACCGCAGTGTCAGTAAAGTCGTACTTTGTCAGCGCGTCATCCTTATAAGCCTGGTACGCACTCGCGCCGGCGGTAGCCGATGAGAGTATGAGCAGTGAAGCAAGGATGATTGCTAACAAGCGTTTCATTTTCTTCAAATTTACACCTCCATTTTAAAAATTTCACCATATATCAGAGCATTCCGTCTCCCGCAAATTGACGGAACACATTGGCGACAAAGTCATTTTGCTCTGTTCGGGCAATACAAAGCAAGAGGGTATGATTATCCCCCATGTAAAGAATAACCCCTCGTTCGGCACTTTGTCAATAAGTTTAAATTTTTTTAATCATTTTTGTGCGTTTTGTACAATGAAAGTTCAATTTTTTATCGTATGCTAACAATACAGATTTAACAAATATGTTGAAAAATGTCATTTTTGTTCTATATTTCCATTAAAATTAACGCTTTTATGATTTTGTGGAATTAAGCTTCATTTTTTGCGGGTAAAAATTGCACAAAAAATCATGAGTTCTGAGAATAATAACGCCTATTTATCATATTAATATTTGTTATGGAAATAAGTAGGGCTTTTATTTGCTGATAATTAATAAAAACACGGCTTTTAAGGCTATATTTGTTTTACATAACCGCTATATAAAAGGCTTATATATATAATGTATAGTAACATGGTATCGCGGCAGTGGTTTATCGGGGTAAAAAGCAACACAGATAAGCAGAAAAACCGGCTCCGTCACCCCTATACAGACTTCAAAAGCAGGCGAGCGAAGTCCGCACCTGCGGTCAGTAGAACAATCTTGCGAAAACTTCGTGCCGCCGTCGGCGGCAGCGGTGCGTCGAGGCGCCGCACCCTACAAGGTACAGGGCAATAAATTTAGTGCGAATTTCGTGAAATAAGCTCTCAGTCTCGGCTTCGTCAATCAGGTTTCCCTGCACGAAAGCCTGACAAGCCTATTAATAACACAAAAACCAGCCGTAAAGCGATTATACTTTACAGCCAGTTTTCGCGTTTTTTCACTTTTTCTCCCTGCACGCGGCTATTATGCTCAGCGCCGAGCAGGCGGCTGTCGCTACCGCCGCGGCGGCGATGAGCTTTTTGATTATATCGAGCCAGCGCATTGAGGTCAGTGCGCAGCTGACGAGCTTCAGGCTCTTTGAAACACTCTGCACAGTATCCATTGCTATCCCCTTTCAGTTTGTCAGCAGGACCGCGTGGGCTATCGACGGCACTGTCTCGCCCTGGAGCGGTGAGACCGCCGAGAGCAGCGCGCCCGTTCCGACGAAGAGCACTTTGTTGAGCCTGCCCGAGCGCATCTCACTGACGATATGCGAGCAGACCACCGCCGCGCTGCACCCGCAGCCCGAGCCGCCGGAGTTCACATCCTGCTCGTTGAGCCGATAGAGCATCAGTCCGCAGTCGTTGTGGCAGGTCGTGATATCGATATGCTCCTGCTTTCTCATCAGCTCGCGCAGGAGCGTTGAGCCGACATAGCCGAGGTCGCCAGTCAGGATAAGGTCGAGATCCTCCGGCTGTGTTTTTGTGTCCTGCAAAAAGGCAGTTATTGTCGAGCACGCGGCGGGCGCCATAGCCGCACCCATGTTGTTTGCGTCTTTGACTCCGTAGTCGGTTATCCTGCCGAATGTGGCGGCTTCTATATGCGGCGACGCGGACTTTCCTATCACGGCGCACCCTGCCGCCGTCGCCGTCCACTGGGCAGTCGGAGGACGCTGACCGCCGTATTCGAGCGGTGTGCGGAACTGCTTCTCCGCTGAGCAGAAGTGCGACGAAGTTGCCGCGGCGGCTATACGCGCCGCACCCGAATCGACACTCAGCGCCGCCAATGCCAGCGACAAAGCCATTGTTGAGCACGCGCCGTAAAGCCCGACAAACGGTATGCCGAGATCGCGTGCGCCGAACGCCGAGCCGCTGCA
>ERZ773242.3414-NODE-3414-length-11427-cov-7.177102_pt1 | contig 11427 bp, 9 predicted proteins | sample MGYA00511077_ERZ773242 | MGnify/ENA primary metagenome ERZ773242 (study PRJEB29015, sample SAMEA2737754) | human gut metagenome | biome: human gut; feature: human-associated habitat; material: faeces | place: China | collected 2012 ... | reverse complement strand
CCCCCACCCTGTTCCCCTCCCCCGCAGCGGGGGAGGGGCCGTCTGGGCAAATAGCAGCTTGTTCAACCCGTAGGCTCGGCAGCGTGACTTCCTGCTATCGGTTTGCAGTTACCCCAATAAAATGCGCCGCAGGCACCTTATAAGCGTCGTCTAATCCCGCTCCGGGAGTGTGCAGCACTTCCGGGCGGGGTGTACCGACGCGTACGGGTCTTTAGGGCGGAGCCCTGAATGACTTTTGCCTACTTTTCTTCATAGAAAAGTAGGCCCCCGCCGGGTAGGCGTACAAGCTGTCACCCTCCGGTGACTCCGCGACGCCTTTAGGCAACTACAAACTTGCCCTAAATAAAATTCTTTTGCCTACTTTTCATTACAGAAAAGTACCCCCCCCCGCCGGGCTGGCGTGCAGTTTATGCCTTTGCAAAAGACCCCTCCCCGCCGCCAGGCGCCCACAAACCCGCCCTTAATTCGCACAGCAAATCCCAGTTTCTGTTTTCCAATAAAGCCCACTATTTATACAATTCTCGCCCAATATCTTCCCAAAATGTAAACTTTCCATTAAAAAAAGTGAAATATTAACCTTTCACATGCAAAAAAAGGGGCGATTTGCAGGGATTAGTGAAAGGACTTTTTCATACCGGCAAAAAATCCTTTCCTGTCGGCCACTCTCCCCGAACAATAAATCGAGAGCCTTTTTGCCCCACCGGTCAAACAGGGGCGCCGGTTTTGCTTTTCGAAAAGCTCACTCATCTCAGCAGACCTCATCGGGCAATTTGGGGGTCTGCCTTAAGCGGGAACCTGCCTCCCACCTGCACCTTGAAAATTGAATAAAAAATCTCCCCCGCACACTTGGTGCGAAGGAGATCCGGAATCTCTGCTATTTGCTGTCACTTATCCGGCTTTTTTGCGCCGGAAGGAGATCACTGCGACACAGGTGCCGATGGCAAAAGCCCCCAGAGCCGCCGCGTAAACCCACCAGCTCACCGGATGGGTTTCATCGGGTGCTGCCTCCACGGTAAAGTGGGTGGTGGCATCTCCCCTTGCCGAGCGAATGGCCAAAGTATGCTCCCCTTCGGCCAACTGCTCCAGGTAGCTTTCCCGCAGCTCTACGATGATGTTGCCTTCCCCATTCCGCTTCTCGTAGCTTTCGGAGGACAGCGCCGCGCCATCGACCAGCACCTCGGCAAAGTCCTCAAACGCCGCATCGGAGCGGAAGGTGAGGGTGCTGCTTTCGCCCTTTTTCCACCGGGCATCGTTGCCCTGTATGATGCTCGGCGGCACCTTTTCGGTTACTGTATTCTCCGCGGTGAGCTCCGTTTTGCCGTTCGCGTCCGCAAAGTACTTATCACAGGCGGTGCAGTGCCAGCATTCCACCCGGCCATTGGCCGCCGCTGTGGCGGCTATCGCCTCCAGCTTTTCCAGGGAGGCGTGGCGGGTGGGGTCGGTCTTGCCGTATTTGGCGCCGCACAGGATGCAGCTTGCCCGCTGGGTGCAATTGGGGGTGCCGCCGTAGCACTTCCCGTTTTGCTGGTCGGAGCAGCCGCTGGCTGTGCAGCGGCGGGTATGGGTCCCGTCTCCATTGGAGCGCCAGGGGCCCCACCGGTGGACGATGCCGGAATCCGGCTCATCCTTGCTGTCATCCGGCCGGATGATGACAATGACCCGGTTTTCGGTCCACCGGGCGGTGATGGTCATATCCTCGGCCGGCATGGTGGAGGGAATGGTCTTATCCCAGCCGGCAAAGGTATAGCCTGTTTTGGTAGGGTTGGCCGGGGCGGTGATGGTAGTACCATAATCTTGGGTAATGGGAGCGACCTCGCTGCCGCCAGCGGTATCAAAGGTGATGGTGTACCGGTTGATCTGCCACTTTGCCGTCAGGGTCAGTTTTTCGGTCACAGGTGTCTCAAAGTTCCATTCGCTTTCGCCGTTGTACCAGCCGATGAAGGTATGCCCCTCTTTGGTGGGGTCGGCAGGTCGGGCGGCAGGGGCGTTGGCACGAATCTGGGATGCTACTTCGCTTCCACCCTCCGACTGGAAGGTGACCGTATAGGCCCCGATGACTTCCCCGTTAAAGGTGCCGCCGGAAATTTTAGCCGATGTTTCTTCTGGTGGATCGCTGATATCGTTTTTATTTGTTACCTTCCCATTGAAGGTGCCGCCAGAGATGACGCCGAAAGAACGGCCGCTCTCGTTGGTCACTTCACCATCAAAGGTGCCGTTTGTGATGGTACCGCGGTTCACCACCGAGCCGGTAAACTGGCCGCCGGAGATGATGCCATTATTCCGCACCGGGCCGGTAAAGGCACCGCCGCTGATGGTCCCGCCATTCGTCACGGAGCCATCGAATGTTCCGCCGATGATCTCGGTGGGACTATTGTTCGCATCGCCGCCGCCGATGGACATGGCGCCGCTTTCCACATGCGCCGTGCAGCCGCTTACCGTTACATTATCCCGGATGGTCAGATTGCGGACGCTGTAAAGGCCGCCGCCGGCGTATCCATGGTCTACATCGCTTTGGATCGCGCGGCAATCCCGGATAGCAGCCGCATCGGAGAGGACGGTCGTGCCGAAATTGCAGAGACCGCCGCCGCGGGTATCGTCATTATTCGCGGTCTGTGCCACGCAGCCGGTAATGGTCCCGGCGGACATCTCGAACCGGCCGCCATCTTCCACATAAATACCGCCGCCCTCGCGCGCCGTGCAGCCCACGATATTGCCGCCCCGCATGAGGAGCGTGCCGCCTTTCCTCACATAGATACCGCCGCCGGTGTAGTAGCTGCCGCCGGTGATGGCGCCGCCCTTTATCTCGACAATGTTTTCACTCTCGGCATCCTCTGCCGCCAGCTTCCACAGGGCGTTGCTCTTATCGAACTTGTGAACGGCATTGGGATTGCTGTCGATCAGCGTCAGCTCTCCATTTTGGGTGACATGGATCAAGTTGCTGACCCCGCTGGTTGTTTTCAGTAAGTGGCCGTTCAGATCGATTGTCACCGCTCTTTGTACCGTCATACAGGCGGTGATCTCAATATCCCCGGTCAAGCGAATGACCGCGGCATCGGAATTCAGCGCATCCGAAAGATCATTTGAAGTGGCTGCCTCCCGAAAGGTGGTCAGCCGCAGGGTGCTTTCCTTCTGGATATTATAATCTGCCAGAGTGCAGCCGTTCTCCAAAAATCTGCTGCCAAAATACAGGCATTTCCCATCTACCGAAACACCCGTGTTCTGGATCTTCTGCTTGACATTATCGATTCTGTCGCCGATTTCCACCTCCAGGGTCAGCCGTTCTTGCCAGCCCAGGGCGCTGCCATCCACATAAATTGGCATGGCATGGGCGGTGGTGAACAGCATGGCCAGGGCCAGCAGTACGGCTGATATCCTCTTTTTCATCGTTCGGCACCTCCTTACTGTGTCGATGCGGGTTGCTTTCCTCCTCTTTTTAATTATACATCACTCCCGACCGAAATGCCATTGGCAGGTTTGCCCGGAAATGACACGGCTTTATGGGCAATATGGCACAAGGGGCAGAAAAGCCGCCCGTGGGCGGCTTTTGTGGGATGCTTAGGACCCCAGCAGGGTGACGGTGATGGTGAAGGTCTGGCCGCGGCCGGTACGGCTGGCCCGGTACAGGCTTATTTCCACGGTATCGCCGGGCTTGTGCTGTGCCAGGATATCGCTGCAATCGGCACGGCTGGTGATGGCCCAGCCATCAATGGAGGTGATGATATCACCGACCTCGGCGCCCTGACGGCCTACATCGCTGTCCTCATTGATGGACATGATGCGCAGACCCGCCGGGATGCCGTAATAATTGGCTTCATTGCTGCCTACTTCCACCACGGTGATGCCCAGCTGTGCCCGACCGGTCACCCGGCCGTGCTGCATTAAATCGTCCAGAATGGGCAGGGCGGTATTGATGGGGATGGAGAAGCCGATGCCCTCGTAGCCTTCCTCCACCAGCTTGCTGGAGGTGATGCCCACCACCTGGCCGTAGGTATTGATGAGGGGGCCGCCGCTGTTGCCGGGATTGATGGCGGCATCCGCCTGGATGCAGACCATGGTGTAGCCCAGCTCGGTGGTGATGGTGCGCTGCACCGCCGAAATGTAGCCGACGGTTTGGGTGGAGGCCAGCGCCAGACCGCCGGGATTGCCGATGGCGACCACCATTTCGCCGACCTCCAGCTCATCGCTGTTGCCGAAGGTAGCCGCGACCAGCCCCTCGGGCGGGTTCTGCATTTTAAGCAGAGCCAGGTCGCTCTGGTTATCCGCCCCAATGACGGTGGCATCATAGCTATCGCCATTTTGCAGCACGACCTCGAACTTTTCGCCGCCGCCGACCACATGGGCATTGGTGATGATGTAGCCGTTTTCCGAAAGGATGATGCCGCTGCCCTGCGCGGTGGAGCTGCTGCCGTAGGTGATGATGCCCACCACCGAGGGGGCGCACTTTTTATAGATGCCGGCGGGAGTCAAAAGGCCGTCTTCGGTGGTATCCGGCACATTATCCTCCGGCTTGTTCTGCTGGTCGATCTCCGGCAGGTGCTCCAGCTCATTGCCGATGGACGAATCCTGATCCGGCTGCGGGGCAGGCTTGCTGCCCCAGACGGAGGCCCCGACGCACAGCGCCCCCACCAGCAGGATGACCACCCCCATGGCGATGAGGAAGTACTTCAGGCCGCTGCTTTTCCGGGCGCGGGCGGGGCTTTGGCCGTAGTTGCCCCGGTAATCCTGGTAATCCCAGTGGTAGTTGCTGTCATTGCTGCGGTTTCTCATGCTGTTTCTCCTCCCGGCCGGCAGCGGGGGCCGCCGGCAATGTGGTAAAGCTGGCATCTACCATAGGGGCTTTGCGGTTGACGCCTTTTTTGTAGTGGGCGGGGTCGGCCTTGAGGCCGAATACAAACTCGGTGTATTCCCCGGGCTGGCTGCGGACGAAAATCTCGCCCTCGTGGACATTCATAATGGTGCGGCAGATGGAAAGCCCCAGACCCACGCCGTTTTTATCCAGGCTGCGGCTGCGGTCGGTCTTATAGAACCGGTCAAAGAGCCGCGGGATCTCCTCCGGCAGGACGCCGGAGCCGGTATTGCGCACCGCTACCATGATATTCTCGCCCTCGGTATAAAAGTCGAAGGAAAGGGTGCCGCCCTCATTGACAAATTTGACGGCGTTATCGATGAGATTATACACCACCTGCTGGATGAGGTCGGCATCGGCCAGCACCCAGTAGCGGTCGGTATCCAGCCCCTCCACCTCGATGTGCTTTTCCTCCAGCCGCTGCTCGAAGCCCAGCAGGGTATTGGTGACAAGGGAGGTGATCTCCACCTCGGTGGGCTGGATGGTGCGCTCACCGGCCTCGATCTGGCTGAGGGTGAGCATATTGCGCACCAGGCGGGAAAGGCGCTGGACCTCACTGGAGACAATGCGCAGATAGTGGTTCTGCCGCTCCGGCGGGATGGTGCCATCCAGGATACCATCGACAAAGCCGCCGATGGTGGTCATGGGGGTTTTTAATTCGTGGCTGACATTGGCGGTAAAGCTGCGGCGCACCGATTCGGTGAGGGCCAGCTCGGTGGCCATGTTATTGAAGGCGGAGGCCAGCCGCCCGATCTCATCATCGCCCTCCACCGGCACCCGGACCGAGAAGTCGCCCTTGGCAAAGGCACGGGTCGCTGCGGCCATCTGCCGCAGGGGGTTTACCAGGCTGGTGGTGACAAAATAAATGACGATAAAGCTGACCACCAGCACCACGATGGCCGCGATGAGGAACATTTGCAGCATATCCCCGGCCAGGGCGCGGTTGGCGGCACGGGCCGTTGCCATAACGGCGCCCACCAGAAGGCCGTTTTCATCCACCACGGGGGTGGCCACGGCGTACTGGGGGTCTTCCCCGGTGCCGGCCATGACCACGGAGCCCTGATAGCTGCCGGTTTTGGAGAGGCTATCCAGGACAGCCTGCGGCACCGACTGGGGGATGGCGCTCTCGGTAGTATGGGCCATAATGAGGATATTGCCCTTGTTATCGGAAAGGTAGATGTCGGCCTCGATGGCGGAGCCCAGCACGGCATACACCGGCTGCAGGGTATCGCTGCTGACATAGCGGTACTCGTGGGCGGCGTAATTTTCCATGGTGAGGCGGGCGGCCTGGGTCACATTTTTCTCCAGCAGGCTGATTTTTTCCTCCCGCAGGTAGTCATTGGCCAGCACCATAAAGATGGAGCCGACCAATACCATACTGAGCAGAATGATGGCGCAGCACACCGAATAGTACTTGCCCATCAGGGTTTTCTGCGAAGTTTTCATTCTTATTCCTTGACCTCGAACTTATAGCCGACGCCCCAAACGGTCTTGAGGCTCCACTGATCGCTGACGCCTTCCAGCTTTTCGCGCAGGCGCTTGATGTGGACATCGACGGTGCGGCTGTCGCCGTAGTACTCGAAGCCCCAGACCTCATCCAGCAGCTGATCGCGGGTGAATACGCGGTTGGGGTGGCTGGCCAGGTGGAACAGGAGCTCCAGCTCCTTGGGCGGGGCATCCACGACCTTGCCATCCACTTTGAGCTCGTAGCGGGTCATATTGACGGTGAGCTTATCGTAGCTGACCTCCTTGACCTCACCTTCGGCGGTGCCGGCGGGGCTGCTGCGGCGCAGCACGGCCTTGATGCGGGCCACGATCTCCTTGGTATCGAAGGGCTTGACAACATAGTCATCGGCGCCCAGCTCCAGGCCCAGCACCTTATCGAAGGTTTCGCCCTTGGCGGTGAGCATGATGATGGGGCAATCGCTCTTTTGGCGGATCTGCCGGCAAACCTGCCAGCCATCCAGCTTGGGCATCATGATATCCAGGAGGATAAGAGAGGGCTTTTCGCTCTCGAACTTGGCCACGGCTTCTTCGCCATCGTGGGCCATTACCACCTCGAAGCCCTCCTTTTCCAGGTACAGGCGCAGCAGCTCGCAGATATTCAGGTCGTCATCGGCTACCAGGATCTTGTCCATCATTGCTATTTCCTCCTTACAGGTCATAGTATTCTAACTTACATTATAGCACCGGCGGGGTCTTTTGCATAGCGCCGAATGTGGCAATTTTGTTAAAAAATTGTGAGGAGGGCGGACGCTGGCAAGGAACAGGCGTCACCGCCCTAAAATTTTCCGTTGCCCACCTGCGGCGCCCATGGTAAAATGATAGAAAACCTGCCGCAGCGGCAAAAACATACAGGAGAAAACGCCATGAAAAAGATGCTATCACTCGCAATCGCTTTGGCACTTTGCTTTAGCCTTTGCGCCTGCGTCGGCAACGCCCCGCAGGGAAAGTCCGCATTGGACTGGGACGCAATGCAGGAGGAACTGCAGGCCTCCTCGGAGGTTCTGACCGCGCAGCTGACCAACTTTGCCTTTTACTCTGGAGATATCCTGGGGAGCTCCGCCTATCCGTTGGAGGACCGGCAGGTCCATCTTTTTATTTTAAGTACGGTAATGTTCATGGAGGAGGAGAAATACCTGTACCATGATTTTGTCACCATGGATGATGAGGGATGTTACCACTTTCCAAAAGAAAAGATACAGCAGATGGCCGAGGAGGTGTTTGATATTCCGGATTATGAGTTTGGTGAAGATACCTATGTTCCCGAAACCGGGGAGTATGTGTTTTGGTCCGGCTTTGGATGGGGGAATACTCCGGTGTGCAGGAACACGGAGGTTCAAATTGATCGGGAAAAATCCGAGGTAAGCGTCAGTTACGAACTGCACGGCAATGTATATTATGAAAATCCCTATAAAATTGGGGACTTCCGGACCCGTTTCTCCGTAATGACACGGCCGGACGGCAGCTTCTTCCTGCATTATCTGGATACCGTTTCCCTCTGATGAGGCAGGTCACACCCCCAGCAGCAAGCGGACCGCAAGGGCACTGACCAGCGCCGCGGTCAGATCCCCGGTGAGGGCAGCGGCCATGGTGTGGCGGGTACGGCGGATCCCCACCGCGCCGTAGTAGACCGCGATAGCGTAGAAGGTGGTCTCTGAGGCGGCGGCCAGCACACTGCCTACCCGCCCGATGAAGCTATCCGGGCCGTATTCCCCCAGCAGCTGGTGCAGCAGGGCGGTACCGCCGCTGCCGGAGACCGGCCGCAGCAGGGCCAATGGCAGTACCTCCGCCGGGAAGCCGATAAGCTGAGTCACGGGGCGAAGGAAGCCGGTGAGGACATCCAGGGCGCCGCTGTGGCAGAACATGGTGACCACCGTAAGCAGGCAGACCAAGGCCGGGGTGATGGAGGCGGCGGTTTTGAGCCCCTCTTTGGCTCCCTGCAAAAAGCAATCGAACACATCTACGCCGGTGCAGAGGCCCCAGCTGAACAGGCCGGTGATGAGCAGCGGGATAAACCAGGCGCTGAATGACATGGAATGCCCTCCCTTTTGATGAAATTCGCGGATGGGGTGAAGGGCGCCCGCAGAGCGCTCCGGCCCAGCCGGAGCCGGTGGCCGAAGGCCACCGAAACCGCCCGGAAGGGGCGGTTTGCCCTGCGGGCGCCCCACCCCCTGCACGGGCCTGCCTTTATTCCGGCCGGCGGGACTTCCCGCGCAGCAGGCGGTCCAGCAGCAGGACCACGGCCAGGGACGAAAGCCCGGTGAGCCACACCGCCGGCAGGATCTCCATGGGGGCGGCGGAGCCGGCCTGCTGCCGCAGCGCGGCGCAGGTGGTGGGGATGAGCTGGAGGGAGGCGGTATTCATCGCTACAAAGGTGACCATGGCATTGCTGGCGCTGTCCTTATGGGGATTCAACTTTTGCAGCTCCCGCATGGCGGCAAGGCCCAAGGGAGTGGCGGCATTACCCAGACCCAGCAGATTGGCGGAAAGATTCATGCAGATGGCCTGCATAGCGGGGCTGCCCTGCGGCACCGTGGGGAACAGCCACCGGGTGAGGGGATGCATCAGCCGGGCCAGCGCTTCCGTAAGGCGGCAGCGGCGGGCAATCTCCATCAGGCCGCTCCACAGACACAGCATGCCGGTTAGGGTAATGACCAGAGTTACTGCTTCGCTGCAACCGGAAAGCGCCGCGGCGGAGAGCGCTTCCATCCGGCCGGTGAAGGCCGCGGTGACGACCGAAAAAATAAGCAGGGCGGTAAGGATACCGTTCATCATGGGCGGAGCTCCCTTCTTCAATTTGGCGGGAATAGAGATGAATTATCAACATCTTTTTCTCCTTACGGGAGCGTATTGCGCTAATGTTTTCCTTTTTTGATGTGTTTTATCGAATTATGTAAAATAACGGAATCTGTGCGCATTTTATCAATTTTAGCAACAATAACCAAAAAAGCGGCAAATTAGGGGCAAAAATTATCCACAAGATTTGCGAAATTGTGCTAATTACCTCTTGAATTTCATGGAAAATAATAGTACACTTAGTAGCAAGGTAGAGAAAAAGCGAGAATATTAGAAGATATTGTAAACCGCCAGCAAACCACCTAACTTTATTAAGGAGGAACCTGTACCATGAAATCCACCGGCATCGTAAGAAAAGTTGACAACCTCGGCCGTATCGTTCTCCCTGTAGAGCTTCGCCGCACCCTCGGCATTGACATCCACAGTGATGTTGAAATTTATGTAGACGGTGATCAGGTCATTCTTAAGAAGTACCTGCCCTGCTGCATTTTCTGCGGCTCCAAGGAAGAGCTGGCTACCTATGACGACAAGTATGTCTGCCGCAGCTGCCGCACCAAGCTGGGCAAGCTGTAATTCCCAAACCACAAAAGACAAGCGAAGCCCCTGCCGTATGGCGGGGGCTTTCTTTTTTGCGGCGGCCCGGCGGCGAGGGCGGGGCTTTTTTGCAAAGGTATAAACTGAGCGCCTACCCGACGGAGGCTAATTTGTGGGCGCCTGGCGGCGGCGCACTGATTTTGCAGAGTGCAAGACCCGTACAGTTCGCCGCCGGGGCGTTTGATGACATAGTTTGCGCCAACAACCCCTCCGTCAGCCGATCGGCTGACACCTCCCCTTACACAGGGGAGGCTTTTGGATGGTGCAGTGTCACACTCCTTACACTGGGGAGGCTTTAGGGGAACGCGAAAGGCCCCTCTCCCGGTGGGAAAGGGGGCCTTATTGTGGATGGGGCATCATTCGCCGGCGGGTTTTACCGGGGCGTTCTTGGTGACGGTGAGGGAAACGGTATCCTCCAGCACGGCATCGGCGGGCAGCAGCTTAGCCATGACAACATAGCGGTAGTCATTGGGATAGTGCAGCTTGGTATCATCCGCCAGACGGTAGGTGCAGGTGGAGAGGGTGAGGATCTTATCGTTGCTGGTCACTTCCACATCATAATCGTAGAAGGAAAGATCCTGGGCCTTTTTGATGAGGCTATTGAAGGTGGCATCGGCGGGGTTGGGGTTGATGTAGTCGAACTTGATATCGGTGTAGAATACCGCAAATACCTGCCAGACCATGTCCTCTTCGATGGTGGAGTAGTAGATATAGGGGTGGGTCTTGGCAAATTCCTCGTTCTGATACTTCAGCAGCTGGGCGAACTTGGGGCCGTTGGCGTGGTTCTGATAATCGGTCAGCAGGGCATTTTCGGCCCGGCCTAGATTGTGGCCGTAGATGATGGTATTCTTCGAGATGGTGGAGCGGTTGCCGCTGGTGCAGCGGAAATCGGCATAGTAGCAGCCGTCGTTATCGTTCTCACCATTGGCATTGCGGCGCAGGTAATACTTATTATCGTCATTGTAGTTTACCTTGACCACCACATCATTGACGGTGGTGTCGTCTATATAGATCCAGCCGATGGTATCCTTGTTTTTCTGCTGCATGGCCAGCGTATTTTCCAGCATGGTCTTTTGCAGCTCCTTGAGGATCTCCTCCTTGGAGGGCTGGGTGGGGTCATCGGGGTTGGCGGGGTCCACCGGTCCCGTGGGGTTACTGGGGTCTACCGGGTCGGGATTTGCCGGGTCCTTGCCGCAGGCGGCAAAGGCAAATACCATACACAATGCCAGCAGCAGGGCCAGCAGGCGAGTTGTCAGTTTCATAGTGCTCCTCATTATCTGTTAAATTGCCCCCGTTCGGGGGCTTTGTTCCGCCCTATTCTACACCAACAGCGGGGCGCTTGTCAATGAAAGGGGCGGCGGAAAGCCCCCCTTTGCAAAAAAGTTCGGATTCTGTTTACAAATAGGGGAAAAATAACTATACTAAGGGAGGGGAGTTTGTCTCCCCCAATTTAACTGCAAGGAGATAATAAATTATGCTGATTACAAAAGATATGGGCATCATGGAGATCGTACAGAAATATCCTGCTACTGTAGAGGTACTGCAGCGCTTCGGCATGGGGTGCATCGGCTGCGCCGCCGCCCACTTTGAGAACATTGAGCAGGGCGCGCTGGCCCATGGCATTGATGTCCCCGCCCTGATGGAGGCCCTGAACAAAGCGGCCGAGGGCTGAGGCAGAGACCCGAAAG
>ERZ773242.3413-NODE-3413-length-11430-cov-4.441407_pt1 | contig 11430 bp, 8 predicted proteins | sample MGYA00511077_ERZ773242 | MGnify/ENA primary metagenome ERZ773242 (study PRJEB29015, sample SAMEA2737754) | human gut metagenome | biome: human gut; feature: human-associated habitat; material: faeces | place: China | collected 2012 ... | reverse complement strand
ACCTAAGTCTTTCTATATATTAATTATACTAAAAAAAAGACTTAAAATAAAGTATTTATAAGATATTTTATTAGTTCGAGCCTATAGTCTCTCACTATCATTAAAGCCTAAGGTCTTTAATGAAAAATTTGAAGCCTAAATATAGTCTTCAAATTTAAGTTTATTTATAAATATAGAAATTTATCTCTTTGGTCCATGAATTTGTCCTTGCTCATCAACAAATGTATTTGAAATATAAACTTGAGATTTTTCAGTTAAATTTTTAGAATCAGCTAAGGCTTGTAATTGAGCTTGATATGTTTCTTTTGAAATTAAACCTTGACTATATCTAAAAGCAATTTGTTTTTCTATTTGTTTTCTTCTTAAACTTGATATATCATCATTTAATGTTTGAATATATGCATCATTTTCTTGAACTTTATTTTGTAACATATTATAATTCTCATTTCTTTGTTCCTCAGTTATCTCTCCACGAGATAATTGCATTGCTTCGAATCTTATTTGCATAGTATATAATTCATTTTCTTCATATGTAATATTAAGTGTATCTACATTATCACGTATACTATTATCTGCTTTTATATTATTAATTTGATATGAATAATTATAAGCATTAATTTTTTCTTCCATTCTATCTAATCCAAGTTCTTTTTGTGAAATATGATTTTTATAATTATTAATTGATGATTCAATTCCCATAATTTTTATTTCTATCTCTTTTGCCTTAATTTCTAATGACAATTTCTGATATGCTCTTTCATTAAATGATATATCTCTTCCAATCTCGTTCATTTGTGTATATATTTGATTTAATAATTCATTTAAGCTATCTCTTTTATCAGCTAAATCAGCAATTTTATCTTGTATTCTTTGAATATCAGCAATAAATTCTTGATATTTGGGATTAAATATACCTTGAGTAGAATTACCTAATTGTAAATTGGCAGATGAATGTTTAATATAAGTTGCATAAGTAAAAAATAGCCTTTCTTGAATTTTTTTTGCAACTTTAGGAATTATTTCTCCCTTTTTTACTGCTTCATTTATTTGATTCACATAATTAATGTACTCTACATCCAATTCTTCTGGTGTTTTAAATTCTATTCTAGGAAATGATCCTATATCAGTTTGAATTATTGTTTGTGGTCTATTACTACTTATCGTAACAGGAATTCCCATACTATTTAATTTTTGATCGCTTAAAATAGCATAATCAAAATTATCACTTGTTGCTCTTGCTAACATGTCTTTTTTATCATCTAATTCATATGAAACTCTATGATATTCCTGGTCAATTGTTGAAAATTGTTTTACATATTCATCGCTAGACATTCTATCTTTTTTACCCTCTATTTCAAATCTTTTTTCTAGCAATTGTTTTCTTTCTTCTTCTAATTCTTTAATATCATTTGCTAATAGCTGACATTGACTTTCTAATTCATTTTTCCATTTTTCTTCATATAATGACATATTTTACCTCCTAAGTATTATTATTTCAATATTATTACATCATGATTTCAACAGTTTTTACAATTAATTTTAAATTCTTTAATACCCCATGTGAACTAACATGATATACTATTTTCTCAATAAACTCTACTATCTAATATTTTCTATATTAACAAGTTCATTATTATCATCAAATTCTAATTTAAATGTTTCTAAATAATCTGGAATACCATTAAAGAATACATTACCATTAAAACTATAATTACCATTTAAAATTATATTACAACCTAATTTTTTTAATAAAAATATAATTGAAGTGCAATGACTTACTATAATTACTTTTTTATTTTTATTATTACTTATTATATCAAAAAGAGCATTATATATCCTATAACCAACTTCTTTTTGATTTTCTCCATTTGGTAGCTTATAGTTTTCATCGTAAAGCTGATGTTCTTCATAATCATCTGGTACTTCATTATAAGAATTAATAACTCCATGTAGTCTTTCATTTAGTCTATCGTCAATATTAACTTTTAAATTATTATTATAAGCAAAGTATTTAGAAGTTCCTAAACATCTACTATAGCCTGATGACCATACTTCATTAATATTATCAAATTCATAATTGGTAGAAAACTCTTTTGCCATTTTCTCCCCATCTACACTCAGCGGTCTCCTCATATTATCAATTAAAACATTACTATCACCATTTACAATACCTAAATGTTCTTTAAAAGGCTTACTATGTCTAACTAGATATACTATAGTACTCATTATTCTCTAATCACTTTCCCATCTAAATTACAAATATATGCGTTCGGTAATTTACTTTTAATATAGTCTAATTTATCATTATCTTTTTCATATATTCTACCTACTAAGATGCCTTCAATAAATACTGGAGGAATACCAAATACAATAGCACTTTCTCTATTAGTAAAAAAGTCATCTCTAATATCATTAATAAAATGATTATACATTTTATCAACTACAAAAGATTTTAGTATTTCCTTATCAAAGTCTAATCTAAAAATATCTCCTTCAAGTAGACTTTTAGCCTCTTTACTTTCCATATTAAGAATAAAGCCAATTTGAACATAATCTTTTTGAAGATTAGGTAAAAATCTAGCCTCTTTAGTCTGCTCTACATACCACTTACTATAATCATTATTTTTTATTTCATTTTCAATATCAGATACACTAATTAATTTAGTATGTCTTATTTCTTCGGCTGCCTCCATTCTATAACCGTTACCAATAAATTCAATAGTACAACCACTATAAAGATTAATATACTCAGATAATTTCATATCATTTTGGATATTCCAAAATCCAACACAATAAGGATATTTCTGTCTAAATTCATTATTTCTAAATGTTCCAGCAGTAAATCCTTCTTTAGTAATAATATCAAGTCCCTCGATATTTTTATAAGTACCATGCATAAAAGTACCTTTCTTTAAAAATACTTCATCACCAACCTTATAATTATGTTTATCTAGTTTAAAATTATCTTTATAATCATAAAATTTATTTATTTGATTAATTAATAACTCTTTAGTCTTACCTACGAAGTTATCATTAACATATTTTATATATTCTTTCTTATTCATAAAAATCACCCAAATTGTTAGTTTAAAATATTAAATTCTTCTTTCATATTTCGTATAATTTTAATCTTTCCTCTTTAGTAAAAATATCTTTCTGTCTTTTAAATTTACTATTCGACCATTTCCAGAAATTGTAACCAAAGTGTTTATCAATATACACTTTGTTAAACAAATTTAATTTCTTTTTATATCTAGGAACAAATCAAAAATGGACATGAGGAGTTTCATTGTCTCTGTATGCATTGTTCATTAAGCAAGCTAAATTATACATTGTAGGATTAAATAATTTATTACATACTCTTTCTAACTCTTTTTCTAATACTCCAAGTTCTATCCATTCTTCACTAGTCATATCACTAATTTTTTCTTTATGACCAGAAATAATACAAGCACCTGGAAACTCTTGACACCAGTCTTGAAATACTACTTCAAAATATTTACCCCTATATAATTCCATTAAAATTTATCAGTCCCTTCTAAATAACACTATATATCAATTCTATGATAACATAAAAACATAAAAAAATTACACAAATTATTTAATGTTTACAAAATTTTTACAGATTTAATAAATTAAAGAAAGTATTCTTTAAAAACCAAAAAATACTTTCTGCTTTTCTATATTTAGTAATGTTTAATTAGTAATGTTTAATATAATACTTACTATTACCCTTTTAATAATTAGTCTATTAGTAATAAATCTTTTTGTTTTTACATATCATTTTGTTATATCTTTTATCTAATATTAGTTTATTACTTTATATTAAATAATTTAATATCATTTTTTTCAAGTTTAGGTAATTCTAAAGATTCTTTTTTTATATTCCAATTAATTTCATAATCAGGAAGAACCTTAGTTTTAATAGGCATCATTCTAGGAACCAAAATAACTTCATTAAAGAAATCTATAGTCTTTAGTTCTTCAATTGAAATAAGAGGACCTTTATTAGTATTACCACATAACTTACTTACTTCTTCTAGAGTATATAAATCATTTGCTAATAGATAAATAGTATTATCAAAGCACATTCTAATTAATTCAGTATTTTTACTACCATAAACATTATTTAAATTAGTAAAGTTTTTAATAAAAGCAGTAATTTTAATATTAATTCCTCTAGCATAATTAAACTTACTATAAAAATCTACTATAGGTAATAAACTATCAAATTCATCAATAACTAAGTTAAATCTTTCATTTTTATTTCCATATAATTGAACACTACAAAAGATTTGATCTAATAATATAGTAATTAAATTATTAACATAACTTGAAATACCACTTATCACTATAATTGCAGTTTTTTCATTACCAATATTAGTCATATCAAAGTCTGTTTTAGACATTGCATTAGATAATCTTTCTTTAGTAACAAATTTTTTAATTCTTTGATTAAATGTTACTAAAATACCAGCCTTTGTTTCAGGAGCAGTACCAAGTGTATTAAATAAGTATTGGTATGTACTAGAGTTTCTATCTATTGTATCAATAATATTTTCTTTGCTATTATTTATTTGCTCGGACAAAGAAACTACACTATTTAAATTAATTTCATCTTCTTTAGCCTTATCAAATAAGTATAAAACAAGACCAACAAAATATTCTATTGCAGTATTTTCCCAGAATATATCAGAATTATCATTACTATCATGTAATAAATAATATCCAATATTCTCTAACATTTCAATAGCCTTATCCTTATTATCATTTTTATATAATTTATAAGGAAAAGTAAGTACATTATAATAGTTTCCTTTTTCTAGGTTAGCATAGTCTAATGCTATAATATTATAATTATTATTTTTTAATTCACCACCTATCTCATCTAAAATTTCCCCTTTTACATCATTAATAAATAATGATTCTCCAGCCTTAATAGCAAGTTTAATTTGTGGTAACATAACACCTTGTGTTTTACCACTACCAGGAGCACCAATAATAATAGTATGAGAATTATCATCTTTAATATATAATTTATTTTTATCATATCCCATTGGTATTCCTGATTTTTTGATATCTGAATTATTATCTACTTCTTTGAGAAATTTTAACATTTCCTCTTTAGTAGCCCATCTTGCATAATTCATTATATCATCTCCTTTCAAAAGCATTATATTACCAAAAAACATAAAAAAGTTAAACAAAAATGGCTTTTTATGATAAAATATATTTGGGAAGTGATTTTTATTTATTCTAACGAATTAGTATGTAATATTTTAAAATATATTAATATCAATATAAATACAGAAATTACTATAATAAATTTAAGTAATATTTTTAGTTATGATAAAACATATATTATGAAAAAATTTAAAAGAGAATTAGGATTAACTATCATAGAATATATAAATAATAAGAGAATATTAAATAGTCTAAATGGTTATAAATCAAATACAACTATATTAAGAATAGCCTTATTAAATGGTTATAATAGTATAGAGTATTATTCTGAAATATTTAGAAATTTAGTAGGAGTCTCACCAAGAGTATATAAAAGATTTATTACACCTCTAAATAATTTAAATGAAGAAGAAACAAATACAATAAGAAATTCAATATCTAATTTAATTAATATTGAAAATAAAATACAAAAATATTTAAGTAATCAAAAGCCAAAAGAATTACCAGTTAGAAAATTATCAATATTTAAATAAAAAACAAAAAATGCACATTTTTCTTAAAATTTTGTGCATTTTTATATATTTTTAGTACCATTTTGCACAATAATTGTGCATTTTTCAAAATTATTATGCTTCTAAACTTATTATAACACCAATTATTGAGTTGATAAAAGAAGCAACCAAAAATGTTATTGATAGTATTAATCCAGCAATTGCTTTACCTTTTCTATTAATAGATTTTAATCCCTTGGCACTAAATATAATACCACATATAGTTACTGGATAACCAAATAAAGGAATAATCCAAGCAGCAATAGAAACAAGTCCTAATATAAAACCTACTAAAGAACTTTTATCAGATTTATTGACATTACTATTAACATTATTATTAGTTTTATTTGTATTATTAATTAATACTCCACACTCTAAACAAATTGCTTGTTCCTCATTAAGTTTAGCTCCACAATTACTACAAAACTTAGCCATATACTATACCTCCTCATCTGAGTAAATTATAACACAAGTAATACATATAAACAATACATAAATTTAAAGACTATAAGGCTTTAAATTTTCAAATAAAGACATTAGGCTTTATTTGATAGTGAGAGACCTTAGGCTCGAACTAAAAATAAAAGAAGCATATAATCTTATGCTTCTAACTAATTAAAATAAACTAAGTTGACTAGTCTCAGGCATACCACTAAATATACCCATACTTCTCATCTTTTCAATTAAAGTTTGAGATACCTTACATCTAGTTTGAAAGTCCTCAATACTAATAAATGGTGCTCTTTCAGCTTCCTTTTCAATATTCTTAGCAACAACATCTCCTAGGCCATCAATAGCTCTAAATGGAGGAATAATAGTCTTATCATCACCTACAGTAAATATCATACCCTTACTCTTATATAAATCATAAGGAGCAACCTTAATACCTCTTGCAGCCATTTCTAATGCTACTTTCAAACATTCAGATACACCATTTTCCTTATTTGTAGCATCATAACCTTTGCCTTCAATCTCCGTAAGAACTCTCTTAATATCATCATAGCCATTAATCATAGCCTCTATATCAAAATCAGTAGCCTTAGTACTATACCAACTAGCATAGAAGTACGCAGGCATATGTACCTTATACCAGGCAATTCTAAATGCACTAATAACATAGGCTGCAGCATGTGCTTTCGGGAACATATACTTAATCTTAAAACAGCTATCAATAAACCAAGACTCAATACCAGCCTTTTCCATAGTTTCCTTATGCTTAGCCCAAGTTTCAGGATCCTTACTAGCCTTACCCTTACGAACAAATTCCATAATCTTAAATGCCTTAATAGGTTCTACTCCGTGATACATAAGATAAACCATTATATCATCACGACATCCAATAACTTCTTTAAATGGAACAATATTATTTTTAATAAGCTCTTGAGCATTACCAAGCCATACATCAGTACCATGTGATAATCCAGATATCTTAATTAATTCTGCAAAAGTAGTAGGTTTAGTTTCATATACCAAACTAATAGTAAATGGAGTTCCAAACTCAGGAATACCAAGCGTACCAGTATCGCACATAATTTGCTCGTTAGTAACTCCTAAAGCTTTAGTAGAAGTAAATATACTCATCGTATCCTTATCATCAAGTGGCACTTTAGATACATCAGTTCCAGATAATTCTTGAATAAGTCTAAGTTGTGTTGGATCAGAATGACCTAATATATCAAGTTTAAGCAAATCTTGATCAATAGCATGGTAATCAAAGTGTGTTGTTCTCCATGCACTCGTCGGATCTTCCGCTGGAAATTGGAAAGGAGTAAAGTCAGATACATCCATATAATCAGGTACAACAACAATACCACCAGGATGCTGACCAGTCGTTCTTTTAACACCAGTACATCCCATAGCAAGTCTCTCTATCTCACAAGACCTCTTATTCATAATTCCCTTATCTTCAAAATAACCTTTAACAAAACCAAAAGCAGTTTTTTCAGCAACAGTACCAATAGTACCTGCTCTATAAACATTATCAACACCAAATAATACCTTTGTATATTCATGTGCAGATGCTTGATTCAAATCCGAAAAGTTAAGGTCAATATCTGGTACCTTATCAGCATTAAAACCAAGGAATGTAGCAAATGGCATATCCTGACCATCTTTATATAATCTCTCACCACATACAGGACACATCTTATCAGGTAAATCAAATCCACTAGAATAAGTAGCACCTAAGTCCTTACCATCATCATCTTTAAATATACTATGCTTACACTTTAAACATCTATAATGAGCAGGAAGTGGATTAACCTCAGTAATACCCATCATCGTAGCTACAAATGAAGAACCAACACTACCTCTAGAGCCAACTAAGAATCCCTCATCATTAGAGTGTTTAACAAGTCTTTGTGCAATTAGATATATCGGATCAAATCCACCTCCAATAACACCACCAAATAACTTCTTAACTTTCTTTTCTAATGCCTTATCAGTAAGTTCTCCGTCTTCCTCATTCCAGTGTTCTCTAGCATAATTAGTAACTAGTTCCTTAACAGTATCATAGCCACTAATCAAAGTATTATGTAAATTCTCAAATAACTTACTTTCAAACTCTTCATTACTAATATCTGGGCATTCATTTTTTAACTTTTCTTCCCAGCATTTATATACAATATTACCATATAACTCCGTAGATATTCTCTCTTCAATATTATGCGGTAAATTATCACCATACCAATCCTTAGCCCTATTAAATACAAGGTCAGTAACTACTCTAGGACAGTCCAAATAAGACTTACCATCATCACTCTTAACCCTAGGTGAGAAAGGAATACCACCAGTATCAATAATAACCTCAATTTCGCAGGTCATATCAAGAACTTTATTCGTATTAGTAACAACTATCTCATAAGCAAGTTCTTCTCCTAGAAAAGCAAAATCATTAAGCATCTCTTTTGTAGTTCTAAAATGCTGTGAAGGAATTGAAGTAATACTACTCTTAGCAAGAGGATGTCTACCACCACCAGGTACCTTCTGATTAACAATAATCTCTCTGTATATCTTGTCTTCTCTGGTAAAATGATGTACATCACCAGTAGCCACAATAATCTTTCCAGCCTCTTTAGTAGCAGTAATAATCTTCTTAATATGTTCTTTAATCTCATTCTCATCCTTAAAATCACTAGTCTGAATCAAATGACCATACACTTCAGGAGGTTGTACTTCAACATAGTCATAGAAGTTAATAATATTAGTAAGTTCTTCACCCTCTTTACTTCTAGCCTCAATAAATACTTCACTTTCGTAGCAGCCACTACCAATAATAAGACCCTCTCTTAGTTCATTAAGTTTACTTCTTAGTATTCTCGGAGTCTTATATAAATAAGTAGTATTAGCAAGAGATATAATCTTAAACAAATTCTTAAGACCCTTTTTATTAAGAGCAATAGCATTAAAATGATATGTTCTACCAAATTTATATATCTCATCTTTAGGAATAAGCTTATCTAAATCACTAATCTTACTTAAATTCTGCATAGTAAGTTTACTAATCATCTTATGAAATACATAAGCAGTACCTTCAGCATCATAATCCGCTCTATGATGAGCATCCTCTTCCCAAGGAACATTATATCTCTTAACCAAAGCAGATAAACTATGTCTAGAATATCCTGTATCAATAGCTCTAGATAATTCTAGTGTATCAATAACAGTACTTTTAAATTCACCTAAATTATATTTCTTCATTGCACTAGAAATAAATGAAATATCAAATTTAGCATTATGAGCTACCATTGGTAAATCACCAGTCCACGCTAAGAATCTCTTAGTAACATTCTCTTCATTATCCTTACCCTTAACCATATCATCAGTAATACAAGTAAGTGCCGTAATCTTGTCAGGAATATGTCTACCTGGATCAATAAGTTCATCAAATCTATCAATAATATTACCATCTTTAATCTTAACAGCACCAATTTCTATCATTTGGTCAGTACCACCAGCATTAAACCCAGTAGTCTCAGTATCAAATACCACAAAAGTAGTACCTGATAGAGGTCTATCATCACTTCTAACTACAATATCAACAGTATCATCTACTACCGTAAGTTCAGTACCATATAGTCCTTTAAAATGCTTACTAGGATCTTCTATTCCCTTATTATGACCAGATATAATACCATAAGCAATTGGAAATGCTTGACAGCCACTATGATCGGTAATAGCAACACCTCTATACCCCATATCAATACATTTACTTACAAGTTCACAAGTATGTTTACCAAGATCTATTCCAGTAATACCATCCATTTGACTCATCATTGTATGAGCATGAAGTTCTACTCTTTTAACAGGAGCATCATCCACTATTTTCTCAGCTACAGGTTTCTCTATCTTTTCTACATCTTTATATCTCGTAGTAAAAGTAAGTTCATTAGAATACTTATCCATAGCTACTTTACCATAAAAGTTATACCAAGAACCAACCTTAAATAAATCTTTAATTCTAGCATATTCATCATTATCTTTAGTAAACATCTTAACATAAATACTATCATTATTATCAGTAACCTTAAGAGTGATAATTTTATAACCACTCTTAGATTCAAACATATCCATACCAAAGATAACACCTTCTATAGTAATATTATCTACTTCATACATTAAATCTTTAATTGGAGTAACACTAGTATCCTTCTTAGGTCTAAAATACTTCTTCTCTTCAGTTTTAACCTCACTAGCAGTCTCTTTCTTAGAAATAACTACCTTTGGATCTTCTACTACTTTTTCACTCTCTATTTCTTTAAGTAATTCATTTTCTTTTTCTTCTACTAAACTAAGTTCTAAATTCTTATTAAAACCATAATCTCTAAGACAATTATTAATATAATTAAGTTTCTCAATCAAATAAGAATTTTCTGCTTTATTATATACTTCAAATACATATTTATTATCTATTACATTAACATTTCTACCAATAAATACTCTATATTTATAACTATCATTACTAAATATATTAATTAAATTATCTATATAATCATTAATATATTCATCATTATCTTCTCTTACTATAACACTAAGTTTAATATCTTCAATAGTACTAAAATTAATCTTAATCTTATTAATAAGTTCAGTATATATATATACAGGTAGTATCTTATCATTTTCTATAATAAAATTCCATAACTTATTATTATCATAGACTACTATCTTCTTAATAGTAGCCTTTTCTAAATAGTCAGTATTCATACCAATTTGATCTAGTAATCTCTTCATTTTATCTTGCATAATACCACCTAAACTTCCTATCTAATATTATACTAAAAAAAAGAAGTAAATTAAACCTCTTTACAATCTTTTTTACAAGTTTTTATTTTAAGTTCGAGCCTGTAGTCTCTCACTACATAAAAAGCCTAAGGTCTTTTTATGGTAATTTAGAGCCATTAAGTCTCTAAATTAATCTATTTATAAATTATTAAAAGTAATAATTACTTTAGACTTATTATTTTTAAATATAATTTTATATATCTTTATACCAATAAAATTAGTAATATTTTGAATACTATCTATTTGATATTTAGAATAGTTAAGTACTTTATTCTTAATTCTTTTATTTATAATTTTATTATTTGGTAGTGAAAATAGTAAATCTATACCATTTAAAATATCAATATCTTTATCATCATATCTAATATGATCGGCAATAAATCTTTCGCTATCATCTTTTTCTTCTTTACTATTT
>ERZ773242.3410-NODE-3410-length-11433-cov-3.807084_pt1 | contig 11433 bp, 6 predicted proteins | sample MGYA00511077_ERZ773242 | MGnify/ENA primary metagenome ERZ773242 (study PRJEB29015, sample SAMEA2737754) | human gut metagenome | biome: human gut; feature: human-associated habitat; material: faeces | place: China | collected 2012 ... | reverse complement strand
GAATGGAGGCGGAAGTACATGACATTCGAATATATGCTCAAAGAACGCGAACGCAAAGGCATAGAACAAGGACGCAGCGAAGGACGTGCCGAAGGCGAAGCCATTGGTCTGGAAAAAGGTGCCGCGCAGAAACAGCGCGAGATCGCGAAAGCTATGCTGCAGGAGGGCTTAGAGAAATCTGTCATTACGAAGATAACCGGCTTGTCGGCATCGGAACTCGAAACCTTGTAGTATACAGGCAACATAACACAAAGGAAACACATCAAGGGCTGTCACATCGTTAATCGCGCATGCGTCGACGACGTGACAGCCCTTTTCCATTCCGCTTCAGAGCTTAAGATGCTTACCTTCCCCGCCGTTCCCTGCGCCCCATGAGCAGCGAAACGCACAGATTCAGTGCCGCAGTCAGCAGCAGCAAAACCAGCGCCGTCTGATAAGCACCCTCCAGGGATCGCCCCTCGACCATCATCGCATACAAAGCTACCGCCAATGTCGCTACTGAGGAAAACACACTGTCCACCCTCTCCCCTCCTGTCCCTGCCGTAAACAGCAGCGCGGCAGATTCCCCGGTGATCCTGCCGACAGCCAGCAGAATACCTGCCAGCATGCCGGGAAACGCCGCAGGCAAAAGGACATGCAAAGCCGTCCTGCCCTTTCCCGCCCCTAAACCGAAGCTCGCCTCTCGCTGGCCCGCAGGAATCGTCCGCAGCGCCTCCTGCGCAGTGCGAATGATCAGCGGCAGCACCATCAGCAGCAGCGTGCACGCACCGGCAAGAAAGGAATACCCCCAGCCCAGCCGCAGGACGAACAGCAAAAAACCAAAAAGCCCAAACAAAATGGACGGTATTCCCGCCAGCGTCTCCACTGCAAGGCTGACCGCTTTCGCAAAGCGGCTGCCGCGGCTTGCGTACTCCGTAAGAAAAATCGCTGCCCCGGTCCCGATCGGTATCGCCGGCAAAAGGACCGCAACGATCATAAAGAGCGTATTCCAAAGCGCAGGCAGCCAAGCCATATGCAGATAATCCGCCTGCTCAGACCTCCCGTCGGCTGCACCGCCGGGCAAAACACACGCCCAAAACTCCGGACATCCCTGCCGGACAAGAAACCCGATCACCAGCAGCGCGATCGCGCCGCACATCAGTGCACTGCCGAGCGTCGCTGCATGCAGTAGCGACGAGATCCATTTTTGCCGCATTCCGCCTCTCTCCTTTCCCCCGCAGCTCCACGTCACTTTTTCTCTTTCCAAATATACCCGCCAATCCTCTTTACATGCCGGAATGCGCCGGACATTTCAGCGTACATTGCCGCGTGCGTTTGTGCTGCAGCGCCTCACTGCTCTCATCTGTCCTATAATCGCTGCCTTCGGCATGCTTTCTCCTTATTTCTGCTGCCTCCGCGCGGCTTTTCGCGGCTGTACAGTCCCTGCAGCAGCATGGCTGCCAGATTCATCAGCAAGATCCACACAAAAAGCACCGCACCGGCGCTGATCAGCGCATCCCGATGCTTTCCCTCCGCAGCGTAACCCATTTCTAATGCGATCAGCCCTGTCAAGGTTCGCACACCGGCGGTGACGGACTGCGGCATCCAGGTCTGATTCCCTGCTACCATGACCACAGCCATCGTTTCCCCGACCGCCCGCCCGATCCCCAGCATGACCGCTGCCAGCATACCGGGCGCAGCCCCCGGCAGCAGCGCAAAAAAGACACTCTGCTCCCTGCTCGCGCCCAGGGCCCGCGCACCCGCGTAATAGCTTTCCGGTACAGCCCGGATCGCGCTCTCTGCCACGCTGATGACAGTCGGCAAAATCATGATCGCCAGCATCACAGCCGCGCTGAGAATTCCCCTGCCGCTGCCGCCGCAGAATCGCTGCACCAACGGTACAAGAAAGCTGATGCCGAACAGACCGTAAACCACCGAGGGTATCCCCGCCATGGTTTCCACCAAAGGCCTTGCGATCCGGTACACATGCGCCGGACAGAAACGTGCCAGAAACACCGCGCACAAAAGACCCGGCGGCACGCCCAAAAGCACCGCGCCGCCCGTCACATAAGCGCTGCCGACAAGCATCGGGAAAATACCGAAGACCCCCTCCGTCGGCTGCCAATCCCGACCGCCCAAAAACGAGATGATTCCTTCTTCCTGCAAAAACGGCACCGCCCCCGCAAACAAAAAGAAACAAATGGCGGCAGCCGCGGCCAGCGATACGGCTGCCGCCAAGAAACAAACCGCGCCTAAGACATATTCCTGATATTTTCCCATCGTCTGATCTCTCCGATATAAATGCGCCGCAAGGTTTCTGTGCTGAGTTCTCGCACCGGATTCCGGCGATGGACGATGACTGCGATCCCGTCAGCTGCGATACATGCTGCACGTGCTCCTGCCGCCAGCTCCGTTTCCGTCAGTGCGCGCGAGGACATGCCGATTTGACAAGCACCTGCCAGCACCGCTGTGATCCCCGCTGCGGACCCTGTCTGCTGAAGCTCGACAGATACCTCCGGGTGCATGCCCTGATAGGCTTCGACCAATGTCTGCACCAATGGCGCCATCGCCGTTGAGCCGACAAGGACCAGCCGCACCGGTTTATCGGTAGCATTGCCGCCTGCCTGCACTGCTGCCTCAGCTTCCGCGTTCTGTCCTGCTCTCGTCTGCAGAGCTGCGCCATACGCCGTCTCAGGCGCGTTCTGCCATCGCACGTCGCTTTGCAATGCTGCCTTCATCGGTACATACCCTGCCTGCGCTATGATTGCCTGCCCGCGCAGACTGCCCGCAAACACCATAAAGTCCCGCGCGGCTCGCTCCGCAGCCTCCATCTCGCCGCGCCCATGCCCTGCCTCTCCATGCATCCATGCCTTTGCCTCATCCGCTGCCCGCACCACCAGATAAAAGCGCTGCCGCAGCGGATAGCTGCCGTCCTTGACCGTCTCTGCGGACGGCAGCACCCCATTTACCTTGACCGTCCTGACCCTCTCCCGCGGCGCCATCGCCGAAACATAACCGATGGCGCCGCGATTCTGCGCCGCACTCATCAGCACGACCGCGGTACTCTGCGTCACCTCTGCGGCCTCTGTCGTCCGGTCATGCCCGTCATTGCGGATCCCCAGCTGCGAAACAAACGCTGTCCGCGTGCCGGAGCCCTCCTCCCGCGTGATCACTGTAATTTCCCCGCCGCAGCCCACTCCCGCATCCCGACCGCCGCCTTGCTTTGCGGCAGCACACCCGCAAAAGCCAAGCACCACCACGCAACCCGCCGCCAGCAGCAGCCCAAGCTGCCAACGCCCACGCTTTCTCCGGCGCAGCTGTGCTGCACTTCCGTCTGACGATTTGCACACCAACCGCACACCTCCTGCGCGCAGCTGTCGTCTTCCCGCATCAACTGCACGCGGCTGCTGTCCTCCCGCGCGGCGCGGCTTCCACTTCCATGCGCCGCCCCTTGTCCTGCCTCTCATACCCAAATTCCACATACTACAGCAAATGCACCAAACGACAAATTTAGACCACAAAAAACCACCGGCACCCTCATAGGCCCGGTGGCTTTTCTTCGGTTCATCAAAAAACCTTCCTCTTTTTTACGTAAGGAATTCCTACGTTCCCTACTTTGTCCAGCTTCTTGCCGCGTATTGACACTGCTTCAGCGCAGTCGCCGCAATCAGTTTTCCGTTTTCATCATATACTCTGAGCTGTACCTTGTAGAAATACTTCACGCCCTTCTTTCCGCTTGTATTCGTGTAAGAAGCCGTTTTTTTCGTCACTGCAGAGCGATAAGCCGCGGCTTTCTTTGTCGAACGATAGAAGCGGTACTTGACCGTATAGCCCATATCCTGCAATTCCTTGATCGCAGCCTGCATTTTCGCATCTGCAAGCAAACGAACCTTGATATGACCCTTTGCCGTTTTGACTGAACGCGCTTTCAGCCCAAGATCACCGGTCAGTGCCTTGACCTTTGCAGCATCATCCTTCGTTTCCTCGTCCTTCGGTTCCTCTGCCGTCTGCTTATCCTTGTTCTGATCCTCCGGCTTCTGCTCACCGCCCGGTGCAGCCGGTGCCCAGCCGCTGCTGCCGGCGTCCTTCGTGTAATCCTCTACATAGTAAAGCTTGACCGTATCACCGCTCTGCAGCTTGTAACCATTGATCGCAGCCTGCGTGCTCTTGCCGTTGACCGTATACATCCAGCCGCTGTTCGGTCCCTTCTCCTTTTCGGCGAGTGTTACGCCGTCCTTCGTTACCGACTTCACATAACCGCTGCCCGCGCCGACACTTTGCATACCCGCATCAGCAAGCGCTTTAACGATCAGATCAGCAGCCGTACTGCCCTCTGCCAGCGTGTGCGTTGTAGACAGCCATTCTGTCTTGCTGTCCGGACAAATGCTGATCGCTGCAATGATATTCTGTCCGCTGCTTGTACCACCGCCCGGCGTACTTGTACTATTCTCCGGCGTTCCGACTCCACTTGCGCTGGCAGCCGTTTTGCCCGGCTCCGGTTTCGTCTCCGGATTCGCCGCCACACTGATCTTACCGGTATAAATATTATACATACCGACAGTTGCTTCCTTCAGCTTTTCCAGCACAACTAGCGCGCGGAAGCCTTGCTCGGTTGCCAAAGCCTGCGCTTTTTCTCCTGCTGTACCAGCCGCATAGCCGGAAGAAAATCCGCTCTGCCCTTCATTGACGTAGAGCGTCAGTGCATCGGCAAGGCTGCTGTTGTTGTTCTTAAAGTCGCTCGGATTGGTTCCGATTGCCGCCAGACCTGCGATGACCATCGCATCCGTATTGACATTGCCGAAAGAGCCGTTTTCACCCTGCGCCTTTGCCAGACCGGCAAGCGCTTTCGTAATAAAGGTGTTCGCTTGTTTTTTCACGCCATAAGGGTCTTCGGTTGCCTTTGCGAAACGCGCGAGCGCCGCCAGCGCGGTACCTGTCGTATCGATGTCATCGTAAGTCTTGCCCCAGTAAGCGCCTTGGCAAAGACCGTTCGCGCCCTGATTGTCCGTGAGGATCTTGACAAGCTGCTGCACCTGTGCAGTTGTTAAACCGACATTGCCCTGTTCGTCCGCCAATAAAATCCAAGGCGCCGTATAATAGGACACATTCATATTCATCGCCTGCAGCTTCGCCGCATTATTGTATGCCTGCCCGCCGCCGTACGGTGTCAGCTTGGTCGTATCAATACCCAGCGCGCCCAAGATCAGTTCGCCTTTCGCGCGGTCAGACGCCAACGCGTTGTTCTGCGCCAGCGCATTGATCGTCAGGTTCAGGTAATTCTCTTTCGCCGTGTCGCTTGTCTTAGCACTCTTTCCGCTTAGTTTCGCATAAGCCGCCATGTCGAAGACGACCCATTCGTCCGACTTAGCTGTATAAGTGCGCGCGATCGTATCGATCAGACTGCTCAGCTTCTCTGCCGCCGGATAAATAACAACGCTGATTGGTTTCGCAAGCTTGATACCGTCTTTCGTAAGCGTTAAGGTCGCCGTCTCCGTCACTGCCGCGCCGCTGGTATTCTTTTTCGCAAGCTTTAAAGTACTACCCGCTGCTGTTAAATAACCCTTTTGAATATCGTCGTTTGACTGTGTGATCGCTACTGTAATACCTGTATCTGCCGCCATGCCACTTTTCAGCGCGGTCAGTTCATAGCCATCTGCCGCGTTTGCCGATACCGTGATCGTATCTGCGTACTTGCCTAATTCGTCTACCAGCGAGGTATCCGCCGCAACCGGCTCGGTCCCGTTCAGATAAGGCTTACCGTTATTTTTGCTTGAATTGATTGTCCAGCCGCTGCCGAGCTTCGCAAGCATCTCCTGCCGTGTAGCATCATCCGATACCACCGTTGTCCCCGGCTTCGTGTCTGCCGCAGTCCCTGCCTCTACATAGCAATCCTGCAGATTTGCAGATGAGATCCTTCCTTTGCCGTAAAGCCCAAAAGCCTTACCTTCCGCGCCGACCACCTGACCGGCATTGTAGCAGCCCTTCATGGAAGGCTTACAGTTATTACCGGTCTGCTCGCCGGCATTGCCCAAAAGCCCCGCGGCCTGTACGCCCGGTCCGTATACAGTACCGGCATTATAGCAGTTTTCCAACTGCACACAGTTCTTGTTGCCGCCGACCAGACCGCCGATCGTCGCGTTGGCGTCTGTTCCGGTGCAGACAACATTGCCCGCGTTGTAAGAGTTTTCGATCACCATCTTGTGATCTTCCCACTTGTATTCGATACCGTCCTCATAACCGCCGACCAAACCGCCGACACCTTCACAGCCTCTGGCCAGTGCCGACACATTCACCGCGCTGCCGCAGTTTCTGATCGTCACATCGCCGATTGCATAGCCAGCCAGACCGCCGACTCTCGCGTACGGCTCCGCACAGTATACCTGTCCCTTTAAGGTCAGCTTCTCTACCATCGCATTGTCAAGACAGCCGAAGAATCCGTAGTAAGTTCTGGCGTTCGTTACGTTCAGCCTGCTGATCGTGTGGCCCGCGCCGTCAAAATGACCTCTGAACGGAGACGTCCAGCTCTGACCGATCGGTGTCCAGCTCATATCTTGCAAATCGATATTGCCGCTCAATTTTACATGACCTTCCACATACTTTTTCACGCCGCTGTTGACCTGCTGCGCGAAATACACCAGCGCCTCTTTGCTGTCGATAACAAATGGCTTTGCCGCGCTGCCGTCTCCTGTCACACCGTCCAGCGTCACGGTAACCGTCTGGTTAGCGCCCGCTACTGTGAACGCACCTGTCTTTGTGATGCAATCCTCTGCCGTGACTTCATAGCTGTATTCTCCGCTGCACAGTGCATAGACCGTGCCGCCCTTTGCCTGATAAATTTTTTCACCGCGGAAAACTTTCACGCTCGGTGTTTTCTCGCCGCTGCTGATGTTGAAAGTCACATCGTACTTTGGCGATGCAGTCATTGTGACTGTCACCTTGTTTTCTGCTGCCGGAACAGTAAAGTTTCCGCTCTTAAGATCATACTCCTCTGCAGTCGCTTCATAATAGTAGCTGCCCGCTTGCAGCGCATAGGTGTAAACGCCGTTTTCTGCAGATTTTTCCTGCATCAATTTGCCGGTCGCATCCGTTCCCTGATATACCTTGAGCACTGCCTCTGCCGGACCCTCTACCGTGATCTGCGTATCCGCGACCTTGTTCGGCAGCGTGATCGTCATAGCCTTATCGACCTTACCGACGACCAACGTTCCCGTTGCTGCATCCTTATCTGCACGAGTTGTTGCTGCTGTATAGGTATACTTACCTTCTGCAAGGGATGCCGTGAACACGCCTTCTCTATCTACCGTCATGGTTGTGGGATTACCGTCCTTAGTCAGAGTTACCTGATCTGCGCCATCTGCGGTTACGGTAACCGTGTGCTGTGAAGCGCCAAGCGTTGTTAGCCAAGACGGCACCGGATAACCACCAAACGCATCACTGACAGCAAAACCCGTAAGCGACAGAGCCTTCAGCTCATCTGTTGACTTGCCATCGATAGAGCCTGACAGTCCATTTTTTGCTGCGACTGCATCGAAGGGGTTCCATGAAGACGAGCCTTTATTTTTTATACTGTCATAGTAGACAGAATTTACTGTCAATGTTGACATATATCTGTTATTATATGCGAATCCGTATCTTGTGCTGCCGGTGATTGTTCCACCAAAGTATACTCGTTCTGCAGTTGTAGGCACACTGGTCAGCCAGCCGATACAGCCTCCACCTATGCTTACCTTGAGGTCTCCCATTGCTGCACAGTCTTTGAATGTGATCTGGTTTGCGTATTGCACTATACCAACAAGGCCTCCGGTGTATTTTCCGTTTGTAATATTGACTTTGCTATATACACCATTCATCTCTAAGCTTCCGCTCAGCAAGACGCCGCCGACAATACCGCCTGCACCATCTGTCGTTGATGCATCCGGCAACGTAATGCTTCCTGTCGCTGCACAATTTCTGATATCTGCACTTGCATCAGTTATCATACCAACAATCGCACCTGCGTAAATTTTTCTTGTTGAATTTGAACTAATCTGAACATTTTCCATCTTCAAATTCTGTACGCTACCATTAAGCTGTGCAATCAGACCCAGTCCAACATTCGGAGCGTCCAATCCGTTCTCTGCCTCACCGCTCAGCGTTAAATTCGAAATGGTATACCCATTCCCCTCAAACGTACCATTCAGACTCTTGATCGGCTGCATTTCCACACCGTTCATATCAATATCGTCCGCTAACTCAATGGTTCCGGTAAAGTCACCCCCCCCCAATCGAGCTAATTGATCACGCGTAGACACGATCACGTGCTGCGCACTGCTTGCAGAGCCCGCCTCCTGCGGGACTGCTACTGTACCATCTGCAAACGCCATCTGCGGCATCATCGTAAAGATCATCATGATTGCCAGCAGAAGTGCAAATGACTTTGACTTCCATTTTTGTTGTTTCACTTTTTCTCCTCCTGTTTTTTATTACAAAGCAGTCTCGGCGCGCAGCCCCTGATCAGTCTGCGCGCCCGTCCTGCATTTTGTCATTTTCCTGCATCGCGTGAGCGATGCATCCGCCTACGCGCGCATCCGTTCCGCCGCCGCGCAGCTCTTTCGCTCCCCTGCACCGGCGTGGACAAAAAAGTCATACTCCGCCATACGGCTGCGATCCAGACAGATTTCCCGGTCATAAGGCTCGATGATCACGCCGCAGACACTCTGCGGCAGCCCGCCGACGAGATTGCGCAGCAGCGGGAACGCAAACTCGACCAGCGCATTTTCCTCATAATCCCCTTTCAGGGATCGCTTTCCGTAAAAGGCCGGCACGAAGCACTCCCCATGCTCGTTCGTCATCATCTGCAATTCCGGTTTGCCCAGTTCCTCTTCTTTGCAAGGCACATACAAACTGATGCCCGCAAGCGCGCGATAAAAAATTCTCTTGTTCTGTGTTTTACTGTTCATTCTAATCCTCCAAACGTAATTCTGAATGGCTGATTGTCGCGCGGAAAGATTGCACGATGCGGTCTCTCTGCATTGCCCTGTATGCCGTTTCCTTTCGCAGGACAAACAAAAAACTGCAGTCAAGTCATGAAATCATGTCATAACTCAACCGCAGTCCGTTTTTACCGCAATCTCTTTCCATCTGCGCAGCGCTCATCCGACGCGGCAGTTACCCATTGTTCATGCATGTCTCCTGACTTAAGGATCAACACGCAGATTCCCCCTTCCCAAGACATCTCAGCAGCTGTTCGCAAACTCGTCTCAGTGGTATACGGAAAACGCGTTCCCCTCTTACAGTGGCGGGACCGTGCAGGACTTACACCTGCTTCCATCTTAGCTTTCGTCAAATTCGCAGTCATCCCCAAACCCGAGTCGGCAGCGACATGGCGAAAGAACATCAACACGTATGTAATTGTCACCCCAAGTATAACATGCCCCGTCACCCTTTGACAAGGGAAAAAAACACGAACCGCGCATTTTCATAAAAAATCATACATCACGCGCCGCGAGCCGTCCTGCCTGTCAATCAAAACACATCCTGAAACGGTAGGTTCCTTTCCTTGCGCTGCGCCGCCAGCTTCCCGCGGATCTCCGCCGAGGTCCCCGCGACCTCCGCATAAAACTCCCGCGCCGAAAACCGCGCTGCGCCGTCGCCCAATGCCGCCATCTGCACCGGCTGGTCCGAAGTCACGACCCAGAGCGCACGCCGCCTGCCCTGTGCGTAGATGACCTTTTCAATATAGCGATCCGCTGTCTCTGCCTCGCGCGTGTACACCACCCGGAAGCTGCCCGCGTCCGCGCTCAGCTTCTCATAATCGTGCCGCGTACCCGGATTGCCTGCCAGCTTATAGCCGTCAAACACCACCAGCATGTCTATCTTTTTGTAACCCTGATAGTTCTGCAGCACATCCAGCAGCGCCTCCCGCGCACTGTCGAGATTGACCTTGGCCAGCGCCGCGAATTCCTCCCACGCAAACAGCACATTGTAGCCGTCAATCACATAAAGCGGGCGCATCGGTGCATCGCTGACCGCCTTGCCGCCCGAACCATCGATTTCCCCATCTCTTTTCCATTTTGGCTGAGGAAAATTCTCTCCCGCAGACGGTCTCTTCGTGCCTCTGCTGCGGCTCTCCCGATACAGCGCCTCATCTCGCTTGCTCCTGCCGTAAGTTCTGAAAAAAATATCTTCCAGCTCCTTTGCCGATGCAGCACTGCCCTGACCGCTCTGCCTGCTGCCTGCGCCGCCCTGCCGCGCGCTCTTGCCCGCAGCATCTGCGTCCGCGCCGCACGCGTCATCGTCCAATTGCGATCCGTCATCTTCCCCGCCGAAGAACCGCCGCTTCGCGGCAGCCAGCACGCGGCTGCCGTCCAGATGCGCCGCCGCGTCCACCTCATCCCAGTTCACATAGACCGCCGCGCCATGACTGCAAAAGACCGAGCCTGTCGGATTTTCAAGATCCTGCTCCGCGAAATATCCTGCCGCAGCCACGATTTCCTCTTGGTTGTGGCATGGCTGATAACCCGCGGGCATCGTGCTCATGCTGCCTTTCCCTCTCGTATAGGCAAGAAGCTCCTTCTGGTAATCCTTTAGCGCAGCCACCGGACCTAAACCTGTGAGCACCGTCGTCTCGCCGTCGCTTTCACTGACCGCGACCTGCGCCCCAAAGCGTTCCAGCTCCGTCAGCGCCCTTCCGGTATTTTCCGTCGGAAGCTCCATGCGAAACCGCACCACAGGCTCCAGCAGCACACTCTCCGCCTTGCGCAGCCCCTGCCGGACGGCGCGATAGGTCGCCTGCCGGAAATCCCCGCCCTCGGTGTGCTTCAAATGCGCCTTTCCGGCCGCGATGGAAATCCGCAGATCCGTAATCTCCGCCCCGGTCAGAACCCCGCGATGCGGCTTTTCCGCAAGATGCGTCAAAATCAATCGCTGCCAGTTCCGGTCCAGCGCGTCCTCACTGACCAGCGAGTCAAAGACCAGCCCGCTGCCCCGCGGCAGCGGCTCTAGCAGAAGCTGTACCTCCGCGTAATGCCGCAGCGGTTCATAATGCCCGATGCCCAGCACAGGCGCAGCGATCGTTTCCTTGTATAAAATCGTTCCGCTGTCAAACGTGACCTGCATCGCAAAGCGCCGCAAAATCAGCTCGCGGAGAATCTCCAGCTCCAATTCGCCCATCACCTGCACATGAATTTCTCCGCGCTCAGCGTCCATTGTCAAATGCAGCGTCGGCTCTTCTTCTCCGAGTTCCCGCAGCTTACGCATTGCCACTACCGGATCTTCCCCCTCCGGCAAGCGCAGCTGATAGGTCAGGGTCGGTTCCAAAAGCGGCAAGGTATTGCCCTCCTCACACCCCAGCCCTTGCCCCGCATAGGTCGCCGTCGGACCGAGCACTGCGCAGATCTCTCCGGTTGATGCGCGCTGCACCAGTTCAAATTTTTCACCCTGATAGAGCCGGAGCTGTTCCGCCTTTTGTCCCTC
>ERZ773242.3401-NODE-3401-length-11465-cov-6.814198_pt1 | contig 11465 bp, 9 predicted proteins | sample MGYA00511077_ERZ773242 | MGnify/ENA primary metagenome ERZ773242 (study PRJEB29015, sample SAMEA2737754) | human gut metagenome | biome: human gut; feature: human-associated habitat; material: faeces | place: China | collected 2012 ... | reverse complement strand
GTGCAGCCGCTGCGGCGCTGAGGAGCCTACCACTCCCGTGGAGCCCGGCAAGCCCCAGCAGCCGGAGAAGCCCACCACACCCGATACCCCCGCCACCGGCGATGAGAGTCAGCTGATGCTGTGGGTGAGCGGTATGCTGGTGTGCGCTCTGGGCGCCGGCCTGATGCTGCGGCGCAAGAAGGAAAACTGATATCCCGCTTTTCCCGATATCTCTCGATATCTTTCCTGTAAGCAAGAGGGATGGTCCGTAAGGACCGTCCCTCTTGTGCATGGCTGTGTATATAAGAAAAGGCCCCCGGCTGAGCCGGGGGCCAAAGGCTTGGGATAAAGCGGGAAAATCTCCGGGCTAATGCAGAGGAATATCCAAGATTTTCCAGAAGTGAACAGGGGAAAACGTCCCTGTGCATGGGGCGGAGAGCCGGGTCAGATGAGCGGCCCGGCCGGAGCTTTTCGTTGACAGAAAAGCCGGAATGAGGGTATAATGCAGGCAAGTACTGCGATCACTTCTGGCAGATGGTCTCGATTTCCACCAGTCCCCCGGCGGGCAGTGCGCTCACCTGATAGGCGCAGCGTGCGGGGTAGGTAGTTCCCTCAAAGAAGGAGGCGTAGACCTCGTTAACGGCGGCGAAATCAGCGATATTCGTGAGGAAAACAGTGGTTTTGACCACGTTATCCAGAGTCAGTCCGGCTGCGGTCAGAACCGCCTGAATATTTTTCATAGCCTGCGTGGCCTGAGCCTGTACGCCGCCGTCTACCAATTTACCGGTGGCGGGGTCCAGACCGAGCTGGCCACTGGTGAATACAAATTCACCGCAGTCGATGGCCTGAGAATAGGGGCCGATGGCGGCAGGAGCGCCGTTGGTGGAAATAGCTTTTTTCATGGGAGGATCTCCTTTCTGGTATACAGCAGTGATGACTGCCAAATGTCGGGGACGATTATAGCATAGGCCATTTGTTTTGGCAAGTCCCCTTTTGAAAAGCGCTTCCGGGCAGGGTCTGGGAGCCGATGATGGAGGAGGGAGCAAAATGGCGGTAACAGGCCATGCGCTGAATCAATTATTACAGCAGATGGACCGCACATTTTCCAATGTGACGGGGCAAAGCGTGTCCTTTATCGATCAGGAGGGACACTATCAGGGGCCGTTGCGGCTGGACGTGTTTACCGGCTTCTGCCGCAGGGTCATCAGCAGCGAAAAGGGCGCTCAGCACTGTCTGGCCTGCAACCACAGCTTCGGGCTGGACGCCGAGCAGCGGTGTACGGTGTCCCAGTGTCACATGGGCATCAGCGTGATCTCCGTGCCGGTGCCGCTGCCGGAGGCCAGAGGGCTCAGCCTGACATACGGGCAGTTCCTCACACGGGATACCGAGGAGGCGTTTTACAGCACACTGCGCCGGCACTGTCAGGAGCTGGAACTGGATTACGACGAAATGGTGGCGCTGGCGGGGACGCTGCGGGTGCTCTCTGCGGAGGAGCTGGATGCCAGGATGCAGATGCTGCAGGTCTTTGCCGGGTATGTGGCCACCTCCGAGGCGGAGCTGGAGACCCGGCGGGAATACGCCCGTCAGGTGGAGAAGAAGCTGGCGCTGGAGCGGACGCTGCACGCCAGTGAATTTAAGTTTTTGCAGTCCCAGATCAGTCCGCACTTTCTGTTTAACACCCTGAACCTGCTGATGCGGACAGCCTATCGGGAGGGAGCGCCCCAAACGGCGGATCTCATCTGCGATCTGGCGGATCTGCTGCGGCGGGCGTACTACTACAAGGACTCCATCTGCACGCTGGCGGAGGAGATGCAGTGCGCCCGGCAGTATCTGACCCTGCAGAGCCAGCGGTTGGGTCCCGGCTTTTCCTTCGAGGTGGGGGACGTTTCTGCCTGCGGGCAGCTGATGATCCCGGTGCTGACCATCCAGCCGCTGGTGGAAAACGCCATCCTGCACGGGGCCGGGGAGAATGAACACCCGCTGCACGTGAAGGTGTCGGCCACCGCAGAGGACGGAAAGCTGGTGATCTCCGTCAGCGATAACGGCGCCGGTATCCCGGAGGAGGTGCTGGAGAAGCTCCGGGATCATCAGGCCGGAGGCTCCGGCGTACAGAACGTGACGGAACGGCTGAAGCTGTTTTTCGGGCCGGAGGCGGAGGTGGACATACAGAGCGCATTGGGCAGCGGTACCCGGATCGTTCTGACGTGTCCCCTGAAAAAACAGGAGGAAGCATAAATGGCCATCGACATTCTTGTGGTAGAGGATGAATATACCGAGCGGCAGGAGCTGACGCAGCTGCTGGAGACGGTGACGCCGCCGGAGCATATTCGCAGCGCCGCCACATGCAGCGCCGCCATTGCGGCCATCAGCCAGCTGTGTCCGGATCTGATCCTGCTGGATATCATGCTGCGGGGCAGCTCCGGCTTTGAAGTGGCGGAATTTGTACGCAGCAACCGGCTGGACTGCAAGATCATCATCCTCACCGCCTATCACGAATTTGACTTTGCCAGCAAGGCGCTGTCCATGGATCTGCAGGATTACCTGCTCAAGCCAGTGCGGCCATCGGTACTGCTGCAGCGGGTGCGGGATGTGCTGCATCTGTCGTCCCCGGCCAGAGCCGCCACCGGACTGGTGGTATGGCCCTATCTGGCCTGCGACATCTCGTCGCCGCTGCCGCCGATCCCCAACCTGCTGCCCAACATGACGGTGGTGGGTATCCTGCGGGACGGGACCGACCGGGAGGTCATATCGCAGATCAATCTGGCCCTCCACGGCACCGGCTGGACGGAGCAGGACGGCCGGCGGGTCATCGGCTATTGCCGCACGGCGCCGCAGCAGTCGCCGGAGGAGGCGGCGGAGCCGCTGGTGGCAGCATGGCGGCAGCGACTGGAGGGTCTCGCCGCCGTGGGGATCGGTGGTCCGTCGGAGCAGGGACTGGCGGAGAGTTACCGCACGGCCTGCCGGGCAGCGGACTGCCGCATTTTCCTTCCGGAGGGAACGCTGGTGTGCCGGGATACGGCCTCTGATGTGCCGGAGCCTTACCCCCTGAAGGCGGAGGGACAGCTGCTCCATGCGCTGCGAAGCGAGGAGGGCGGGCTGGAGGAGGCCTGCCGCCACATGGGGCGTTGCATGACAGCGGCCTGCAACGGAGACGCCGGAGCCCTGCGGGAGCAGCTGACGCTGCTGTGGGCTGGAATCGCAAGGCTGTGCGCGGAGTCGGCGCTCCCACCGCCGGAGCGGCTGACCACGGAGGGGATTTTCACGGTGGAGCAGCTGTGCCGGAGGATACAGACCGTCTGCGAGGATGTGCGCTGCCAGCTGGTTCTGGTGCGGGATTCGGAGCATCCTCTGGTGCAGGCGGCACTGACGGCCATCCAGCTGCGGTTCCGGGAGCCGCTGAAGCTGGAGACTGTGGCAAAGGAGCAGTACGTCAATGCGGCGTATCTCGGACGCATTTTCCGGGCGCAGACAGGCCAGAGCTTCCGGGATGCTCTGACGGAGGAGCGGATGCGGCGGGCCGAGCGCCTTCTGCGCCAGCAGGTCTCCGTATCGGACACGGCGGTGGCTGTGGGGTACAGCGACTCCAACTACTTCAGCCGTGCGTATAAAAAGTACTTTGGTCACTCCCCCAGTGAAAGCGGTCCGCTTCGTACCCATTGAAGGAAGCAGGGACTCCGCAGCGGTATGCGGAGCCCCTGCTTTTTTGCAGTACGGTAGGTGCAGAAAAGTAAGATAGTGCAAAAAGTCCTGATTGGTCGGGGAGGTGGTCGGTGCGATTGCTGCAATTATTACAAAAAAGGGGCGCAAAGAGGCATTCTCATTGGACACTGTATCTGCTATGATGTAGAAAAATTACACGGAACGCCAAGAGAAGGCAGAAAACGACAAGGCAGGAGGCCCCGATGATGATTGACAAGCAGAAGCTTTTGGATATATTGACCTCTGAGATAGAGTCCTCCACCGGCTGTACCGATCCGGGCAGCGTGTGCCTGGCGGTGGCCGTGGCGGCTCATACCCTGGGACGCAGGCCGGAAAAAATCGACGTGCTGGTGAGCCCCAACATCTACAAAAACGGCGTCAGCGTGGGCATCCCCGGCACGAACCGCATCGGACTGGAGCTGGCGGCGGCGCTGGGTGCGCTGCTGGATGAACCGGAACGGGGTCTGGCCATTCTGGCCGATGTCACCGGTGATATCGTGCAGCAGGCGGCGGCCATCGTATCCGACGGGCGAGTACACGTCGCCTACGGCCAGACGCCGGAGCCGCTGTATGTGCGGGCCATCGTCTTCGGCGGCGGCGAGGAGGCGCAGGCGGTGATCCGGGGGGACTACTCCTGCGTGACGGAGATCCTGCGAAACGGAGCGCCTGTGATGCAGGCGGAGGGGCGGACCCATGGAGCGGCGGTCTATCCGTTGGTGGAATACAGCGTACAGGAGCTGTACGAGACCATCCTCTCCATGGAGCCGGAAAGCTTCCGGTTTTTGTTGGAGGATGCCCGGCGGAATCAGGAGGCGGTCAGAAGAGATCTGGAGGATCCGGAGCTGCCGCTGGGCAGGCTGCTGAAGCAGCGGATTTCCGGTCAGATGACCGGCCCGCTGGCAGTTTCTGCCGAGGCGCAGGCCTACACCGCCGCCGCCGGGGAGGCTCGGATGAGCGGCCTGAATGTGACCATCATGGCCATTGCCGGAAGCGGCAACCACGGCATCACGAACTTTGTGGGCGTCCTCTCCGCAGCGGAGGCGCTGGGAGCCTCTGAGGAGCAGACCGCCACGGCGCTGGCCATCAGCTCCATGATCACCATCTACATCAAGGCTCACATCAAGCGGATGACCGCCTTTTGCGGCTGCGGCGTTGCGGCGGCCACCGGCATGACCGCCGCCGTCAGCTATCTGCTGGGCGGCAGCTACGACACGGCGGTCCACGCCATGCAGACGGTGCTGGGGACCATCGGCGGAATGTTCTGTGACGGAGCGAAGATCTCCTGCGCCTATAAGCTCAGCACGGCCGCCTCGCTGGCGGTGCAGGCGGCGTATTTGGCCAGAGAGGGCTGCTTCGTTCCCACAGGCGTGGGCATCATCGGAAATACCATCGAGCAGACCTTCGCCAACGTGGGGCGGCTCAACGATCCGGGCATGGTGGCCACGGACCGGGAGCTTGTGGCCATCATTGCGGAGAATCAACGACATATGGCCGGCCGCAGTTAAGCGGCCGGATAGGAAAGGAGCAAGATCATGATCGTTCTGAAGGGACGAGTGCTGGACGGCAACGGCGGCGCACCCATCGAAAAGGGCGCCGTGGTGCTGGAGGACAACCGAATCCGGCTGGTCTGCCGGCAGAGTGAACTGCCGGACGATCCGACAGCCGAGGTGTATGAGCTGGAGAACGGGACCATCATGCCGGGCCTCATCGATGCTCACGTCCACATGGGCTGGGGCAGCGCCACGGCGGTGGACTGGATCAGCATGACGCCGCAGCTCAGCATGGCCCGTGCGCTGCGGGATATGGCGCAGCTGCGCCAGCAGGGCTACACGGCGTTCCGGGATCTGGGCAGCGACGTGCTCCTGATGCGGCCGGCTGTGGCCGAGGGGCTGCTGGATGTCCCCCGTATTTTCGGCGCCGGGCGCATCATCTCGCAGATCGGCGGCCACGGCGACGTGTATCAGAAGCTCTCGTTGGAGGCCAGCCAGCGGGCATACAGCCCCGCCTTCATCGTCAACGGTGTGGATGAGGTGCGGCGGGCCTGCCGCATCAACGCCCGCAACGGAGCGGATCTCATCAAGATCATGACCACCGGCGGCGTATTTTCTCAGGGAGACAAGGCCACCCCTCACAGCCATTTCAGTCAGGAGGAAATTCGGGCGGCGGTGGAGGAGGCGGAGAATATGGGCAGCTATGTCTCCACCCACGCACAGGCCACACGGGGCATCAAGATGGCCCTGAAAAACGGCGTAAAGTGCATCGAGCACGGCTTCTATCTGGACGAGGAGTGCATCGAGCTGATGGTGAAGAACGACTGCTATCTGGTCCCGACGCTGGCCATCATGCACGCATCGAAGCTGTATTTTCAGGGGAAGGAGGGCGTGCTGCCCTACCTGAAGGAAAAGACGGAGAGATCCTACGAGGCCCACTACCGCTCTCTGGAGATGGCACGAAAGGCCCGCATTACCGTGGGCGTCGGCTGTGACTTCCTGGGAGACGCAGCCTTCGGATGCCCGTACAGCGAGGCCACGCTGGAGCTGGAGCGGCTGTGTGTGGCGGGGTATACGCCCATGGAGGTCATCACCATGGCCACCAAGGTCAACGCACGGCTGCTGCAGATGGAGGATCAGCTGGGAACGCTGGAATCCGGCAAGCTGGCGGATGTGCTGCTGGTAGACGGAAAACCGGACGAGGACATTCGGGTCCTGCGCCGCAGCGACCATGTCAAGCTGGTGGTTCAGGACGGACGGATCGTGAAAAACGCCATGCCGCACACGGCCAAGGCGTGAAATATAAACAGAAGAAAGGAACATGAGCGATGGATACTATCTTTTACAACGGCATCATCCACACACTGGACAAGGCCTATCCTGAGGTAAGTGCTTTGGCCATCAAGGACGGTGTGATCCTGCGTCTGGGCAGCGACGAGGAGATCCTGGCGCTGAAGGACCCCCAGACCCGCCTCATTGACCTGCAGGGCAGACTGATGCTGCCGGGCTTTGCGGATACCCATCTGCATCTGCTGTTCTACGGAACGTTCCGCCGCCGCATCGATCTGGTGAACACCACCACCTATGAAGAGGTCGTCCGGATGTGCAGAGAGGGCGCCGAGAAGGTGCGGGGTACCAACCGCTGGGTCATCGGCTGCAATTTCAACCAGATCAACTGGACGGATACCAACAAGATCCCCGACCGCAACGATCTGGACGCCATCGCCTCCGATGTGCCGATCTTTTTGCAGCGGGCCTGCGGCCATATCGTGTGCATGAACACGATGGCACTGCAGCTGGCCGGCCTGTGGGACGAACGGGAGGCTACCACCAAGGAGACCATGGACTTCGGCCCCGACGGCCTACCCAACGGCTACGTCCGTGAAAATTCCGCCATGTGCGTCCAGAGCTGCTGGGAGCGCTATACGGTGGAGGAGATCAAGGACATTCTGGAATCCACCTGTCTGGAGGCTGCCTCCAAGGGTATTGTGCAGGTTCACACGGACGACTTCAACCTCATCGCCGACGACGACTTCGAGGATGTTCTGCAGGCGTATCGGGAGCTCAACGAGGAGGGGCGGCTGCCCATCCGTGTCAACGAGCAGATCCGCTTCCGCCGCACGGACCAGCTGCAGCGGTTCCTGGATCTGGGCTATCGGGCCAACGACACCATGGGCCACTTCAAGTTCGGCCCGGTGAAGTTCCTGTGCGACGGCTCACTGGGCTCCCATTCCGCCGCCATGCGTCAGCCGTATCACAACGACCCGGACACCAAGGGTCTGCTGCTGTTCACCGACGAGGAGCTGTACGAGCTGGCGAAGCTTGCCTATACCAACGGCTACCATCTGACGGCCCACTGCATCGGTGATGCGGCACTGGAGCAGATGATCAACACCATCCAGCGGGTCTCCACGGAGTTCCCCCACGCCGACCGCCGCAACGGCATCATCCACTGCCAGATCATGGACGAGGCGTTGCAGGACCGGTTCCGGAAGCTGAATCTGGTGGCCTATGTTCAGCCTATCTTCATCAAGGCCGACTCCGCCGTGGTAGACGACTGCGTGGGCGCAGAGCTGGGACGCCAGAGCTACAACTGGCGGCGCTATGAGGATATGGGCGTTCATATGTGTGGCGGCTCCGACTGCCCGGTGGAGCCCTTCGACGTCCTGCCCAACATCTACTGTGCCGTGACCCGCAAGGGAAAGCCCGGTATGGAGGCATGGTATCCCGAAAACGGTGTCACGCTGGAGGAGGCGGTGGAGATGTTCACCAAGGAAGCCGCCTACGCCTCCTACGACGAGGCCAAGTACGGCACCATCACCGTCGGCAAATACGCCGATCTTGTGGTGCTGGACCGCAACATCTATGACAGACCGCTGGAGGAGCTGTGTGAAGCTCAGGTGGATCTGACCATGGTAGAAGGAGAGATCGTGTTCCAGCGGTAAATGCGCCGGAACGCAAGAAAACACAAAAGGAGGCTCTATCAAATGAAGAAGAACCACATCACAAGGGACAGCATCATTGTTGGTCTGGCACTGTTTTCCACCATGTTCGGTGCAGGCAACCTGATCTTCCCGCCGCAGATCGGCCTGGCCGACGGTACCCAGTGGGGCTGGGGCGCTCTGGGCATCGTGCTCACCGGCGTGATCCTCCCCGTGCTGGCCTTTTGGGGCGTGAACAACGTTGGTACGGACGTCAAGTGCCTCATGGGCCACGTACACCCTAAGTTCTACGACGTTTTCTACCTCATTGGCTGTATTCTGGTGGGTATGGGCTCCACCCTGCCCCGCAACGGCGCCACCACTCACGAGATGGGCGTGCTGTCCATCTTCCCCAATGCGCCCTCATGGTTGACGATGATCATCTTCTTTGCGCTGGTGTTCTTCTTCGGCTGTGACAAGGGCAAGGTCGTGGATAAGCTGGGCAAGTATCTGACGCCGCTCCTGCTGATCCTGCTGGCCATCGTGCTGGTGAAGGGCGTGATCTCCCCCATCGGCACGCCTCAGGATACCGGCGTCTCCAAGCCCCTACCCTCTGCCATGCTCACCGGTTATCTGACCGGCGACCTGACGGTGGGCCTGATGTGCGCCAACATTTTTATCGGCGGTATTCTGGACAAGGGCCACACCAATCCTCTGGAGCGTAAGCGCAGCGGCCTGATCGTGGGCCTGACCTCCATTGTGGCGCTGGGCATCATCTACATCATCCTGACCTACATCGGCGCCTGCGGCGGTGACTACTACGACCTGAGCGTGCCTCAGACCACCCTCCTCAGCGGTCTGGTGGGCCGGGTGCTGGGCAGCTTCGGTAAGGTCTGCATGGGTCTGGCGGTCAGTCTGGCCTGCCTCACCACCGCCATCGGCATCGGCTCCACTGGCGCCTCCGTCATCAACGAGGTCTCCAAGGGCCGCATTTCCTACAAGCTGTGGATGGGCATCGCCTGCGTGGTGGGCGCTGTGTTCGGCTCCTTCGGCATCCAGAACATCATCAACTACGTGACTCCCATCTTCCTCATCATGTATCCCATCTGCATCGTACTGACCGTGCTGGGCCTGGTGGACAAGTGGATCCCCAACGACGGTGTGTATAAGTTCGGCGTGGCTGCGGCCGGTATCGTCAGCGTGGGCGACGCCATTCTGGCGGTGGCTCCCAATCTGGACGGCCTGCGCAAGGCCATGTACATGATCCCCCTGGCGGAGCAGGGCTTCTCCTGGCTGATCCCCACGGTGATCGCCATGGTCATCGGCGGTATCGTCTACCGTGGCAAGCCTCGCTACAACTACGGCGAGACGGCAGTGGCCACGGAGGAAGCTGCCAAGTAATCTATTCATCCCCTACCCCCTCATTTGAAAAGGTTCCCTGCGGCCATACCACAGGGAACCTTTTCCTGTCGGAGAGAGACATCCAACGGAGTATTTACCCTATGAAAAAAATCTCGACCTCCACCCTGCAGCGCCCCATGGTCATCTGCCTGCTGGCGGCCTTTTGCTGCCTGCTGTGGGGCAGCGCCTTCCCGGCGGTGAAGATCGGCTACGGCCTGTTGTCTATTTCCTCCGCCGATTCGGCGGAACAACTGATCTTTGCGGGGCTGCGTTTTTTCTTTGCCGGTGTGGTGACGGTGCTTTTCCACAGCGCTTCCCTGCGGCGGCTGCGGCTTCCCGCACGTTCCTCCCTGTGGAAGGCCACGAAGCTGGGTCTGATCCAGACCCTCGTGCAGTATGCCCTGTTCTATATCGGCATGGCGCACACCTCCGGCGTCAAGGGCTCCGTCCTGATGGCGGTCCACGTGTTCTTCGCCATTTTGATCTCCGCCAAGCTGTTTCGCTATGAGCGGCTCAATGCCCCCAAGCTGCTGGGCTGCCTGTGCGGCTTCGGCGGCGTGCTGCTGATCAATCTGTCCGGCGGCGGGTTGGGCGGCGGCTTCACCCTGCTGGGGGACGGTGCGGTGCTGCTGGCGGCGCTGGCCAACGGCTTCTCCATCTCGCTTTTCAAGCGGTATGCCGAGGGAGAGGACACCCTGACCCTGTGCGGATATCAGTTCATCGTGGGCGGGGGGCTTTTGCTGCTGACGGGGCTGTGCTTCGGCGGTACGCTGCCGCATTTCACCGGGCAGTCCCTTCTGCTGTTGGGATACATGGTGCTGTTGTCCGCCGTGGCTCAGACCGTCTGGAGCGCCCTGACCCGGTACAATCCGGTGGGGCGGGTGGCGGTATACGGCTTTTTGAATCCTGTGTTCGGCGTGCTTCTGTCGGCGCTGCTCCTGCGGGAGGGACAGCAGGCCTTTACCCCGTACAGTTTAGCGGCATTGGTACTGGTATGCGTGGGAATTTTCGTGGTCAACCGCAGCGATGCCCCCGGCAGGGGAGCGCAGGCCGATCAGCAACCATAACAGGAAAAGGGACGGTCCCTGTGGACCGTCCCTTTTCCTGTGGGAGAGACTGCTATATTCGTTTACACATATTTGGACATTCAGCTTCCGGAACAGTGGATGCTCCTCCTCACAGCTGCCAAAGACAGCCTCCGACACCTCTTGGGGACGGTGAGGGGATTTCGAGTCCCTTTGACTGACCAGCGCAGACCAGCCGAAGGGGGCCTTTGAAGCACGGATGATGTGCTCCACATGGCGAAAGTCCTGCATCTCTCCCGCAATACCGCCGCCAAGCATATGCGCCTGCTGGAGGAGCACGGGCTCATCATCACGGAATGGACGCAGATACAGATGAAAAACGGTATTAGGAAAAACGGAAACTTGCGCTGCACCGTCGTTCCCATGCACGAGGTCTTGGAGCAGCGTTACCAGCGGCAAACGACCGAACTGGAGCGTCAGCGAGTGCAGAAAAAGCTGTCGGTACAGAGCACAGAGACCATATGTCCGCCCCTGTGAGCCGCTGTGTGGTCTCTTTCGGAGTGGGGCAGCATTCCTGCCCCGAAGAGAGGTATCAAACCACTTTTGGGCGGCCTCCTCGGCTCTGCGGAGGACGAAAGAAGAAGCAGGGAAAAAATTTCAAAACCGGGGCGAGAGATCAGGTTTTCGGAATACAGAAATATGCCCCCGGCTGAGCCGGGGGCATACCCTGTATGGGGAAGACGATCGCTTACTTCTGATAGAGCACCTTGTCGGCCTCGGCCATTTCGGCAAAGACGCCGGCGTGCTTCTTGGCGGTGACGGCCTTGATGACCAGCAGGGTGGCGACCATCAGGACGATGGCGATGATCATGCAGACCACAGCGCTCTGGACCAGACCGGCAATGATGAAGCTGACGAAGGAAACGGCAGCCACGGTGATACCGTAGGGG
>ERZ773242.3396-NODE-3396-length-11484-cov-5.197393_pt1 | contig 11484 bp, 8 predicted proteins | sample MGYA00511077_ERZ773242 | MGnify/ENA primary metagenome ERZ773242 (study PRJEB29015, sample SAMEA2737754) | human gut metagenome | biome: human gut; feature: human-associated habitat; material: faeces | place: China | collected 2012 ... | reverse complement strand
GCAGACGAAATGGCTGACACTGAAGGGAAAGAGATATTATTTCTACAGTAACAGTGGAGTGGCTGCCTGCAAGACATTCCTTACAGACAGTAAGAAAAATACCAGATATTTTACAAGTGCATGTTATATGCTTACCGGTTGGACAAAGAATTCCAGCAATGAATACAGATATTTTGAAACTGAAGACGGAATTATGGCAAAAGGTTTCCAGACACTCGACGGAAAAAAATATTATTTTAATGAAAAGGGAATCCAGCAGAACGGCTGGCAGAAGATCAAAGGAGAATATTAATTCTTCCAGATGGCTGTAGGCTGGACGACATGTAATGGAAATAAGTATTATTTTGATAAGGAAACCGGTGTGATGGCTACCGGAGATGTAACAATTGATGGACAGAAATACCATTTTAATTCCAATGGTATATTGAGCAATACTACAAGTCCGACCGGTTCCAGAACAATCAAGAATTATCTGGCAGGTGCATTACAGCCTGTTGGTCAGGCTCTGTACGTATGGGGTGGCGGATGGAATGATTCCACCAGAAAAGGAACAAGTCAGACAATGACTGATTTCTATAACAGTCAGAGCAGCAGTTATGATTACAATAACTACAGAGATCTCAGCACAGCCAACAGAGCAAAAGGTTTTGACTGTTCCGGTTTCGTAGGATGGTCAGCTTATCAGGTAATGCAGAGTAAGTCCGGTGTAGGAAGCGGATATACAGTAGTTTCCGGTGAGATTGGTTCTTATTATAAGTCCATGGGCTGGGGAAGTATTCTCACTCAGGCGAATCTGGCAAGTGATGACTGGACAGTATATCCCGGAGATGTGGGATATGACAGTGGACATACATGGATCATTCTCGGACAGTGTGCTGATAAGAGTGCAGTGATCGTGCATTCTACCCCGAATGCAGGTGTTCAGATTGCAGGTACACCTACTCCGTCCGGTGGTTATTCCAGTCAGGCGATTGCACTGGCACAGAAGTATATGCCGAACGGTTCCTGCGGAGTGATCTCCTTCGGATTGAAAGGCGGACGTGATGTATCTATCAAGTTTATGGATTCATTAGAATTTATCGCTATTGTGACTCACGTAGCTGATGCCCGTAGTTGTGTGCTTCACCCCGCCAGCCATACTCACCGCCAGTTGTCGGATGAGCAGCTGATGGAAGCAGGTGTACGTCCCGACTTGATCCGCTTGTCCGTAGGTATCGAGAATGCGGATGATATCATTGCAGATATCGAGCAGGCGTTGAATGCGTAAAAGCTGATTACTATCAGATAACAAACAGCAAAGGCACAGGACATTTTGATTCTGTGCCTTTCTCTTTTCACCAATGCTTCATCCCTTTCTTATTTACTGCCTATCTTCCTCCTTCTCAATAAGAAAGTTAATTTCTAACAGAATATGTTTAATCATGAACTGATAAATCGCTATAGATGTTTATCTTTGTAAGGAACCAAACTCTGTATAGATATGAAAAAGATTTTATTAGTAGCACTCGCGCTGTGCCTTTCTTACGGATTTGCTTATTCCTGTTTATTCAATCATTCAATTAATCTGACCACAAAGATGCAGAACTTCGAAACGGATTCGTTTACCACCAAGAACGGGAAAAGCCTGAAGATCACTTTCTTTAAGCATGCCAGCTTGTTAATAGAATATGCTGGAAAAAAGTTTTTTATTGATCCAGTCTCTGATTACGCAGACTTTACACAGCAACCGAAAGCTGACTATATCCTGATAACACATGAACACCATGATCATTTCGATACCAAAGCAATTGCTGCGATCGAAACCCCGGATACAAAAATTATTGCCAATCCGAATTGCCAGAAGATGCTGGACAAAGGACAAGCCATGAAAAACGGTGATATACTGCAAATTACACCCGAAATCAAACTGGAAGCAGTACCTGCCTATAATACAACTCCCGGTAGAGATAAATTCCATCCCAAGGGACGTGACAACGGATATATCCTCACTGTGGGCGGCACCCGGATTTACATTGCCGGAGACACGGAAGATATCCCGGAAATGAAACAAATAAAGAATATCGATATAGCCTTCCTGCCTGTCAACCAACCGTATACGATGACACCGGAACAAGCTATACAATCTGCAAAAACCATTCAACCACATATTTTGTATCCGTACCATTACGGAGATACGAATATCAATGAAGTGAAGGACGGATTAAAAAACGAAAAAGAAATAGAAGTACGTATCCGTGCTTTACAATAAAAAGACATGGAGAGATGCGATCCACGCTTTTATATCAGGACCAAATTTTATCATGAGTATATTTGCACTGCATACTTCTCTGTATGAAAGGACTGTCTCTCCATTCACATTGAGATACGTATAACTGGACTATCTACTTTACATTGCTCACTTTCATGGTGGTCCTAAAAGCTACTACATTCGGAATTTTAGAGACCAAATATCCATTCTCAGGATAGGAATCAATCAACATTTTCTTCTTTTTATTTCAACAGAATCTCCGTCAAATAGAATAACCTCGGCAAAGATGACGATTTATCCAATGAATAATTTCGTACCGCATTATCAGTTTCATCACAGCATCCATTTTCTGATGATAGTCCATCAATACGGCAATAAACGGATGCAAGACGTAAACTATCAATTTCATTATTCAACACACAAGTTTGTTTCATTTGTTCTAAAGCATTCATATAGACAATATCTCCAGTATATAAATATAATATTCCTAAACCTTGAAGTATATCTACTGATAAAGAATCCGAATCTATCTGACGTTTTCCCCATTGCTCTGCAGCATCCTTAAAACAATGACATCCTTCGTGTGCCGTTGCCCAAAGCAAGACCTCTACAGTAGATGCATTTATACAAACAGTATCAGCTAACAGATAACTTCCAATATCCCATACTTCATGTTTATAGCGACGAATCCTCGTCGCATCAAATCCTTTTCCGAAAGCCAGATATGAGCGATAAGCCACCTCGGCATGAAAGCCACTGTTTTCAGATAAAGACAATGGCTCCATATACTTTTCCGCTTCCAAGCGGAAAACAGAGTCACTGGATAATTGATATAAGTTCCAACAGATGCCTATCCAATAAGCAGAATCCATACAAGTAGCCAACTGTAAATTATCCATGTATTGTTCTGCCCGGCAGATCACCTGTCTCTGCAAAGAAGGTAAAGAGGGATGTTGCCCCCTCCCGCACGAAAAGAACAGCAGGAGGGTAAACAACAACATATATGAACTAACCAATAACCTGTTCATTTTCAATCCTTATCATCTTCCAGTACTTCTTCCGAAGTCATCATCTCGCGTGATTCCACCCAACCATTTCCGATATCATATCTGTAATATAGATAGAAACGTTTCTTTTCCGGACTATATTCATTCTTATAGGGATACGTTTCGTCAGCAGGATCGGTACTTGCAACCAACATCTCCAGTTTCAACCCACCCTCTTCCTTGAAAGGTGCCAACACCAATTTATTATCTGCTCCGACCGTTATTTTCATTGCCTTTTTCAGAATCACCTGCTCTATGTCCTCGTTTGAGTAAACCTCTGAACCTACATAAGCACGAATGGAATTATGTGCCAACGGCATTACCCTCTTTGAAGTACTGAAATACCCTCCGTTAACATATCCCTCTGTAGTATAATAAGTATCTTTTTTTTGAGAAGCATACGCATTCTTTTTTAAGACACGAAACAATACATTTTTCTTCGCTTCATTGACCGGATATGGCTCTGCGTCCTTTATACGAAAAGAGATAAAATAAGTAGAATCCACATTTAGCCTATTCAACACTTCCTCTTTTATTTGTACTGGCAACTTGCCTACCTCATAAGCAGGATCATCGCCTGCCTTGATTTCCACCGAATAAGTAGGTAATATGTAACTGAAAGCATCCAATTCCCGAGCATATCGACTTTTATCATCCAGATAAATCCTCATATTATAATTATCTAATATCTCCGGATCATGTTCCAACATAACGTGTACATCGGAGTCAATTGGATTGCTCCCGCTCACCGCAAGCGGAAGAGTCTTCATCGATATATCCTCGCCTGTCAGTTCATATTCAGCATCGAAAATATTATTACTTTTATCACTGATGATATAAATCATCTTTTCATAACGTTCCACTGCAAAAAACTCATCTCCATTCTGGCAAGAATACATTCCGGCAGCAAGAACAGCCACAAAAACTACTTTAGTTATAGTATTTAATTTCATTTTTTTTATTATTTAAATACAGAATTCATTAACTTTCCCATCCCGGATTCTGATCCAGATTTTCTACACGTCGCACTTCAACCTTGGGCAAAGGTAGCAAGATCATCTTTCTGTCAATTACTCGCTTACGGTTATTTACTTGATCAACCGGTATCGGAGTTTGATAATAACCATATTTATCTTCCCCCAAATGCATGCCATAGATACCCGATTTTTCTGTCTCTTCGTAGATTCCCCAACGACGTACATCCCAATAGCGATGATTCTCACAAGCAAACTCAATCATATATTCCCGTTGGATGATCTTATCCAATATTGTTTCATCCACCATATCTTCTTCTGACAATCCCGGAAGTCCTACACGATAGCGTATCTGATTGAAATATTTAGAAATTTCAGCTTTATCACGAGCAGCAAGAGTGTATGTTTCCATCGGTTGATTTCCCCCATTAATAGAGGGCAATTCCACAGTATAGCTACTATTCAGATGATTCATTGCTTCAGCATATCCCAACAAAATCTCAGCATAACGGATAATTGCATAGTATTTGGTATTAATACTTGCTCCGTTCCCTGTCAAAGCATCATCAGGATGAATATACTTTGTCAAAACATATCCTGTAGCCGGATAATCGACTGTTACATTTTTTGCAGCATACTTTCCTGAATACAAATCTTGCCCCGAAGTACTTCTCTCCTCATACCAAACATTATAGGGACCATACTCTGACTGTGTATTCGAATTTACCGACCAGTATCTACCGGAATATCCAACAGTCGCATAAAAACGGTTTTCACGATTCAAGTACATCCCATAAACTCCAACCGGAATTTTATAACCCGAAAACGTCTCTACACTTGTTGAGAAATTCTCATCTTTCACTGTCCCCTGAGCTATATTATAAGGATACTTCTCACTAGCATTATTTTTATCACGACCGTCTACCATATAATAGGCATCTACCAGTTTTTGGGTTACGCACAGACCATTCGCCCCTCCCATTACGGCAGTAGTCGGAAAAACCAAAAACATATTATCTTTCATATCGTTTACATCACATAACCTCCCCCAGATAAATTCTTTATTTTTAGAGCCAATTGTCTCACCTGTGAACATTTCACTATAAGAACGATAACAATCAATACCTCCAACTCCATTCGGAAAAGCTTCCATCGGTACATTAATCGCATCGAATGGACGCTGAGGCTGGCTATCATCCTGTGGAACCGTATGAAGTTCGTACTTATTCATATCAATCACACGCTTGAATGCAGCCGCAGCGACCGCCCAACGTCGTTCGTCATATTGTTGACTAACATAATATGCTCCGTCCACCGAACGTTTCCAATTACCAAACGTGGTACGAGCAGCCTGTCCGCCATTATAAAGCGGGCTAGCCTGTAACAGACGAAGACGTGCAATCAAAGAAAAAGCAGCTCCACGTCCGGGACGTCCATAATAAGTCGAAGAAATATCCGCAGGAATATACTTGGCAGCCAATTCCAGTTCTTCACAACAATAATCTACACACTCATCAAAAGTAGAACGAGAAAAATTATAAGCTTCAGGCAACTCATTATTAGGCAATATATCATCGCCTAATATAATGCAAGGTCCATAAAATCTGATCAGATGATAATAGGCATATCCTCGAAGCATGTGAGTATATCCTGTAATCTCATCATCTTGTAACACAGTTAACCCTGCTTCATTTTTACGGGCAAGAATATAATTACATTTGCGAATGATTTTATACATTGTACCCCAAACATTTAAACTAGTTCCACCGATATTATCCGCATTAATTTGTCCCAATACATACTGCAAACCACGAAAGCCACGTGAATTAGGATCGAATCCGGTAAAAGCCTCATCACTAGCAAGAGAACTGGGACCATAAGGGTCTACGAACAGCCTGCTCTCATCCGGCATCATATCAGTAATTCCCCACATATATTGTACTAGATTGTTGTAGTTCACAAAAATAGAGTCAAATTTCATCGTATCGTCAAAATAGTCATCGACTCTCAGAAAATTACAAGATGTGAATATTCCTGACATAGCCAAACACAAAACCAACATCAGGTTACGCATGGAATGATATGTTTTTTTCTTTTTCATAATCAACTATAATATTAAATTCTATATTAAAAATGAACAGTTGCCTGTAATGTGATAGTACCCGGAATCGGATAAGCTCGTCCGTTAGCACCTGCCTGTTCTGGATCAAATAGGTTCACATTGTCCCATGTACAGAGATTATTCGCTACCAATCCTAAATCTATACTATTTATTCCCCATCTTTTCATAACCGCCGGAGCCAAATTATAGTATAGACTAACTTCTTCTAAGCGCAAATATCTGCGATTTCCTTTCCAAAAATTAGAAGTCTGTCCATTGTTTGCGTTATAACCATAGCTCAAACGTGGGAACATCGCATTTGGATTTTCACGTAATTCAGCAGGAATGCTGGGATCATTATAATCTGCCGGAATCCATCGATTTTGGGGGTTAGCAACAATTGTAAGAATATTTCCCGTTTCCCCGTCATGAAAAGGGACCATTCCTGCATTATCTTTACCACCTGTCCATACGCGATAGTAATCCGAATTACCTATACCCTTAAAAAGAATGCCCAACGTGAGATTCTTCCACCTAAATTCACCACCAAAACCATACATAAAACGAGGAAAATCAGAATAACTCAAAGGTACCTGGTCATCAGTATCAATCACTCCGTCGCCATTGATATCTTTGTATTTAATATCACCGGGCATATATTCTCCAAACGTCTGTATCGGACTATTATCTATTTCCTCCTGATTTCTGAATAATCCCAATGCAACATACCCTTTCGTATAGTTTAACGGTCTGTTAGATGTAGATGTATATGGATATTTAGTATCCGCCTCTTCGAAATATTTCACTTTATTGGTGGAATAGGTAAAGTTACCACGAACGGTCAAATCCATATCCTTACTGAATTTTTGAGTATAGGTAAAATTACCATCTGCTCCCCAGCTCACCATACTTCCCACATTACCATAAGGCATATTGACTAATCCCACAAAATCAGGCACTTGTTTACGTTCCTGGAAAATACCGTCACGAGTATCACGAAAGTAATCGACTACAAAATCAAAATTTTTAAACAAAGCACCTTCTACACCTATATCAAACTTTTTAGCTTTTTCCCACTCTAAATTGTCGGCACCAATCACATTTTCCCAAATAGACCCATGAATATATCCCCATGCGGAATGTCTTCCGGCGTCATGTCCGATAGTTGTCAAATAAGGAAAACGTTTATCTGAAATTCGATCGTTACCAACCAGACCATACGAAGCACGTATTTTGAAATAGTTTAACCATGGTAATTTGTTTTTAGTCCATTCATAATTACTGGGAACCCATCCTCCTGAAACGGAAGGAAAAAAGCCAAACTGACGTCCCGGCTGAAAATTCTCAGAGCCTGTATAACCAAAGTTTGCATCCAGCAAATAGATTTCTTTAAAATTATAACTCACTTTAGATGAAATACCCTGATAACGAACAGGAATAGCGGACATGCTATCCGCAGCATCTTTTACTCTTTTCTGATCGCTCATTTCATAATGTACCAAAGCAAAGAGATTGTGAGCATTCCCTATTTGTCTTCTCCAATTAATAGTAGCCTGCAGAAAATATTTACGAAATTGATCTTGCCACTTATCATATTTTGCCGTTTCACGATAGGTCTGACGTGTTCCTGATAGATTTCCTTTTGAATCACGAGAGTCATAATACCACATTTCCGGTTGTATATAACGTGTTTCGTCAAACCACTCTTGATTAGTAAAAGCTCCCTGTACATTAAAATTCAAACCAGAAGTAATCATACTCAAATCTTGGTTTAAACTCAATGTATAAGTTCCTGTCGTAAATTCAGCCTTCTTCATACCTGTATGATTCAGGCGCACATAGGGCGACATTAAATCAACTCCCTTTTTAGAGGGAAGCATTCCATTAGAGTATTTCACAGGCATCGTTAGTGGAGTCAGCATGTTAATCGTAGACCAAAGTTGATTGGTATCAAAACTACCTGGCAAATTATTAAAAGTCTTATTGATGTTCATACCAAAATACAAAACAGTTGATTTAGTCAGATTGATATCAATGTTGGAACGAATCCCCATTGTGTTGTATGAAACATCTTTAAAGTATTTACTGGATTTATCCTGCTTGTAAGCAGATGATTCGTTCGAGTAGTTCAAACTTAAATAGTAACGTGCAATACTCCCCCCCCCCTGAGCACTAACAAAATAGGTTTGTTGCCAAGAAGCATCATTTAGAATTTCATCTTGCCAGTTTACATTCGGATACAAATCTGGATCAAGTCCATTTTGCATTATTTCAAGTTCTTTATCTGAATATTTAGGCTTATCCCCTCTAACAACCATTGCTTCATTTACCAACTTTGCATAGTCATAAGACTGACAATATTCAGGTAGACGTTTCAACCATGAAAGTTTCGCATTGGCACGTGCCGTGAAACGTAATTTCTCATCCTTACCGCGTTTAGTAGTAACCAATACAACCCCATTCGCTCCACGCACACCATACATAGCAGTAGAAGATGCATCTTTCAAAACTGAGAAACTCTCCACATCAGCAGGATCGACATCATTCAGGCTTCCTTCCAATCCATCAATAAGAACTAATGCGGAAGAACTTGCTCCGAAAGTCCCGATGCCACGTACCCAAAATTCAGAGATATTCTTGCCCGGTTCACCACTGCTCATAGTAGAAATAATACCTGCTACACGTCCTCCTAACATATTCGCCAAATTCGTTGCCGGAGTTTGTAATGTCGCAACATCTACTGAGGTTACCGCACCAGTCATAGTAATCTTACGGGTTTTGTTTCCATAAGCTTCTACCACAACCTCTCCTAATGACTGTGTATCCGGAACCAAATTTATCACGGCACTAACCGTCTTATCTGTTACCAACAAGGTTTGTTTAACATACCCCACAAAACTAAATTGCAATTTATCTCCAAGATGCGTCTTAATTTTGAACAGACCATCTATATCCGTCGTTGTCCCCTTCCCTGCTTGATTTTGTATATACACACTCACTCCCGGAACCGGTTCTCCCAGCTCATCCAAAACTTTACCTGCCACCGTCTTCTCCTGCGCATATAATCCTATTGACATCAGACAGAAGATACTCAACAAGCATAATTTTACTATTGTATTAATTTTCATGTTTTAATAGTCTTTTGATTATAAGAATGCTAACTTTAAAAGAACTCTGTTTACTGCCGTAGTAATATAGATATCATTTTCTGGAGAAATACAAATACCAATCGGTTGATCCATCTTGGATTTAGTCGGATTACCCAACTGATATCCCCACTTTTCCGGAGTCCCAGCAACAGTAGTCATTATCTTTGTCACTGTATCAAACTTTCTGACACACTGATTGTAGCGATCGCAAATATAAAGAACTTTATTTCCTGTCTCAGGATCACTCATTACAACGAACTGTTCAGGTCCATTCATCTTTGCTTCCGACACATTTCCTTCTTCAAAACCTCCCGTACCCTTTTGCCCGCAAACAAGAGTTTCAAAGTCCGGATCACTGGGATCTTTCGTTAAATCAATCATAGTAATTCGATGAAGCCCTGCCAACGAACAGTATATCTTATTCGGATCATCTGGATCAATAGCCAAATGAGTATCTGCCGACCCATTCTGCTTATTATATTCCAATCTTTCCACAACAACATCATATACTCTATCCGTCGGCTTAAACCGAAATAAACAACCTTCATAGGTACGACAATAGAGATACTCTCCTGAGCGAACCAAGGAACCACCCCATCTCAACCCTATATTTGCCGCTACCGTTTCGAAACCCTTATATCCCCTTTTCTTATATTCTTCACTCGGAGCGATCAATTTACGTTTCACTACAGTAAAAGCATCATTAGGATCAATTTCAAAATAATATCCCTTCTCACTTTGCCCCATACAATAAACCATATCCGTTACTTTATCATAAAACGGTCCTACCGGATTACCTGCATCACCAGCACAAGTCAAAAATTTAGTAAAGTGTTCCGGTTCATTTATATATACTAAAGGCCCTTGACAATCACCAGCTTTATGTACCAAATAGATAATTCCTCTTGGATCGCAAGTGATATATTGAATAGCATTACCAAAAACAGTTTCCTGTAAGTTACCTTCATCGAACCAAGCAGTATTGCTCCCCGGCTGTCCAGCAACGTACTGTAACTGATAATCTTTCACATAAGCAAAATGTTTATTAGCAAAAATGGTATCTTTGGTATTGTCTCCCATCAGCATTTTAATCTTGCAATCATCGCCAGGTAACTTAGGCACATGTAATAATACCCGATCACCGGATGCACCAACTACAATCGCCTCTTTCTCATTAAAAAAAACACGAATCTTTGTATGATCACTACCAAAGTTTTCTCCCCGTAGGATCACTGTCTCAAAATACCCTCCTGTCTCCGGATATATTTCACTAATTGCCACAGGAAGATTAGGATCATACTCTTTAGCCTTATTATCGTCGCTACAAGAAGTTAGTGCAACGAATGAAGCCATAAAAAGTAACACAAAAAGTCTCAAAAGACTGACATGAATTTTGCTTTTTGTACCTTTCATAATTGAATTTAAAGTATTTGTGAAATAATTAATATCAAACGGTTGTTTAAAACGGTAGTTAACGTTTAGTTTCTCTAAATTTTCACAAATTAAAGGATTTGTAAAACTAGTGATACATACAACTTTATTATATGCATGACTATTGATCGTTTTTAATTTATTTAAAACTCCAATCCCATCAATATTTGTCAACATTAAATCAATAATTAATAAATCACAATTATTAGTTGATAAATAATTTAAACAATTTGTTGCGTTATCACTTGTACCAATAACTGTAAAATTATTTGTTTTAATTATACTTTCTTTAATATTATTTAGTAAATCTTTGTTTTCTTCTAAAATATATACAGTATATTTTTTCATGTCTGTCATCTTTTTATTCCCCTTTCGCTTTGTAGACAAAATTTATTATATTTATACAGTATAAAAGAGAAAAGGGTTTATTTATAGATAATTAGGGATTTAGTAAAGTAAGGAATTAAGTTCCCTATAACAAGAAAGTTTTCGTGAAAATTCGTGAAGAATTCTCGAATTTTCAAGGATAATAACG
>ERZ773242.3395-NODE-3395-length-11490-cov-4.314473_pt1 | contig 11490 bp, 9 predicted proteins | sample MGYA00511077_ERZ773242 | MGnify/ENA primary metagenome ERZ773242 (study PRJEB29015, sample SAMEA2737754) | human gut metagenome | biome: human gut; feature: human-associated habitat; material: faeces | place: China | collected 2012 ... | reverse complement strand
TAAATAGTAAATATATAATATTAATTTTCTTTTTCATTACTCACCTACAATTAAATTATATATTAAATATTAAATTTTTGCAATTTTTTTTAAAAAATGGTTGCTATTTTTTTAATGTTGTTGTATAATCTATATTGACTGATGTCTTGGTAGCTCAGCTGGATAGAGCAATCGCCTTCTAAGCGATCGGTCTGGAGTTCGAATCTCCACCAGGACACCACTTTAAATATTAAAGCCTTATAAAATAAGGCTTTTTTATTTTACTTTTCACCTATTTTGGAGTAATTAAAAAATACTAGAGTTTATTATTCTAGTATTTTTTTTAATTAGTTTGAACAGCAGTCACATTAGCTTTAACAATAATATTTTTACTATCAATATCATCATTAGCCTTATTTCCATCTATATAAAATATTATTAGATAATCTTGTCTTGTACCGTCATCAGCAAGTGCTTTTTCATAGACAGTTCTACTACCAGAACTTGGAATAGTATCTGTAGCTAAAATATCAAAAGTCATATTTTCTAGCGTTCTTGCATCAACTCCAGAAAATAGGGATGCATCATAACTTGCTACTACATAATTTAGTGCTCCAGAACAACTACCCGAAGCATTATATATGCTTGGTATTAAATCTGCATTTAATTGAATGGATAATTTGGCTTTTACTTTTGTGCATTTTGGATCTTTGCTAGCACTTAAATTAGTTACAGCCATTCCTCTTTTTATTGTAATCTTATTATTAGATATTAATTTATTAGCATCTACAAGTAGCATATCATCAGTAACTAAATTACCTTCGGTATAATTAATATTAAAACAAGCTGTATTACCACTTATATTTATTCTACTACTTTCCCAAGTAAACCAAGCAAAAGTAAATCCTGCGATCAATATAACAAATAGTACTATACCAATAATAGTTCCAATTATTTTAATTTTTTTATTTTCCTTCATAGATATCTCCTACTCTTTCTATTTAAGTATATCATTTTGAAGTTTATTAGTCAATTGAAAGAAAATATTTTTTATTTCAAATCACTTAATGTTAAAGCATATACCTCATTATTATTAACATAAAAAGATACTGTTTCTAAATTATTATATATATCATTCATAGAAAGTCCTATTGTGTATATAACTTCTTCAAGTATTTTGTTACTATCTGGATCACTTAATAATAGTTCATTGAAATTTAATTTTAAATTATTACCTTCTAATTCATAGTCATTTAATACTACACCGGCATTTAAATGACTCATTAAATTTGTTTCATATATTGGAGAACTACTTAATTCTTTAATTATTACTTTTACCGGTTCTATTTCCTCTTTATTTATATATTTAGTTACTGGTACATAATAATTACTATCGTTATATTTATTTACATAATATACCGTATATGAATCAATATTATTAATCGTTGTTAATTCATATTCTTTATTTATACCATAACTTCTATCTAATACTGAAGGAATTATTTTTTTGCTATGTGGAAGATTTGTTAATATATTTCCTTCTACTTTAATTATTATTTTATCTATACCTTTGATACTAGTTAAAGTATAAATTATTGATTCAATCATCTTTTCTTCTTCTACTTCTGATACATCAAGAAATTCTTTTGAAAAATCTATTGTTAATATTTTATCTTTTAATTCTATATTAAGTATACTAGTATCTGGTGGTATAATACTCCTGAAGCCATTAGGAATAATATTTGATTTTTTTCCTCCAATAGTAAGACTATCTAATAGATCTTTAGCTTTATCTATATCATTACAATTACAACTAACAATATTTGTTCTTGCTACATAATCATTTTTATCTATTAAATATATTGTGTCAGTAATATTATTATAAGTATATTCAATATCTTTGTTTTTTAATTCTATTTCTTTTCTATTATCTGGTATTAAATATATTATTAGCAGTAGTAAAACTGCTGCAGTAGATACCATTATTTTTTTAATAGACATTCTTTTTAACATAAACCTATCACCTAGTAAAATATATGTGTTAATTAGTAAATAAATTACATGAGAAAAAGAAAAAAGCACAAATTGTGCTTATAATGATATTTCACCAAGCCTAATTAGTTCTACCACCGCTTGTGCTCTTCCTTTTACAGATAGTTTTTGCATAGTATTAGAAATATGATTTCTAACTGTTTTCTCACTAATATTTAAAATATCAGCTATTTCTTTCGTACTTTTATTATCCACTAGTAACGAAAATACTTCTTTTTCTCTTTTGGTTAATATACCTTTACTCATAAATACCTCACTTCCCTTGTACATAGGGTGGTCAATGTCTTTTCATATTATTGTATTCCTATATTAAAATAAAGTGAGGTATTTTAACCTAATTTAATTAAATTTTACCGAAATATACATCTTATTGTCAAACTCTTTTTGAACTAGTCGCATTATCTCATTAGCTTTAGAGGTATTAGAATCATCTGAATCGAGTACCACTCTTACATTATCACCATCTATTTTAACAAAATTATCACAACTGCACATTTCTTTTATCTTAGTTTCTATTGTCTCTTCTTTAGAAGAATTTTTATTTATTAATTTTAATTCTTCAAAATAATTGTTTTTTTCTTCGATACTGACACTTTTATCAGTAATTTTTTCTTTCAAGCTATTTATTTTTTCTTTAACTGTGGTATCATCTTCTACTTTAAGAGAAGCAACTACACTTGATTCTTTTATTTCTGTACTTGTAGTTTCTGATTCTTTATTTGATAAATCTTTATCAAATACTTCATTAGGCATTGTTACATAATAAATAGATAATACTAATACTAAACTAAATAATGTTAAAAACCATAAATTTTTCTTATTAATCATATTCTTTCCTCTTCTTTCTATTTAAATATATTAGTAATAAGAAAAAAATATGAAATAAATTCATATTTTTTAGCTTCTTTTATAATAAATGATAGTTTGTTCCTCTTTTGAAATTTCTTGTTTTAATATCAGCATATTGGCATCCTCTAAAGTAACATAATATTTGCCTTTTAAATACCAATCATTATCTTTAATATTTAAGATACCGCCTTCATATGTATAATTTGCTGTGCCACACTCGATATTATCATCACTATTATAGTGGCAAAGTTTCATATTATTATTTTTTTGTAATTCAATAACACATCTCCATGGAACCATATTAGAAGTTTCTTTTCCATCTAATATAGTTTTATTTTCTTCAAGTGTCCATGTTCCATATAGTTCTTCTATTTTTATATTATTTCTATTTGTAATATAAATAATAGTTACAAAAATAATTGCAAATACTAGTACTAATAGTAGTATAATTAATATCTTTTTTTTCATAATATTTCACCTCTAATTACATGCATCATAAGTTCCTGTACAACTACCATTTGGCTTTTGCTGATATACTCTACACTGGTTATTTACGCATGCAGCACCACATGAATTACTAGCACTACATTGACTATCTTTAGTACAATAGCCACATGGTTTTACGGGAGAACCGCCAGTACCACCACCACCAGTACCACCACTACTAGGGCAATACCAATTAGCCTTAAGTTCAATATTGTATTCATCACTATCAACATCAAACCACTGCCTAATGACTTTACTTTCTGGATAATAGTACCAACCATATAGTGAGCAGCCGCTTCTTGATATCCTTGGCATAGTAATATTCGTTAAATAATAACTACTATCAAAGGTATACCTTACTCCTGCGGTGGCCATAAAGAAGAATTCTGTAGTGCCATCACTAAATTTACCTCCATCAGCATAAAATGTAACTTTATGACATTGTGTTAAATTATTTCTGAGAATAGTGCCTGATGTACTTTGTTTATTCTTTGATGTGTAGTTACATCTTGCATCAGCGCTTGAAGCAGAATCACATGTAGTAATATAATAGTAATCACTACCTGAACATCTATAATCATTAATAGAATCTTCCTTAATCCAATTAACATATAATGTTACTTCACAATCTGAATTAGATGCATCACATAAATCATTGACATCATATCTAGTTGCTTGATTAAATGTATTTTTTGCATCATTATACCATTCTTTACCACTAACTGCTTTATAGCCACTTCTTACAATATTTATATATGCAGGATTATTATAATTATATAAACCATTCGAACCCAACATATCACCATAATTATATGCTTCTATTATTGTACTTCCGTTTAATGTTACATATGATCCACTTGTACTATAAGCAGAATTATTAGTATTTAATTGACCACCATTAACATTATATTTAATTTTAATTTTATTTGCCTTCCAGCCAGCATAGACTGTTATATTTTTTGTATAGTTATATGTATCAGATGATAAATATTGTGCTACTCTTCGGCCTTCATTTACACCATATGTTAAATAATGGTTATATAATTTATCTGCATCATAATTAAAAGCATTATATAAATCTGGATTTGTATCAGCATAATAATTTAAAGGTTTGTCTTTGTAATCAGGGTTATACCATCCAATAAAAGTATAGCCTTTCCTTTTTGGAGTACATAAAGTACCAATTTGTGAATTATAATTAACAGTCTTTGATGTACATCCACTTCCATTATTATTATTATATGTTATGGTATATGTTGACAATTTAGTTATTGGATAATATGTTTCACTCTTATTTATAGATTTTGAAATATTTACATTCCAACTGCTTGTTGTAGCACTACTATTAGTATTCCAACCAACTACACTATATCCTGCTTTTTTTATAATTGGAGAAGTTATACTACAACTTTTATTTCTATCTGCTAAACATAACTTTTTAATATCACTAGTTTGTCCACCAATTGTATCAGCAGTTCCTCTACTAAATATAGTTATATAAGAACTAAAACTTTTTGTACTTGACTTAGAATTATTACTTTTATCTCTTGTTTCAGCAGTAACATCAAAATCCCCATTCTCTGTATAAGAAAGTATTACTTCTTTATCTGATACTTTATACCAAGAATTAATTGATATTTCCTTGGTCTCTTTATCACAAACATAATTATTTGTTATAGTACTTAATGTACACTTCTTTACATTTTTATTAGATGTAGCATTAATATCAGATTTAAAATAATGATCCCCTTTGGCTTCTATTATATTAGTGTCATCATAAGTTATCTTAATACTATCATTACCATTTATGCTTATAGTAGGTTCTTTTATATCTAGTGTTTTAATATTTTTTGTAGTACATGCCTCTGAATCATTACTTGATGTCATACATACTCTTATGTCATATCCCGTATTTGATTCTAGTCCTGTAATCTTACATTTATTACCATTAATTGTAGTATTGTTATTTTCTATAAATTCTGCATTTCCGCCATCAATTCTACTCTTAGCATAGCTGCATTTCCTTTCTGTTATATTACTACTAGTACCATCTTTAGTTTTAAACTCGGCATCAGTAAATTCTGCAATTATAGTATCAGTATATGTTTTTTCCCCTTTAATAGTAGGGAGTTTCTTTATATTTTCTGGTTTTTTACCACCAGTACAATAATTAAATGCCTCTATTTTATCCGTTTCATTCTCACTAATTTGTGGTGTTAAAACAAATTCTTTTTTTATTACTTTAGTAGTTTTATCTTTTACTACTGCTATATAATCATTTAAACCTATTGTATTACCTTCAACATTTTTAGCATTTTTATCTAAAAGACCCTTATTAATAAGTTCTTGTATTGTAGTACAAAAATATATATTATTAAGTTTATTAGAAGCCTTCCAAGTATCATCTGTGTATTCATTTGAATATGTTCTAGCAGCTTCTTTTATACCACTTACTGATATTGTTGTACTAGTAATTTTAGCCTTATCTACTGAACTAATAATACCATAAGTTGTTAAACCTAATACTAAACCTATTATTAATATTGTGGCTAATAACTCTATTAAAGTAAAACCCTTATTAGATAATTTCTTCATTCTTTATCACCTACCATAATTAAATTATACAGTAAAAGGTAAAAAAGAGCAAGATATTTTATAACTGAAATATAATGCATTTCTTGCTTGCTTAAACAATAAGAAAAATTTGTATAAAAAAACAAGTATTTTAATATTTACTTGTTTTCTTACTTTCTATTAATTTTTTTTAAGTAGTTTTTTATTATAATTAAATATTTGTCTTTTTATCGAGTCCAACACCAATGTGTAACATTTGGTTTGTATTTATTTTTCCAAGCACACATATATTTTCCTTCTTTTTCTGTTTTTCCACTCTTCATATTTGTATCACAATATAAATTAATTAAATTACCTCCTGCAACACCACAATCAGCATCTTCATTACAAGTACAATTTAACAATTTTCCTTCACTAGAATCACCGCCTGAGCCTCCAGAACCGCCAGAACTGGTTGGACAAGTTAATTTACTTCTACTATCAACCAAATAATCTTTCCAGTTACCATCTGAACCTGTTCCACCTTTTGACATGTAGCATTTATCATCAACCTCATACCACCAATCATTAACTAGCTTAGTTCTTACTTTAACTGGTACACCGCAGGCATAAGCTGTAACTATAGAGTAACTTGTTCCTGAACCACTACGGCAATTTAAACCAATATTAGCATTTATATACATTGTTTTTGTACTAACTTCAGTCCAATTAACTCCAAGCGTTATTGTACAATCAGTTTTACTAGCATCACAGAAATCACTAGCTTTATATGTATTTGTATCTTGACTATATGTTTGCTTAGTACAGTTTCCACTTAAACATTTCCATTCTGCTCCACTTACACCTTCATAACCATTTCTCATAATATTTAAATAACTTGAATTATTATAATTAGGTAATCCAGTAGACATAATAGTATCATTATAATACATTGAATGTAAATTACTACCATTTTGAGTAACTATACCATTTGCATCTACTGAATATGCTGCCGTAGATATCAAGGTACCACCATTAACACTAAAGTTTATTATTACTCTATTTCTACGCCACTGAGCATACATAGTTATATCACTATTACCAGAATATGTTGCACCAGCAGAATATGAGGTTCCATTACCAGCACTACTAGTATTCCAATTAACAAACGTATATCCTGTTCTAATAGGTTTACTAGTACTTAAAGTTATGTTTTTATTATGTTCTTTTACTTGATTACTAGGCGCACCACTTCCACCATTAGCATTATATTTTATAGTATACGTCTTTAATTTTACTATTGGAAAATATGTTTCACTCTTATTTATATTTTTTGAAGTGTTTTGTGACCAAGTACTTGTCATAGCATTACTATCGGTGTTCCAACCAACTACATTATATCCTGCTTTTTTTATAATTGGAGAAGTAATAGTACATATTTCATCCTTATTTACCAAACACAATTTTTTAATATCATTAGTTTGTCCACCAATTGTATCAGCAGTTCCTCTACTAAATATAATCTTATATAAACTATAGTTTTTATCAGTAGATTTATAATTACCACTCTTGTCTCTAGTTACCGCAGCTATAGTAATATCTCCACTATTTGTATAAGATAATTTAACTTCTTTGTCATCTACTTTATACCATTTATCTTCTGTAATATTTATAGTACTATCACTACTACAAGAAAAAGTTTCTCCCTCTTCGTTACAAGTACTTACATTTTTATTAGATGTAGCATTAACATCAGATTTAAAATAATGATTACCATTTTGATTACCATTTTCATCTATTATATTGGTATCATCATAAGTTATCTTAATACTATCATTTGTATTTATATTTATACTTGGAGATTTTACTTCTTTTGTTTTAACTATTTCTGGAGTAGAACAAGCACGTGAATCATTTTTTGATGTCATACAAACTTTAACATAATAGTTTTTGTTTTGTACTAATCCTTCAATCTTACACTCTTTATTAGTGATTGTACCTTCGCTTGTAAAATTACCACTGGTAGTTTCGTCATAAAGACATTCTCTCTTTTTAATATTACTAACATTACCATCTTTAGTTTTAAATTCGGCATCTGTAAATTCTGCAATTATAGTATCAGTATATGTATTTTTTTTGTTAATGATAGGCAATTTCTTTATATCTTCTGGTTTAATATTACCAGTACAATATTGATGTGCCTCGTGTTTTTCTTCATCTTCATTGAAGGCTTGTAAAGTTAAAACAAATTCTTTTTTTATTACTTTAGTAGTTTTATCTTTTACTACTGCTATATAATCATTTAAACCTATTGTATTACCTTCAACATTTTTAGCATTTTTATCTAAAAGACCCTTATTAATAAGTTCTTGTATTGTAGTACAAAAATATATATTATTAAGTTTATTAGAAGCCTTCCAAGTATCATCTGTGTATTCATTTGAATATGTTCTAGCAGCTTCTTTTATACCAGCTAATGTTAATTTTGAGCCTTCATCTTTAGCACTTTTTACTGAACTAATAATACCATATGTTGTTAGACCTAATACTAAACCTATTATTAATATTGTGGCTAATAACTCTATTAAAGTAAATCCTTTATTTGATAACTTCTTCATTCTCTATCACCTACCATAATTAAATTATATAGTAAAAAGAAAAAAAGAGCAAGATTTTTATATCCTTATTGGATCAAAATCAAACTCTACTTTTACCTTGGAATTATTTTTATACATACTATCAATAAATTTTAATGTATCATATAGGTTATTATCCTTTTGATATTTTAATATTATTTGATAATGATATATATTATTTATTTTAAACATACTTGCAGTAGTAGGTCCCAATATTATGGTACTGGGGTTTAATTTACTTTTTAAATAGTTTCCTATTTTACCGGATTCTTCAAAACCTATATTATAATCTTTAGAGGTAATACTAATTAAAGTCATATAATAGTATGGTGAATATTTTAGCATTTTACGCATTTGCATTTCTTCTTTATAGAAACTTATATAGTCGTGTCTTGAAGATAATTCGATACTATAATGTTCTTTATTATATGTTTGGATTATTACTTCACCAGGACTTGTACTACGGCCCGCTCTACCAGATACTTGGGAAAGTAACTGGAAGGTATTTTCTCCTGCTCTAAAGTCTGGTACCATTAATGATGAGTCAGCAGATACTACTCCCACAAGAGTTACCAGTGGAAAATCTAAGCCTTTAGCTATCATTTGAGTACCTATTAAGATATCATATTTATGACTACCAAAGTCTTCAATTATTTTTTCATGTTGTCCTTTTTTACTAGTGGTATCGACATCCATTCTAACTATTTTAGTGTCATATAATTTATGTAATTCTTCTTCTAGTTTCTCAGTACCAAGTCCATAGTCTTTGACATTTTCTCCACCACATTTAGGGCATTTATTATTTAATGGTACTGATTTACCACAGTAATGACATTTTAGATTGTTACTACTTTTATGATAAGTATATGTAATATCACAGTTTGGACATTTCAAAGTATAACCACAGTCCCTGCAGGTTATTACTGAAGAGTATCCTCTTCTATTTAGAAGTAATATTACTTGTTCATTTTTAGCTAGTTTTTCTTTTATCTTCTCTTTTAAAATACTTGATAATATGAAATTGCCTTTTTTTACTTCTTCTTTCATATCTACTATTTGGACTTTAGGAAGAGTACTAGATCCTACTCTAGTAGTTAGTGTTAGAAGTTCATATACTTTATTACCTGCTCTTGCCATTGATTCTAGACTAGGAGTAGCACTACCTAGTAATACTGGGCATTTATGATAGTTACTACGCCAAATAGCTATATTTTTGGCATTATACCTTGGATGATTTTCTTGTTTATATGAAGAAGTATGTTCTTCATCGATTATTATTACTCCAATATTATTAAATGGTACAAAGATAGCACTTCTTGTACCTATTACTATCTTAGATTTACCTTCGGTTATTTTTCTATATTCATCATATCTTTCAGTATCAGATAATTTAGAATGTAATACAGATATTATATTACCAAATCTAGAGATAAATTTACCTACTATTTGAGGTGTTAGACTTATCTCTGGTACTAACATAATAGCGTTCTTTCCATTATTAATAGTCTTCTCTATAATATTCATATATACTTCAGTTTTACCAGAACCGGTAACTCCATATAAAAGAAATGTTTTTGAAGTACCGAATGAATTTATTACTCTAGAAGCTACTTCTTCTTGTTTATCAGTTAGTTCTACTTTCTTATAGTTATGTGAACCTGTATAATTATATCTTTTTTCTTCTTCCATGACTATTTTAGCAAAACCATATTTAATAATAGTATTAATACTACTAGTCATTTTAGTTATTAGAATATCCCCTTCTTTTAACTTACATAATATATTTATTTGACTTTCATATTTACAATTTTTAATATATTCATCTATTTCTTCAATACTTTTTAATCTTTTAAGATATTTATTATATTTTATTTTGATATTGGTATTTATTTCAGCTTTTAGGGCTTTAGGTAGCATTACTTGATAGGATGATACTAATGAACATAATAGTTTATTACTCATATCTTTACCTAGAAGAAGCATTTCTTTATTTAATACTGGAGTATCATCTACTATATCTAGTATATCTTTTATTTTGGTTTTATCATAATTTATATCTGGATTTATCTTAGTAACAAATCCTTCAAGAATCATTTTACCAAAACTTATTTTTACTCTAATACCTACTTTTATTTTACTTATTAATTCTTTTGGTACTGAATAGATATAATTTTGATCTACTGCTTTGGCTCCTATTTGAGTTAATACATTTATATACATACTACCACCTACTTATTATTTTATCATATTATTATGAAATTTGTTTATTAAATATTTAAGATGGCTATAATATTTTATAGCCATCTTCCATTAGTAATATTTAATATTTCGTTATTTTCATATTTAGTGGTATAATTAATAATCTTTTTAATTAGATTTTTAATACTTTTATCACTATTTAAATCTATATCTTTTATATCTATTATTTTTTTTAAGCCTATTTTATATTTATAACTATTTACATACATATAGAGACTTCTATCAATTAATCTAATTATTTTTACTTCTTCTTCGTTATCGGCATTACAAGAGAATATTAAATCTTTATACCAATCTATTAAATCAAATGATAATTCATCTTCATAGTCGACTTCTGAATTTATTATATCATCGTAATGTGGACAACATTTTAATATCTTTTTTACATTAGATATATCTATAGTTTGTGTAATCATAGGCTCTCCTTTATTTTACACTTACATTATAGCAATAGTTTATTTATTTGTAAAGATATTCGACATATTTAGATAATATATTATATTCACTTTAATTCTAAGGTATTAAAGTGTTGTTATTAGCCTATAGTCTAATAACAATGTATCTACATACCCATTATATATAAGCCATAAATATATACTAAAAGAAAGATATTAGTCATATCTTTCTTAGTTATTACTTTTATATGTTAAATATTATATTTTCTTTACTCTTTTTA
>ERZ773242.3389-NODE-3389-length-11504-cov-3.587475_pt1 | contig 11504 bp, 10 predicted proteins | sample MGYA00511077_ERZ773242 | MGnify/ENA primary metagenome ERZ773242 (study PRJEB29015, sample SAMEA2737754) | human gut metagenome | biome: human gut; feature: human-associated habitat; material: faeces | place: China | collected 2012 ... | reverse complement strand
TTATCCGGGCGAATAAGCAATTTATCCTGGCAAGGAATAGTGTGACGGATATAACTATCTGGTTTGATAACCGTTTGCTGGTAACATTGGATGTAGAAACTCCCGAACGTATCTATATCAGTAAGAATAAAGCATCCGAGTTCAAGTCCTGGATAGTGAATAACACGTAAGTTAGAATACGTTAATCAGTAATTATGGTATTTACAACCGTAATTTATCTACGGTTTCTATCAGTAACGATCCCTATATTTGCAATCGGGAACTATTATAAAATTAAAGAGTTATTTCAAGATGAAAAAAGAGAGATTTGTACTTGCATTCTTTACAGGCTGCCTGATTAGTGCGGTAAGCCTACAAGCACAAACCGGTAAGGACAGCACAAAGGTAGCAAGAAGTTATGCGATCAATGAAGTAGTAGTAACAGGTACGCGAAGTGAAACGGATGTGCGTCATTTACCCATGACCGTATCGGTAGTGGGGCGTCCGCAACTTGAAGCGAGCCAGCAGACTTCCGTACTTCCTGTGTTGAATTCACAAGTGCCGGGCTTTTTCTCCACTTCACGTGGCGTAATGGGATATGGTGTAGCTACCGGTGCATCAGGGCAAATGTCTTTAAGAGGCATTGGAGGGCCCGCACAGGCCGGTCTTCCCACTACAGGATTATTGGTTTTGATTGACGGACATCCTCAGTATATGGGACTGATGGGACACCCCATTGCCGATGCATATCAGACTATGATGGCAGAACGTGTGGAAGTGCTCCGTGGCCCCGCATCCGTGCTTTATGGTTCTAACGCCATGGGTGGGGTTATTAACATTGTTACCCGTAAGATGCAGGAAGACGGAATACGTACAAACATCAACATTGGTGCCGGGTCCTATGGAAGCATACAGACCGAAGCCACTAACCGCATAAGGAAAGGGCGTTTCAGTAGTACGGTGACTGCCTCTTATAACCGTACAGACGGACATCGCGCTGACATGGCCTTTGAACAGTACGGCGGGTATGCCAAATTAGGCTATGACTTTACGGATAACTGGAAAGTTTGGGGCGATGTAAATGTCACTCGTTTTAATGCTACTAATCCGGGATCGGTAATGAAACCATATATAGACAATGATCAGCGTATTACACGTGGCATGACTTCTTTTGCATTGGAGAATTATTACGAAAAGACTTCCGGTGCATTGAGTTTTTTCTATAATTGGGGTGATCACTGGATAAATGACGGATATCAGCCAGGAGGAGAACCGCTTCAGTATCGTTTCAACTCTAACGATCAGATGCTTGGAGTATCATGGTATCAGAGTGTACAACTTTTCCAAGGCAACAGACTGACTGTAGGAGCTGATTATTTTCACTTTGGCGGTGAGGCATGGAACCAATTCTTTGATGGGCATCGTGAAACTTCGGCGAATAAGTCATTGAATGAAGTAGCAGGTTATGTAGATTTTCGTCAGGATATTGCTGCATGGCTTACGCTGGATGCCGGAGCACGAGTAGATTATCATTCGCAAACGGGTACAGAGTTCATTCCGCAAGTGGGGCTGGCTTTCCATCTTCCGGAAAATGCAGAAATCAAGGCAATGGCAAGTAAGGGATTCCGCAATCCTACCATTCGTGAAATGTATATGTTCCCTCCGCAGAATCCGGATTTGAAACCTGAGAAACTTTGGAATTATGAGCTTTCTTTCTCACAACGTCTTATGGATAATCGTTTGTCCTATGGACTCAATGTGTTCTATATCAATGGTGAAAATCTCATTATACGTCTTCCAAATCCAAATGGTAGCGGCATGTTGAACCAGAATTCCGGCGAGATTGAAAACTGGGGAGCGGAAGCTAATGTAGGATACCAGTTTAATCCGGTGTGGAGCGTGATGGCAAATTACAGCTGGCTTCACATGGAAAATCCGGTATTGGCTTCTCCGGAGCATAAACTGTATGGAGGAGTGAACTTCAGAAAAGGACGTTGGAGTGCATCTACCGGTATCCAGTATGTGAAGGGGCTTTATACTGACCTGGACGCTGCGACCAAAGAGAACTTCGTGTTATGGGATATGCAGGGAAGCTTTAAGGCAACCAATTATCTGTCATTCTATGTGCGTGGTGAGAACTTGTTGGCACAACGTTATGAGATCAATGCAGGTTATCCTATGCCGAAAGCAACTTTTATGGGTGGAGTAAATATCAATTTTTAATAAGCATATTATATGAAAACAACAACTATCAGACTTTATTCACTGGATTACAACAATGTGAAGACATATTTTGCTGCAGCTCTTTTCATTTTGGGTAATCTGGTTTTGCCACAACTTTGCCATCTTATTCCACAGGGTGGCCTTACTTTGTTACCGATTTATTTCTTTACGCTTATTGCTGCTTATAAATACGGTTGGAAAGTTGGATTGCTGACAGCCGTCTTTTCACCGGTTTTGAACCATTTGCTTTTCGGTATGCCTCCTGCAGGAGTATTGCCGGCCATCCTTTTAAAATCCGTTTTACTGGCAGTGGTTGCCGGATATGCAGCCAATCGTTTTAAACGTATCTCTATTCCTGTTTTAGCATTAGTAGTACTGGCTTATCAGTTTATCGGGACGCTGGGCGAGTGGGCAATGGTAGGTAACTTTGCGCTTGCTTTCCAGGATTTCCGCATCGGCATACCGGGAATGGGATTACAGATTCTCGGCGGTTATTTGTTTATCAAGTATTTGGTTTATAAATGATATTCCATAAAATAAAAGTATGTTACGAAAAATCAGACTAACGTTTGCCATATTCTTTTTCGTGCTGATCACGCTTTTGTTCCTTGATTTTACGGGAACGTTGCATGCTTGGTTCGGTTGGATGGCTAAAATTCAGTTTTTGCCTGCTTTGTTGGCACTGAATGTCGGGGTTGTGATAATCCTGATAGCATTGACACTGCTCTTTGGGCGTGTATATTGTTCTGTAATCTGTCCGTTGGGTGTATTTCAGGATGTAGTTTCATGGTTGGGTAAAAAGCGGAAAAAGAATCGCTATTCGTATTCACCTGCACTTAGTTGGTTGCGTTACGGAGTGCTGGGAGTATTTATTTTGGCTCTGATAGGAGGAGTTGGTTCATTGGTCGCCTTATTGGCACCTTATAGTTCTTACGGACGAATAGCTTCTAATCTGTTTGCTCCGGTTTATCAGTGGGGAAACAACCTGCTTGCTCTTTTGGCCGAACGGGCAGATAGCTATATGTTTTATTCTGTAGACGTTTGGATGAAGGCTATGGGAACTTTTGTAATAGCTGTTCTGACATTTGTTATTCTGGCTGTGCTGGCTTGGCGCAACGGGCGTACATATTGCAATACAATTTGTCCGGTAGGAACAGTATTGGGATTCTTTTCACGTTTTTCTTTGCTGAAACCGGTAATCGATACGAGTAAATGTAATGGTTGCGGTTTGTGCGCACGTAATTGTAAGGCGGCATGCATTGATTCTAAGAATCATAAAATAGATTATAGCCGCTGTGTGGCTTGTATGGATTGCATCGGTAAATGTAAAAAAGGAGCTATCCGTTATGAGCGTCCTCATAAGGAAGTGCAGAAACCGTTAGCTGCTGAAAAAGTGACAGGTGTTTCACCGGAACAGGTGGACAATGCACGCCGTGCTTTCTTTTCTGCCGGTGCCATATTTGCTACAAGTACATTGCTGAAGGCACAGGAGAAAAAAGTGGATGGTGGATTGGCTGTCATTGAGGATAAGAAAATACCGGAGCGGACGACACCTATTGTACCGGCAGGTGCGTTGAGTATTCGTAATTTTGCGCAGCATTGTACGGCTTGCCAGCTTTGTGTATCAGTGTGCCCTAATCAAGTTTTACGCCCATCCGGTAATCTGATGACGTTGATGCAGCCGGAGATGTCATACGAACGTGGTTATTGTCGTCCGGAATGCGCGAAGTGTGCCGAAGTATGTCCGACAGATGCGATTCATCTTACCAGTCTGGCTGATAAATCATCTATCCAGATCGGTCATGCCGTATGGATCAGGAAGAATTGTGTACCGTTGACTGATGGAGTAAATTGCGGTAATTGTGCCCGTCATTGCCCGGTAGCGGCGATAGAGATGGTTCCGTCTGAGGTAGATAATCCGGATTCTCCAAAGATTCCGGTTGTTAATGTAGAGCGTTGTATTGGTTGTGGTGCCTGTGAGAATCTTTGTCCGGCACGTCCTTTCAGTGCTATCTATGTAGAGGGACATGAGAGACATCGGGTGATATAGAGGTGGTAATGTGATAGGGTGATAAAGTGATAAATGTTAGAAGAACAGATATGGAAGAACATAATAAAAATATAAACCGTAGGGATTTTCTGAAAATTGTGGGCATCAGTGCCGCTACGACAACGGCTGCTGCGACTCTTTATAGTTGCAAACAGAAGGATGGGGTGATTCCGGGAGGCAGTGCATCGACTCCGGTGCCTACTGATAAGATGACTTACCGCACTTCTGTGGCTCAGAAAGATCGTGTTTCACTTCTGGGTTATGGCTGTATGCGCTGGCCGACTGTTCCTTCACCGGATGGGAAAGGAGATATGATTGACCAGGATGCTGTGAACGAATTAGTAGATTATGCCATTGCGCATGGCGTGAATTATTTCGATACATCTCCGGTATATGTACAGGGATGGTCGGAAAAATCTACTGGTATTGCATTAAAACGTCATCCGCGTGAGAAACTGTTTATTGCTACAAAGTTATCCAACTTTAGTAATTATAGCCGTGAAAACTCTATAGCCATGTATCGTAAATCTTTCGAGGATTTACAGACAGATTATATCGATTACTATTTGTTGCACTCTATCGGTAATGGTGGAATAGAAGCATTCAAAGCGCGATATATAGACAATGGTATGATGGAGTTTCTGTTGAAAGAACGTGAGGCAGGACGTATCCGTAATCTGGGATTTTCTTTCCACGGCACAGTGGATACTTATGACTATGCACTTTCTCTGCATGATGAGGTGAAATGGGACTTTGTACAGATACAGCTCAATTATGTGGACTGGAAACATTCTTCAGGACGTAATGTAAATGCGGACTACCTATATGATGAATTGGTAAAACGTAATATTCCGGCAATCATTATGGAGCCATTGCTGGGGGGAAGATTGTCTAATGTACCGACTCATATTATGACACGTCTTAAGCAGCGCCGTCCGGAAGATAGTGTGGCTTCGTGGGCTTTCCGTTTTGCAGGCTCACCGGAACTGGTGTTAACGGTATTGAGTGGCATGACGTATATGGAGCATCTTCAGGATAATATCCGTACCTACTCTCCACTGATTCCTTTGACAGATGATGATAAAGAATTTTTGGAAGAAACGGCACAATTGATGTTGAAGTACCCTACTGTACCGTGCAATGACTGTAAATACTGTATGCCTTGTCCGTATGGCATTGATATTCCTGCTGTGCTTATACATTATAATAAATGTGTGAATGAGGGGAATGTACCGAAGAGCCAACAAGACGAGAATTATAGAAAGGCACGCCAGGCTTTTCTTGTTGGTTATGACCGTAGTGTGCCACGCCTGCGACAGGCAAATCATTGTATTGGTTGCGATCAATGTTCGCCTCACTGCCCGCAGAGTATTAATATTCCCAAGGAGTTGCGTCGTATCGACGGGTTCGTGGAGCAACTGAAACAAGGAACATTGTAAGAGTCACAAAAGCTACGAGTTACAAGCTATGAGTGGCTGCGCTATGTTTGTGGGCGAAAAATCACTTGTCCGGCTATCACACCGAAAGGTACTTGTAGTTCGTAGCTAATAAACTAATTTAGAATGAGCAAAAATAAAAAACAGATGTGGCTTTGGATTGTGTTGGCGGTTATAGGCATAATATGCGCTTCCGTATTTATTTTTATTAATCAGCCGAGTTTCGGCAGTTTGCCTCAGGGAGCGCGTTTAGAGCGAATCAAACGCTCACCTCATTACCGTGACGGCCAGTTCAATAATCTGCATCCGACGCAGATGATGACTTCGGACGAAGGACGCTTTGGTGCTATGCTTTCTTTCTTATTCCGCAAAACAGAGAACCTGCGTCCGGAGAATGAAGTTCCGGTTATCAAAACGGATTTGCATAAGTTGGGGCGTGATGAAAATGTACTGATCTGGTTTGGACATTCTTCCTACTTTATTCAGGTAGATGGAAAGCGATTTCTCGTTGATCCTGTTTTTTGCATGGCTTCGCCTGTATCTTTCGTCAACAAACCATTTAAAGGAACTGATGTTTATAAACCCGAAGATATGCCGGATATCGATTATATGGTGATTTCGCACGATCATTGGGATCACCTGGATTACCGGACAGTGAAAAGTCTGAAAGACCGGGTAGGAAAAGTGATTTGCGGACTCGGCGTTGGCGAACATTTCGAATATTGGGGATATGATAAAGACCGGCTTGTAGAATTGGACTGGTATGAAGACGCTGTTTTGGAAAATGGTTTTGCTGTCCATTGTCTTCCGACACGCCATTTCTCCGGTCGTGGTTTAAAGGCCAATCAGACATTGTGGGCATCCTTTCTGATAGAAACTCCATCACAGAAAATATATATGGCCGGTGACGGTGGTTATGACTCTCATTTTGAGGAAATAGGGAAGCACTTTCCGGATATAGACCTTGCGATTCTGGAAAACGGCCAGTATAATGAAGGTTGGAACCTTATCCATCTAATGCCTTCTAATATGGCAAAGGCAGCTAAAGATCTGAAAGCAAAAAAAATAATGACTGTACATCATTCAAAGTACGCATTGGCAAAGCATCCTTGGAATGAGCCTTTGACGAATGAGAAGAAGATGCAGGAACAAGACTCGCTGAATATGATGATTCCTGAGATAGGGGAGGTAATGCCGTTATAGAATTTTCATCTCTGTAATAATAGTGAGTGGCTGATATGATTGCTATGTAAAGGCAGTCATATCAGCTTTTTTCTATCCCCAAATAGTAGACTTTTTGAGTATTGGTGTAACTTTGTCAGCAGATATTAAAAACATTCTAAATACGAATCTTATGAAACAAGAAGTCTTATTCCTGCTTTTAAATGAATATGCCGACTGGGAAGGCGCTTTCCTAGCCATTTCCCTAAATACCGGGGTAATACCAGGTAGTGAAGTGAAATATATACCGAAGGTAGTTGCCCCTACATTGGATGTTGTGCGTTCTGTCGGCGGTTTTCGTACTTTGCCTGATTATAGTTTTCAAACGATGCCTGCTGACTATGCGGCATTGGTATTGGTTGGTGGTATGCACTGGCAATCGCCTGAAGCAGAACAGGTGGTGCCAATTGTGCAGGATGCATTACAGCGTGGCAAGATAGTTGGAGCTATTTGCAATGCTTCTGCCTTTATGGGAGCGCATGGTTTCCTGAATGATGTAAAGCATACCAGTAATACGCTTCCATATCTGAAGCAGTTTGCAGGTAGTGCATATACCAATGAAGCCGGGTACCAGGAAAAACAGGCAGTCAGCGATAAGAATATCGTAACTGCTAACGGAACCGGGCATTTGGAGTTTACCCGCGAATTATTACTTCTTTTGCATGCAGATACTCCGGAAAAAATTGATGCTGCTTATGATTATTATAAAAATGGCTTTGTGAGGTAACTTTAGTCTTGTTATTATTCATATTCCTCAATCACATTGCGGAATATATCTACTCCGACGATTTCTCTTGTTGAGACGTCTGTGACCCATAGCCGGTTGTTATAAACCAATAACTTTTGTCCGCCTTTGAATGTATAGCCGGGCACTGATTTGAAGGTCAGGAAGAATTTCTTTTTCTCTCTGTCATAGCATCGGATACTACCGTCGGCTGCTGAGATGTACATCAGATTTTTGTATAAGGCTATTCCTCTGGGATTAAATTCCAGAGGAAGCGTCTGACTGGTAGTCATTGTGATATTGCTTCCCTTCTGGATAAGGGTAGTATCGATCACATGTATTTTCCTGTTGCCGTATTGTCCGTAATCGGCGAGAAATACCAATCCGGTTGTATCTACTGCCATCTGATGCGAATAAAATCCGTTGTTTACATCGAAACCATCCAGACTTCCACGTGAGTAGTAATTTATATTCTGATATTTTTCCGCACTCACATCACTTTGCAAGGTTACTTGCAGACCATCTTTCATGCGCACTATTATGTAATCGTCTACAATAGCCATTGCATGTGTATGAAACAACTGTGTGTTTCCATGCTCCCAGTTACGGTTCCCGATTCGGGTGATAAATTTCAGAGTATGTACATCAAACACATCAATGCACGAGCTTATATTGGCGAGATAAAGCCTCTCATTAGCTACGGAAATGGCCTCTACGTAATTACCGAATGTTTGCATTACATCATTGTAGGTCCATGTATTTAATGAACCTAATTTCTGATGAGCGGACAAACTGTATAATTCCACGCTGAAATGTTCGTTTTGAGTATTGGCAATGAAAAGGGTGTCACCGTATATATATATGTACAACCGGGCATGAATTCACCGGAAGCATACCCAAGCTTTTCTGCATTAATCACTTCTCCGGCTTTGTATGAGTAGTAATAATGTATGGATGAAGGTTGGTCCGGTTCCACTTCCCGGATAACGTCTTCTATCTTTGTCTTTTCACATGAAAGCAGGCATAAACCTGCGAATAGTATATATATTATCTTCATTTCTTTCTTCTTACTTCAATTCATTTAATGGGATGCTTGTCACTGTACCTGTTCCGCGGTTTATCACAAAGAGAGTCTGGCGGGCCAGGGCTATTTTCTCCGGATTGCTAAAAGACTTTCCGTTTATGGTAGAATAGTCTTTTAAGATGCTTCCATCCTGGGGATTAATCTCTACAAGACATTCTGTCTTTTGATTTAAAGTCACAAACATACGACCGTCCCAGGAAACCACATCATAGGCTTGCGTTGGTAACTTCAGGGTGCGGACCGGGTTTAATACTTTCTGTTCACGCATGGTAGTAAGATCATAGGCATAGATTTCCTTTTTACCAATGTGGGTAGTATAAAGTATATTGTCTTTATCTATTGTCATTCCGTATGTTCCCATCACTTCGCCTACATTGTTGAAACGGCAGTAGTTCGGTATGCGCATACAATTATCCGCTATGACATCTTTTTCCATAAAGACGCAAACACGCCTTTTATCACGGATGAATACACAACCGTTTTTTACTAAAGTTTCGAAAGCATGTACGGTTTGATAGCTGCCTTCACCCCATTGTCCGTTTCCGATACATGTTATAAATTTCAGTGTCGTGGCATCAAAAACATCTGTCCGGCTACTCGTATTGGTTACATATATTTTGCCATGGGCGGCTGTAATTCCATTGGGTTCACCGGCAAAAGTTTCGGATGTGCCGTTGCGTGTCCAGTTTCTGATACGTCCACAATGGATTACTTGCCCGTTCTTCTCTTGGAAGACTTCTATACTATAGTTTCCGGTAGCATTATTAACTATGTAAATGCGATCCTGATAGGCTGTAACATCTTTAGGTTTGAAAGTCGTTTCCGTAGCTTCGGGCACGTCCGACCATTTTAATGACACCGATAATGGGGTACCGTCTGCAATGTTTTCGTTGTCTTCTACTGGATGAAAACCGAGGCCGCCGTCTATTGCATCCAGTTCCGGATCTTCTATGACGAATGTGGAACCTACATATTTAGAACTACCGTATAGGGTAGTCGCATTTTTACGGGTATGCATAAAACGCCGTGAGTAAACAGGGAGACGTTTCTCCTGACCTAACTTCAGATAGACAGCACGTCCCAGGGTGATCCATCCGGGACCTGTCTGCTCATAGGTCATGTTACCGTCGTGCCCGTATCCGAGGCAATGCCCTATTTCGTGGAAGATGGTATGTATGTTGTATTCATCATCGGGATAATGCTGTAGAAAGCACCATTCTGCCAGACCTAAAGTGTAGCCTCCACCCAAACCGTTTACACCACTGACGTGTCCGAGAAGGTATGCGCCGTGGTTTAGTACTTTCTGTTTCAATTGATCGACATTGATGACTGTCTTATTATTATCGCTATGTAGCTTTCCTCTGTATTTCTCCAGTTCGTCTGCGAATTCCTGTGAAGAGAATGCGTATGCCAGGTTTAACATCAGAGCCACGCCTTCCCGACAATGGGCAGGGCGTATCGGATAAGCCCAGCTTCCTTGGTGGCTATAGGCAGAGAAAGAAACTTTATACTGAGGTATTACATCGGTCATTTTCTTATAAAGCGGATCTTCACAGTCGATGCGTAAAGTCAAATCTGCCGCACTGATATGGGGATTAGCTTTGATCACGATTGTTTTTCCGGAAGCAGTGGTGTATTCTTTGTCTCCGGAAATTATGGGAAGCGCTTTATGAAATTCAATGAAGCCGGGTACCGTAAGTTGTTGGCCTTTATTAGTGTAATATGCCGGGCTTTGATGCAGACGATAGGGTATATCGGGCTGTATTCCTTTTTTATGTTAAAACGAAAGATCCTATTAAACTTTTTGCTTTTCCTGTTGTCTTATAAACATCAAGATTCAATAGGTATAAATAAAATATAGTATGGTATTAGTTTTATGAAACGGGCGGAACATTTTCGCCCGTTTTTATTTCTTTTGCTTTTCCCTTGCATTTTTGCCTCCCTTTTTGTTCCTTTGTTCCCGTTAATTGTAAACAAATGGTAGAATGAGAAACGTATTTTACTTCTGGATATGTATAGCGATGTGGCTGTTGTCAGCTTGTTCTTCTCAGAAAAAAGAGGATAGGGGAGATATACAGGTACTGATGAAAGACAGTGTGGATGCCAATGGTTTGCAACGTATGCAGGTATCTGATAGTAAGACCAGTTTTACGTATAAAGGTAAGGAATATCAATCGAGCGTGGTTCGCAGGCCGGATGACAGTTTACCTGTTGTGATTAATGAACAAGGAGATAAATTTGTTGATAATAGCATTACTCTGCGTATAACTTCCGGCGGCAAGTCTATTGTTGACAAGGTGTTTACAAAAGAGAGTTTTGCTTCGTTAGTGGATGCAAAGTTCATGAAACATTCTATCCTTGAGGGACTGGTGTATGATAAGACCACACCTCAGGGGATCGTTTATGCGGCAAGTGTGTGCTATCCGCAGTCCGACCTTTACATTCCACTATCGATTACTGTATCTGCCGATGGCAAAATATCCTTGGCGAAAGAAGAATTGCTGGAAGATTTGCACGAAACAGACAGCATTTGATCAAAGATTCCAGATTGTTTCCTAATTTATGAGTTTCCTTTGCCGGTATGAAAATCCTGATTGTAGAAGATGAACCGGATTTGCGGGAAACGATCCGCATTTCCCTTGTAAAAGAGCATTTCGTTGTGGAAACTGCTGCCGATTACTTTTCGGCACTGGATAAAGTGAATGACTACGATTATGACTGTATCCTGCTGGACATTATGCTGCCTGGTGGAAGCGGTTTGGATTTGCTGCGCGAACTCAAACGCCT
>ERZ773242.3379-NODE-3379-length-11532-cov-3.149342_pt1 | contig 11532 bp, 10 predicted proteins | sample MGYA00511077_ERZ773242 | MGnify/ENA primary metagenome ERZ773242 (study PRJEB29015, sample SAMEA2737754) | human gut metagenome | biome: human gut; feature: human-associated habitat; material: faeces | place: China | collected 2012 ... | reverse complement strand
CGATACCGTCGATCATGCCGTAGTCGTCTTCCATAGCCATTTCCGCATTCTTGAGATAGTTCTCCGGCGTGAGAAAGTTCGGCAGCTCCTTGAAGCCCCACGAATCAACGTAGTGACAGGATACCACGCCATTCTGACGCAGCGCCACGATGTCGCTGACGGACAGGCTATGGCCGCGAAAATCCTCCGGGCGGCGGATATTGAAGGTCTCATACAGCTCATTCAATCTGTCCTGGGTATCGCCCCTGCGGTCGAGGTTTCCTGCGTAAACGGCGGCGTAATTCTTCTTTTGGACGGAAAGTCCTTTCTTCTCCAGATACTCGTAGTTCATGAAGTGGAGCCGTGCTGTGTCGTCACTATCCCGTAGCTGATAGATCACAAAGCTGTCGCCGGGGTTATCAAGGAACGCTTTCTCGTAGTCCTGTGGTGTGAAGCGGTCTTTGATCGTCTCCCATTCGGAAGCCTCCACGCCGAAGATACCGTCAAAGCTGCGGATTTCGTCGGCATCAAACGCCATGGCCTCGGTGTTGTCGGTGTGAAGCATATATACGGTCACATCGCGCTCCATGAGTTCCAGCGCACGCTCCTTTGTCAGCGGCAGCATATCGGCATCGGTGTAGCCGTATGCGTTCATGCTCTCGACAGAAATCGCAGGGTCAGGGACGCAACCGTTATCCGGTGTGCTAACTGGTTCCGGTTCCTGCACGGTGATCTCCTGCGCAGGCTCAGCAGCAAGGCTCTCCGGTTCCTTATCCAGACCGCGCTCTTTCATCAGCGCCTTAAAATTGCGGTCGATGTCCGTAATCAGGCCGGACGCTGTGCGGTTGATGGTTTCCAGCGATGCTTTCAGCTCTGGCAGTTCCTTACCCTTTGACCATGTGGCGATATAGCCGAAGCTGTTCTCGCCGGTCTCAATACCGAAATAGGCGCAGACGGCGTAGGAAATGCTCTCAGCCTGTACTTCCTCGGTGTTGCGGGAGATTTTTGCCTTTTCCGGGAACTGCTCGTGCAGAAATCCTTTCACGGTCTGCTCTCCACCTAAGAAATTCAGACCGTCCTCACCCAATGGGAGATACCCAGCATCCGTCAGGTCAATGGGCGTTGCCGTAATGACAGTCGCTGCATGATTGACGACAACGTGCTCCTGAATGGTCACAGGCAGTCCCGGATCATCGTCGGAGCCGCGCAGATCATATGCATACAACCCTTCGGGCAGCTTCTCTCTGTCGATGCGCCCATTGGAATACAGGGCGGGTTCCTCGAACAGCTCAATCAGTTGATATTTCTCGCCAACATCGTCTCTGCCATGCAGAAGGGAGTGCGCGATCTCGTGGATTGCAGCGCATACCGTCTGCACCTCGCTCATACCGGTGCGGACAGCAATTCGCCGATTCTCATCGTCGAAGTACCCGTCCATGCCAGTCATATTCTCCATGAAAACCGGAACCGGCGCACTGCGCTTCACCGCCTCCATGAAAACCTCGTAATTCTGCACGCTGCCGGTTAGATCGGCGGCAAGCTGCGGGAGGGGCTTGCCCTCTGTCTGGCTCACGTCAAAAACCGTGACCGGCTTGTACATCGGGATCCTGATTTCTTTCTCTTCCATGATGGCCTTGCCGTCAGCATCCAGCATGGGGAGCTTGGTGTCCGGGTCGAGCTTTGCTTCCTCAATTTTCTTTTTGTACGGCGTCGGGGCGATGATCTTGATGCCTTTTTCGCCCTTGAGCACATTGCGTCCAAACTGATCGCGCCACTTATTGAAACCGGCAACAACAGTAGCATCCGGCTTCTGCATATAAATGAGCATGGTGTTGTTAACGCTGTACTTGTGGAAACGGCTCATGGTGCGAAGATACTGTCGGTATTTATCACTCTGAAACAGCTCCTGAATTCCTTTCTCGATGCTGTCGGTGATCTCTTTGAGTCTGTCCTTATTGGACTGTTTTTCTGCCATAACGCTCCTTTCCGGGATTCAAACCCCTGCAAGTGTCTCGCCCCTGCGAGAACATAGGAATCTGTAGGAAAATCAGGATTCGTAAATCACATCTTCTTCGGGGTCAAAATCTTCTGGGCAGAGATCAGTCAGATGCTCCAGGAAATCGAACAGATCAGGAGCGGCCTCCGTGGACGGCCATTGGCTGCCCTTGTACTCCCGGTACTCTGTGGTGTAATCGCCGTCACCGCCGTCATAGTCCACCTGGAAGCAGGAAGTGACTGCCAGGGTCATATCCTCCAGCAGCCACATTTCCAGATACCGGGTCGTGTCCAGCTCATCATCTTCTTCAGCGTGGGTAGGCTCACGCCACAGCAGTGTTGCGTTGCAGTCAAAGAGCTTTTGACCACGGTACTTGAGCGCATCGGAGAGCAGACCGTTTGTGTCGAAAGCATAGACGGGCTCGGCCCGGTCGCGAATTTCGTGGAACAGATTTTCCCAGCAGACCTGTTCGGTAAGGGAAGCGACAGCAGCTCCCGTATAGCTGCCCCGGACAGCCAGTTCCGCGCAGATTTCAGCGAATGTAGAAAGCATGGTTTCGTGAATAGTCATAGTTCATTTTCCTCCTTAATCATGGTTGGATGTTTTGTTTTTTCTACGTTTTCTATCGTCAACGAGATACCCGTTGATTACGTTTGCGTGGTGCAGGATGCGCACCTTGTCCGCAGCGGCCCAGAGGCGAATGGTTCTGTACTCTGCGTCGGTCAGGAACAGCCGCACCCGGTAGGGCATATCCCGATACGGAATGGGCAGTTCCAAGCGAAATTCTTCCAGCTCCGGCAAATCATGCGCCGCCTCAAAGATAACCACGTGCCGTGTTCCATCCTCAAATCGGATGTTGGAATACTCCGTGTGTCCGCAGGAAACGCCAAAGTCAGCTGTCATTAGCGTCGTCCCCCTTTGTCAGCTTCATAACGGTCAAGCCATATCTGGCAATGAGCATGGCGTTGATAATAAGACGGAAAACTTCATCCCCGATAAGCTCGGTATCGTCCAGCTCGGATACGGTTACGCCCTGCCGGTCTGTGGTCAGAGCCAGAGCGGCACGGTACAGCGCATAGTTATAGGTGCTGACGCCCCGGAGAATGGCGTACTGGAAATCAATACCGTCATGGCAGAAGCAGTTTGCCGTACGCCAGTAGATAATTTCATTGGCGGTCAGCAGATACATGGCGGCATAGTAGGCAGGCGTGTTGCGGCCCGGAATGTAGCCCAGCTGGGTGTTCAGGAACTCCATGCGGGAGCGGTGGCGGTCATCCAGGAAAAAAGTTCCGGGGTATTCGGCGGCCAGCTTTGGCAAGCGGCGGGCAAAGCGGTACTGTGGGGAGATCATGGCGTTGACGGCATCCCAATAAGTGACGGCACCGGCTTCAATGCGTTCCGCAATGAACGGACACACATCATGGGGACAGGGATGCTTTTTACCCCGATACTCCGTACAGAGCTTGCAGTCAACGTCCTCCTTCTTGTAAGTGAGTTTGCGAATGTACATAAGTCCTCCTATAAAAAGAACCGGGCAAGCAGGGGCTTGTCCGGTATGTGATAGGGATATTCAGTTTCAGCGGCTTTGTTCCCGTTGCCGTTTGCGCTGCCACGCTTCCAGCAGCTTGAAGATCACCTCCTCCATCTGGATGGGAGAGTAGGAGCGGGGGAAGTATTTGCGCAGCCGTTCCCCGGAGAGGGTGATGCTGGACTGCACCGGCTTTTTCTGCTCCATCATAATGGAGAGCATGGTATCCTCGTTCAGCTCACCGGACTGGCTCAGCTTCTTCATACGCTGGGCCTGGGAAAGAGATGGGGTGGACTGTTCGCTTCCGATGGTTTCCACCAGAAGTTCCTGCTCCTTCTCCGTGAGAGAAGCCAGTTGGTAGGCAGGGGAGAGGGCGATTTTTCCATCATCCACCATCTGCATAAGCGGCGGTGTCAGATTGGTCAGGGAGATGTAATTGCGGATGGTATCGCCGCTGATGCCCTCCTGATCTCCGATGGAATCGTCGCTCCGGAAATTCGCCGAAATTTTCGGCGATTTTTTTTCGTCGCCTTTTTGGGGTCTGCCAGCTTTCCGCTTAACGGCTTCCATCTTTAGCCTGTAAGCTTTGGCACGTTCTGAGGGAAGGATATTCTCCCGCTGGATATTGCTGTCGATCATCCGAATGATGGCATCATCGTCCTTCAGGTTGAGAACCATGACCGGCATAGTGTCCTGCCCCAGCTGCTCACAGGCGTACTTTCTGCGATGGCCGGAAATCAATTCGTATCCACCTTCCTTTCTGGGGCGGGCAATAGCCGGAATGAGCACCCCGTTTTCTTTGACGCTTCCCATCAACTCCTGCATGGCTGGATCGTCCCGAACGCCGTAGGGGTTCAGCGGGTGCGGGTGCAGATCTTCCAGAGGCATACGGTAGATGATGCCCAGGGTTTCAGGCGGTTTCTTTGGCATAAAAGTGGCCTCCTCTGTTTATTTTTAAGTATGAAAAAGGCTCTCATCACTGAAAGCCTTTTAGAATTGCATTATTTGATATTGTTGAATGAAACTTAAGCAAGCTGGAGGTCGTTGACTTTTCTGACAGCTTGAGGGCAATCGTCACCGGATGCCCCTGTCATCAGTAGAATTAAACTTGTACCCTAAGTTTCGAACGGTACTTTGCATAGTCAGCACTTAGAATATAGTCAATTACCCACTCCTTGGGAATATAAAAAGTAGTTCGGATGTAGTAGTGTTTTACCCGGTTTTCGCGCAAGAGCTTCCGGGCGGTTTTATCACTGATACCTCCGAGCATCTCGCAGAACTGGGGAATTGTTACCACATCGGGATACTTGGCAAAACGCTTACGGTAATATTTCCGGTTTTTCATAAGATCAGCCCTCTCGAAAATTTCTTGTCAATGACGGGAAAGGCTGCTATTATAAAATTGTTTACAGACAGTTTTACATTGCATTGAATCGTGTAGCATCCCTCCAATATCCCTCCTAGGCGCGAAAATCTTCCGCAAAATGGTTTGTATTGGAGAATGCGATAACGGCATCATTTTCACTTGATTCTTTAAGAAAAAATGACTTTTTCTGGAATAAAACAATGGATTTTGTGTACTTCGTCAGGCAGAAAATTCTACTTAACTCCACCTAATTCCGCTGACTTCCTGTTGGTCTTTCACCCTCAAAATCCATTGGGCTAATCCCCCGTGCGGGTTCGATTCCCGCCACCGGCACCATATTTGCTCCGAAGTGTCATGCTTCGGAGCAATTTTTTATTGCCCGATAGGCTCTGCCCGAAGAGTTTGAGGGTAGCAAGGCGGAATGGCATTTGCAGACGAGACCTTACTGGAAAAATCCAAATGTGTGTAATACTATTTCCTGATTAAAATCTTTGATTTTAATCAGGAAATAGTATAAGATTGCTGCGTAAAGCCTTCTAACTTTTCCTTGCATAAAACGAATGCTTGTGCTACAATAACAAAAGTTTGTCCGCCGCTCCCGGAACGTGTGTAAGGGAAGCGGCAAGAGAAACCGGGGAAAATCGACCGGTTTCATTGGAGTTTTTATTAGGGCCTATCTGAAAACCGTTAACACGCCCAAACAGCGGGTCTTTTCCGCCTGCTGTGCACCATTTTTCCTTGCAATACACAAAGTATTCCTGCGAAAAAATGGCTTCATCAGGCGGAAAATCCCTCGCCGTTGGTCATATTTCCGGTTTTCAGATAGACCCTAAGAGAGAGGAGAAGGAATTTTCTTGATTTTCGGCAAGCATATCAACGTCTATTACCGCAAGTACGCGCTGGCTCTGCTAACGGGGCTGCTGGCGTTGTTTACCGTGGACTACTTGCAGCTGAAGGTGCCTGAAATTTATCAGTTGGTCATCAATGGACTGAATCAAGGATACATTGTGGAAAACGGCGTACAGGTGCCCTTTGATATGGCGTTCCTGCTGGACAGGATCTGCATGCCCATGGTCGGCATCATCCTTGCCATCGTCTTCGGCCGTTTCCTGTGGCGGGTAACGATCTTCGGCGCGGCTACTAAGGTGGAGACGGACCTGCGGGATAAGATGTTCCGCCACGCAGAAGACCTGAGCCGGGAGTATTATCAGGTGAACAAGGTGGGCAATCTGATGAGCCTGTTCACCAATGATCTGGACACTGTTCAGGAGTGCTACGGCTGGGGCTTCATGCAGTTCTTTGACCCCATCATTCTGTGTTCTCTGGCCATTACCAGAATGTGGCGCATGGATCACCTGCTCACCGTCCTGTCCCTGATCCCCATGGGGCTGCTGTTCGCCAGCGCCGCGGTGGTGGGCAAGAACATGACCCGGAAGTGGGACTACCGGCAGAAGTGCTTCTCCGATCTGTCCGACTTCGCTCAGGAGAGCTTTTCCGGAATTGCCGTCATCAAGGCCTTTGTGAAGGAGGCCAAGGAGCTGATGGCCTTTGAAAAGCTGAACCGGGACAGCGAGGATTCCAACATCGCTTTTACAAAAACCTCCGTACTGATGCGGATTCTCGTGACCACCTTCGTGGAGAGCGTCATCTGCGTGATTCTGGGCTACGGCGGCTATCTGGTCTACAAGGGTCAGTTCAACGCCGGTCAGCTTATGGAGTTCATCGGCTATTTCAACGCCGTGGTCTGGCCCATTATGGCTGTGGCCGATCTGATCGACATGACCTCCCGGGGCAAGGCATCCCTGAAGCGGATCAGTGAGCTGCTGGACGCGCCCAAAAACGTTTTTGACCGCCCCGGCGTTCAGGAGCTGACGGACCCCAGGGGCGAGATCGAATTCCGCGACCTCAGCTTTACCTACCCCGACGGGGATATCCCCGCGTTGGAGCATGTGTCCTTTACCATCCGCCCCGGCGAGAGCATCGGTCTGGTGGGCAAGACCGGCTCCGGCAAGACCACTCTGGTAGACCTGATCCTGCGCACTTACAATGTAAACGACGGGCAGCTGTTCCTTGACGGCAGGGATGTGAACGACCTCTCCATCCGCTCCGTCCGTGACGCCTGCGCCTATGTGCCTCAGGACAACTTCCTGTTCTCGGACACCATTGAGAACAACATCGCCTTCGGCAAGTCCGAAACCGTCTCTGAGGAGATCCGCCGGGCAGCCAAGCTGGCGGATATTGACGGCAATATCTCCGAATTCCAGATGGGCTATCAGACGGTACTGGGCGAACGGGGCGTTACCGTCTCCGGCGGCCAGAAGCAGCGTATCTCCATCGCCCGGGCGCTGATGAAGGACGCGCCCATTCTGATTCTGGATGATTCCGTGTCCGCCGTGGATACCAAAACGGAAAAGGCCATTCTGGACAACCTGCGTGCCACCCGGGCGGGCAAGACCACCATTCTCATTGCCCACCGTATTTCCACCATCGAGCAGATGGACAAGGTGCTGTTCATCGAGGACGGCCGTCTTGCGGGCTTTGACACCCATGACAAGCTGTACACGGAAAACCCCGCCTACCGCAAAATGGTAGACTTGCAGCGGCTGGAGGAAGAAGGAGGTGCGGTCAATGCGTGAGTATCTTCCCCTTCTGATCGTCTGCGCCGTCATCGGTGTGTTTACGATCCTGTTCCTTGCGGCCTATGCTGTGCTGAAGCGAAAAACCAAAGAGGAGACCAGCGAACGGCATATGTCCGACAGCGAGATCATCAAAAGACTGCTGGGCTATGCCAGACCCTATAAAAAGGATTTCGTTCTGGTGTTCCTCATTATGCTGGTGTCCATCGCCTATGATGTGGTGTCCCCCCTGCTGGTGGCAGACATTCAGGGTACCATCAAGCAGAGCTTTGAGCTGTCCCGGCTCTATTCGCTGGTTGCCGTGTACGCGGGCATTCTGGCGGTGTCCATGGTCTGCACCTATTTTCAGGCCATGATCCTGCAGAAGACCGGCCAGAAAATTCTGTCCCAGATCCGTCTGGACACCTTCACCCACATTGAGCAGCTGTCCCACGCCCAGCTGAACCAGATCCCCGTGGGCAAGCTGGTGACGAGAGTCACCAACGACCCCAACTCCATCAGCTACCTGTTCACCAACATTCTGGTGACGCTGGCGAAGAACTCTCTGGTGATCATCGGTGTGCTGGCGGCCATGCTGATTCTGAACTACGCCCTGACGTTGATGGTGCTGTGCTTTGTGCCGTTTCTGGTGCTCTTTACCATCATCTTCCAGAAGTTCTCCCGCCATGTCCACCGCACGGTCAACAACGCCCGGACGGATGTGAACACCTACCTGTCCGAAAACCTATCCGGTATGAAGGTCACCCAGATATTCAACCAAGAGCAGCGGAAAATGGACGAATTTCTGGCTCGCAGCAAGCGCCTTGAGAAGACCAAGATGAACCGGATGTTCGTCTTCGGCATCTTCCGGCCCATGGTATACATGCTGTTCGTCACATCCAACCTGTTCCTCTTCTATATCGGCTGCAAGGGTTATATCAAGGACACGACCTTTCTGGGGCAAACCATTACCAGCGAGACGGTGGTCGCTTTCTATATGTATATCTCCCGGTTCTTCAACCCCATTCAGGCGCTGGCCGAGCAGTTTGATATGCTGGAGCAGTCCTTCGCCGCGGCGGAGAAGATATTCACCATTCTGGATATGGTTCCCGAGGTGGTGGACGAGCCGGACACCATCGAGCTGAAGGAAATGAAGGGCGAGATCGAGTTCAGGGACGTGTGGTTTGCCTATAATCCCGGCGAGTGGGTGCTGAAGGGCGTTTCCTTCCATGTGTATCCCAAGCAGACCGTGGCCTTTGTTGGGGCTACCGGTTCCGGAAAGTCCACCATCCTGAGCCTGATCTGCCGGAACTATGATATCCAGAAGGGGCAAATTCTGATCGATGGCATTGATATCCGGCACATTAAAATTGCCTCTCTGCGCAGCCACTTCGGCCAGATGCTTCAGGATGTATTCCTGTTTGCGGGGGACATCCGCAGTAACATCGTCCTGCGCTCCGACAACGTGACGGATGAAGACGTCTGGCAGGCCTGCCGGTATGTCAACGCCGACGGCTTCATCAGGAAGCTGGATGGCGGTCTGGACGAGGCCGTCCGGGAGCAGGGCAACAACTTCTCCGCGGGTCAGCGGCAGCTGCTGAGCTTCGCCCGGACCATTCTGCACAAGCCCTCCGTCATGATCCTGGACGAAGCAACCGCCAACATCGACACGGAGACGGAGGTACTCATTCAGGACTCTCTGGAGAAGATGAAGAACATCGGCACCATGCTGATCGTAGCCCATCGCCTGAGCACCATCCAGCATGCGGACAACATTATCCTGCTGTCCCACGGCGAGATCATGGAGCAGGGCACCCATCAGGAGCTTCTCCACCTGAAGGGGCGCTACTACCAGCTCTATACCCTCCAGTTCCGCAAGCAGCAGCTTCAGGAGAGCTGACGGGCAAATCGGATAAAAAGACATAAGCCCGGGCACGAGCGATACGACCGCTCTGTGTCCGGGCTTGCATTTTGGAAGAAGGCGCTGCCTCATACTGAAATCCAATTAAAATCTTTAAAAAAGATTTTAATTGCCTGAAGGGCATGAAGTTCATATGAGACTTGTTTTGTGATTTCTTTCCTTATAAATCACAAAACAGGCGGCGCCATCAGGCGATGCCTTCCTGATTAAAATTAAGATTTTAATCAGGAAATAGTATCAGGTTTCCGGAAACAGCGCTTTCTGTTATCCTTGCCATTCGCTCTGCGGGTAACAGTCCGGAAGCAGCACATCTACGGTATGACCTGACCACAGGCGCTTGACAGCGATATCAGCCGCAGGCTACTTCCTGATTCAATGGCAGTTCCAGCAGTTCAGGGTGTGTGAGCAGATGCTGTATGATCTTGAGCGAACGGGCAAAGTAGAAGCCGTCCGCAATGCGTTCGTCCAGTGTGAAACCGATATCCACCACATCCCGCACCTCGCGGCTGCCGTCCCCGGCGATCTTCTCACTCTTGCGGATGGTGCCGATGGCCGCCATATGGAGCTTGAGCCGTAATTGTTGAGATGATGGTAGACGCTCGGGCATTTGATGCTGCCAAGATTGGTGAGGAAGACGGTGGCAAAGTTCGGGTCATCCTGCCGCAGGAAGTCGGGCACCTTGCCAAAGAAGTCCAGTGTCTTGATGATCCAGATGACAAATGCCAGAACCGGACGCGGCAGCTTTTTGAGCACGTCCATCGCGCCATTCACACCGTCGTTCTTTTCCGTGCGGGCCTTGTGAACCTTGCCGACGACCCGGTGCGTCACCTCGGTGAGCGTCCAGTCTTCCGGCGCGGAGATGACCACGAGGGACTCCTCGCTGTGATCCTCGAAGCGTTTCTTGGCTACGAAGCCAAGGGTAATTTCGTCGCGCTGGTAAAAACGCCGGCCGGAGATGAAGCTGTTGAGCTGCGGGCGAAGATATATCGTTTTTGCGACAGCCATAAGAATGCAGTGAAAAAGCGTGGCGCGGTATTCTTCCTCGCCCTCGTTCTTCCGTGCGATGTAGCGAAGCGCCTCTGTCACGTCGAATTCCATATTGACGTAGACCTCGGCATCCGTGCGGTGGTTCATCAGATGCGGCAAAATGACATGGAGCGAATCCATATCGCGGATCCAGCGGGCGTCTTTCCGGTCGCCCCAGCGTTTCTTTGTCGTGTTGCTCATAGTGTGTCCTCTTTTCTTTCTTTTTTCGGGCCGAAGCCCCTGAAGATACCCTGCGCACCCTCATACGCAGAAATCTTCAGATAACCTATGCAATCATTACTTCCTTAAGTAATGGAAAGCCCCATGCCGGTTTTGCGGGTCAGTTCCCGCTTTTCGGGCGGTGTGCTTTTTCAACCTCTTCCTTCAGCGCGGCAGCAGATTTTGTTCCATAATCCCCCTTCCCTGAAAAGTTCCGAAATCGTAATCCATGATACTACGATTTTGGAAAGGATGCAAGAGGTTTCCTCGCGCATTCCGGAAAATGGAAAACGCGGCATATTGAAAGCGGGTGCCGATAAAAACACATGGCCTTTCCTTTTCTCGAAAAAATGGTATCATATTCCTACGTCCGCCGCTGGTACTTCGACCCGAAGACCAATCAGGACATTTATCTGGAATATGAAAGCTATGTTACGGACTGCACCGATATGGAAGATGTGCTTCAAATGCTTATTGGCACCGGAGGAAACCCGGTAACCGTCCACGGCTGCACGGGAGCGGCATTACAGAATGGCAAAAGCGCCGCAGTAGTATGGCTGATCGGCACCCCTGAGAAAGGAATCTCGTTCCGGTTGTCCAGCAGCAGTTTCACCGCAGGGGCGCTTCTGCCGATTGTGGAAAGTGTGCAGCTGCAATAGCGATTCCCCAAACCGCATTCACCGGGGCTTAAGGCAGAACCACAATAAGCAGACCCCCCCTCCATTCCGTGGGAAGCGGAATGGAGGGGGCTGTTTGTTTTCTGGAGACTGCTTTTTTGTTTCATCACAGCATATGCGCCGGAAAAAGTCGATGTCGGCGTTTTTTGGACCTCGTTTCTGGAAAAATTTTTCCGATTCGACGAGAAAAACAGTTGCGCTTATC
>ERZ773242.3371-NODE-3371-length-11575-cov-2.563281_pt1 | contig 11575 bp, 9 predicted proteins | sample MGYA00511077_ERZ773242 | MGnify/ENA primary metagenome ERZ773242 (study PRJEB29015, sample SAMEA2737754) | human gut metagenome | biome: human gut; feature: human-associated habitat; material: faeces | place: China | collected 2012 ... | reverse complement strand
GTTGTGCGCTGGCTGTCGCAGGTGGGTCTGACCGGCAGCGAGCAGCCGCCGATGGGCTGCTTCGACTGGGATCCTTTTGTCTACCTGCTGGGGCACGATATCGACATGGTGCAGCAGGACGTGCCGGCGATGCTGGACGCTGTTTTTTCGATTATTGACGCCGGCGAAGCCAGCCAGCAGCGGATTGAAATTCCCCCGCGACTGATGAGCAGCAGCTGAGTCGCTGTCTGGCTGTTAAACGTTACCGCGTCAGCAGCCAGCGGGCGGTATGCTCATCGGTCACCAGGCCATTGATCCAGCCGCCTTTAAGGGCGGCCAGGATCGCCGGTCGTTTATGTTCTCCACAGGCAGCGGCAATCCGCGGGCAGTGGCTCTGGCGGATATCATAGCTGGTGATCATGCGGTTGATCTCGCTGTCTACCACGTCGCCTTGCGCATCAATAAACCGCCCGAGGATCTCCCCGATGCCGCCGCGGGCGGTCAGCTCATCCATCTGCGCCTGATTGATAAACCCGTCTTTAAAGATCGGACTTTGCGTGCCCAGCGGACCAATGCCGACAAAAATCACGTCCGCCTCGCGGGCGACGCTGGAGACGCTGCGGAATAGGCGATTGGTGCACCACATTTCATACTCATCCGCGCTTTGGGCGTAGCGCGGCGCCGGCCACTGATAGTACTTGGCCTTAATTTTGCGGGTCAGCAGCAGGGGCACGTCATCGTAATAATTGCACTGCCCGTCGGCGTTCATGGCGCTGATCAGCGCCACGCAGCGGGTATTCAGGCTGTCAAAATCGATGCGCTGCAGCGCTTTTTTCAGGGTCAGGCCCGAGCCCAGACCGATAATTTTCTCTTTATCATCCTGCAGATAGCGAGCCATCAGCTGATAGCAGCCAAATGACACACTGTCGAGGGTGCTTTCTTCGCTAAAGGCGGGGACCACATTGCACTCGATCAAGCGGTATTTTTCCTGCAGCAACTGCGCATAATCGAGGCAGTTCGCTACCGGATGGTGCAGATTAATCGACACAATCCCTTCTTCTTTCGCGGCGGCGATCAGCCGTTGCACCACCGGTCTGGAGGTGCCCAGCTGGCTGGCAATCTCGCTCTGATTCTGGCCGGCGATGTAGTACATCCATGCGGCACGCACCTTCTGATCCAACCGGATATCGTCTTCTTTACTCATGGTTTCCCGCCCTAAGTTGCTGGCCAGGGCACGCAATTGGCCCGGCGAATACCCGCATTCTCGCCGTGGTTGGCATAACTGGCAAGCTTTTGCTCTTTGCTGGTCATTTGTAATTTAATTGGGTAATTGCTCTTTTGTGATCTATGGCTCTTATTTAGGTCAAATGATCAATTACAGTGGCGCCATCAACTCAAGGAGAGCAGAACATGAACAATCAATTCACATGGCTTCATATCGGTCTGGGTTCTTTTCATCGCGCGCATCAGGCGTGGTATCTGCATCGTCTGATTGCTTCCGGGGATAATCGCTGGCGCATCGCGGCGGGGAATATTCGCAACGACGCCGAGCAGGTGGTCCAGGCGCTGGCGGCGCAGGGAGGACGTTACGTCCTCGAGACCGTCAGCCCGGAAGGGGAGCGCGAATATGAAGAGATCACCTCAATCCAGAAACTGCTGCCGTGGCAGGCCGGGCTACAGCCGCTGATTAACGAAGGGGCAAACCCGCAGACCAAAGTTATCGCCTTTACCGTGACGGAAGGGGGGTACTACCTGAACACTCGCCATCGGCTGGAAACCAGCAACCCCGATCTGCAGGCCGACCTGCAAGGCGAGTGCAAAACCATTTATGGCACCCTCGCGCGGATCCTGGAAAAGCGCATGGCCGACAACGCCGGGCCGCTGACCCTGCTCAACTGCGATAACGTGCGTCATAACGGCGAGCGTTTCCACGACGGTATGGTCGAGTTCCTGCAGCTCACCGGCAAACAGGCGGTGATTGACTGGATGGCGGCCAATACCACCTGTCCGAACACCATGGTGGACCGCATCACCCCGCGTCCAGCGGCCGATCTGCCGGCCCGTATCAAAGCGCAAACCGGGATTGATGACAAAGCGCCGGTGATGGGGGAGACCTTTATCCAGTGGGTAGTGGAGAACAACTTCCGCGATGCCCGCCCGAATCTGGAGGCGGTCGGCGTGGAGATGGTGGAGTCGGTCATCCCGTATGAAGAGGCGAAAATCCGTATTTTGAACTCGTCGCACAGCTGCATTGCCTGGGCGGGAACCTTAATCGGCCAGCAGTATATTCATGAAAGCACGCTGACCGATGTTATCTACGCCATTGCCGACCGCTACGTCACGGAGGACGTTATTCCGTGTCTCGGCGATAGCGGTATTGATCTGCCGACCTACCGGGATGTGGTGCTTAAGCGCTTTACCAACCCCTATATCCAGGACACCAACCAGCGCGTCGCCGCCGACGGTTTCTCGAAAATTCCGGCGATGATCGCGCCAACCTTGCAGGAGTGCTACCAGCGCGGCGTCCGCCCGGAAGCGACCGCCATGCTGCCGGCGCTGTTCTTCGTCTTTATGGAGCAGTGGCACAAGGGAACTCTGCCATATCAGTACCAGGACGGCATCCTGGATGCGCAGGCGGTGCATGAGATGTTCGAGGCTCAGGATCCGGTGGCTGTCTACGCGCGCGATAAAGCCCTGTTTGGTGATCTCGCCAACAACGCGGATTTCCTGGCGCTGATGCGCGAGAAAGTCGCCGCCGTTTACACGCTGATTAACTAAGAGGTGACTATGTATCTGGGTATCGATCTTGGCACATCGGAAGTCAAAGCGCTGGTCATTGATGAGAACCATGAGGTTATCGCCAGCCATAGCGCGCCGCTGAGTATTCAGCGGCCTCATCCGCACTGGTCAGAACAAGCGCCGGAGCTATGGTGGGAGGCGACGGAGTACCTGATGGCCACGCTACGGGAAAAATGCGCCCAGCATTGGCCGGCCATTAAGGCGATTGGCCTCTCCGGGCAGATGCACGGCGCGGTGTTGCTGGATGCAGAGGGGGAGGCGATCCGTCCGGCCATTCTGTGGAACGACACCCGCTGCGCCGCAGAGTGCGCCGAGCTGGAGGCGATGGCGCCGGAGCTGCATCAGGTGGCGGGCAACCTGGCGATGCCGGGCTTTACCGCGCCGAAGCTGTTGTGGGTGCGCCGTCACGAGCCGGAACACTTTCAGCGCACCGCCACGGTGCTGTTGCCGAAGGATTATCTGCGCTACCGGATGACCGGGAAGAAAGTCTCCGATATGTCGGACGCCGCCGGGACGCTGTGGCTGGACGTGGCGAAGCGCGACTGGTCCGACGCTCTGCTGGACAAGTGCGGCCTGTCGCGTAGCCAAATGCCGACGCTGGTCGAAGGCTGCGAGGTTTCCGCCACCCTTGACCCGCAGGTGGCTGCGCGCTGGGGGCTGAACGCCTCGGTGGTGGTGGCCGGGGGCGGGGGGGATAACGCGGTCAGCGCCATTGGCGTCGGCGCGGTCTCGCCGGGAGATGCGTTTATTTCGCTCGGCACCTCCGGGGTGCTGTTTGTGGTGACCGACGCCTATCGTCCGGCGCCGCAGTCGGCGGTACATGCGTTTTGTCACGTGCTGCCGAACCTGTGGCACCAGATGAGCGTCATGCTGAGCGCCGCCAGCTGTTTGCAGTGGTTCTGCCGCCTGACCGGCACCACGGAGGTGGCGCTGCTGGCGGAGATTGCCGAGCTAAGCGAGGAGGATAAAGCCAACGCGCCGTTCTTCCTGCCCTATCTCTCCGGGGAACGAACCCCGCATAACGATCCTGACGCCCGCGGCATCTTCTGGGGCATGACCCATGCCAGCCTGCGCGCGCAGCTCGGCTACGCGGTGCTGGAGGGGGTGAGCTTTGGGATCAACGACGGCCTGCAGGCATTGAAAGAGAGCGGGACGCCGATCGCGCAGTGCTCGCTGGTGGGCGGGGGCGCCCGCAGTCCGTTCTGGGCCCAGCTGCTGGCCGATATTCTCGCTATGCCGGTGGTGACCCACAAAGGCGGAGAGACCGGCGGCGCGCTGGGCGCGGCGCGGCTGGCCTGCCTGGCGGCGGGCAAACCGGTTGCCGCGGTGTGTGAAAAACCGGAAGTCTGGCAGACCTGGCGTGCGGATCCCATTCGCCACCACATCCTGATGCAACGCTACGCGCAGTTTAAAGCCCTGTATTTAAACGATCTGCACTATCGACAGCACTGATTTTCATCATAACCGCCGCTTCGTTGCACGTCGCGGAGCGGCCACCCTGTACCCTGAAAACGAGGTCATTATGTCTATCAATAATAAACAGTGGCTCGGTTTACCCCTGAACCTGCTCTGGGGATACATCGCCATTGCCGTATTTATGACCGGCGACGGTTTTGAATTAGCCTTTCTGTCGCACTATATCAAAGCGCTCGGCTTCTCTCCGGCGGAGGCCTCCTTTGCCTTTACCCTCTACGGCCTGGCCGCCGCGCTGTCGGCGTGGATTTCCGGCGTGGTGGCGGAAATTATCACCCCGCTGAAAACGATGATGATTGGCTTCGTGCTGTGGTGCGTATTCCACGTGCTGTTCCTCGTTTTCGGCCTCGGTCACGCCAACTATGCGCTGATCCTGCTTTTCTACGGCATCCGCGGCTTCGCCTATCCGCTGTTCCTCTACTCGTTTATCGTGGCGATTGTCCATAACGTCAAAAGCAACAACGCCAGCTCGGCCATCGGCTGGTTCTGGGCGGTGTATTCCATCGGCATCGGGGTCTTCGGCAGCTATATTCCGAGCTTTACCATTCCGCACATTGGCGAAATGGGCACCCTGTGGCTGGCGCTGGCCTTCTGCCTTACCGGGGGCGTGATTGCCCTGGTTTTCCTGCGCCATATTCAAACGCCGCAGCATATGCAGAATCTCACCACCCGTGAGAAGTTTTCCGAGCTGGGACGCGCCGCGACGCTGCTCTATACCAACCGCAATATTCTGCTGTCGAGCATGGTGAGGATTATCAATACCCTCTCGCTGTTCGGTTTTGCGGTGATTATGCCGATGATGTTTGTCGATGAGCTGGGCTTCAGCACTTCAGAATGGCTCCAGGTATGGGCAGTCTTCTTCTTCACCACCATTTTCTCTAACGTGCTGTGGGGGATCCTCGGGGAAAAACTTGGCTGGATGAATGTGGTGCGCTGGTTCGGCTGCATCGGGATGGCGCTCTCCAGCCTGGCGTTTTACTACATTCCTCAGCACTTTGGCCATAGCTTTGCGATGGCGCTGATCCCCGCCATCGCCCTCGGGATCTTTGTCGCCGCCTTCGTGCCGCTGGCGGCCGTGTTCCCGGCGCTGGAGCCGAAGCATAAAGGCGCGGCCATTTCGGTCTATAACCTGTCGGCGGGGATGTCGAACTTTCTCGCGCCGGCGATTGCCGTGGTGCTGCTGCCGTTCTTCAGCACCATCGGGGTGGTGATCGCCTATACCGGATTGTACGTGGTGGCCTTTTTCCTCTGCGCCTTTATCCGCGTGGAGCAGCCGGGGTTCTCCCACAAGGAAGCAACCGCCCGCGAGCAGGTTGAATTCTCGTAGGTGCTGCGGCTGGCATGCGCTTCATGCCAGCCTTAATGAGGTGAACGAATGAGTATGCAGGCGGTTATTTTTGACATGGATGGCGTGATTATTGATTCCGAGGCGCTGTGGCGTCAGGCGCAGATTGACGCCCTCGCGCAGTGGGGGGCAACGGCGAGCGTTGCTGAATGTGAAACCCTGACCAAGGGCAAGCGCCTCGACGACATTGCCGGCACCTGGTGCCGCTATTTTCAGCTTGATCTCGCTCCGCAGCGGCTTGAAGCCGCCATCCTGCAGCGCATCACCCGCCTGATTGCCGCGAAAGGCGAACCGATGCGCGGGGTGCAGGAGGCGTTACGCTATTTTCGCGAAGCGGGTTATAAGATTGCGCTCGCCACGTCATCATCTCGTCAGGTTATTGCCGCTGTGCTGAACAAGCTTTCGCTCTGGCACTTTTTTGACGCGATCTCCAGCGCGGATGATGAACCACGCGGCAAACCGCACCCGGCGGTGTACCTCACGACGCTGCGGAAGCTCAATCTCAACGCCAGCCAGTGTCTGGTGATTGAGGATAGCTTTACCGGCTTTTGCGCGGCCCAGTCGGCGGGGATTGCCACGATAGTGATTGCAGAAGATAGCCAGCACGCGCGTTTTCAGGCCGCCGCTGGCCGCTATCAAACCTTACCTGAACTGCTGGAAGCGCTTAGCGCGGAGCCAGCGGCGGCGGTTTAAGTCAGCCATTTGTGGGCGCAGACATTCCCGGGATGTAGCTGGTCGGTTAATCTCTTCTCTGCGCTCACGCCCTTTTTTCTCCTGGTCGATCTGCCTCACATTTCGCTCATCTTTTGTGAAAACAGTCACGTCTTGTTGTGCCAATGCCCAAATTTATGGCCTTGCTTAGCGGTGTTTGTCCGAGGCACTGCTACGTAATTGTGCTTAGATTATATATTGAAACGTATTTTCAATAATGTGAAACCGCTTTGCCGATCTGCTTATGTCGATCGGATTTGGCCGTGATAAGGACCGAGCATGAAAATTGAATCTGTGAATGTCACCGTTTTCCAATATCCCACTCGTCGGGTTTCCGACAGCGCCGGGCACTCCCATCCGGGGGGTGAAAGCATGGCCAAAATGGCGATGCTGACCATCACCGCTGATGATGGGGCGCAGGGCTTTTCGTTTGCGCCTCCGGAAGTCGTGCGCCCGTTCGTGGTGAATACTTTTTTTCGCAAAGTGCTGGTGGGACAGGACCCGTTTAACCGCGAGCGTATCTGGCAGGATCTTAACCACTGGCAGCGCGGCAGTGCAGCTAACGGAGCGCGCGCTGTCGTTTGTTGAACAGGCGCTGTGGGACCTGATCGGCCGCAGCCTTAAGATGCCGGTTTATAAGCTGCTCGGCGGCTATCGCGACACCGTCCCGGCTTACGGTAGCACCATGTGCGGCGACGATCTGCCGGGCGGCCTGTCGACCCCGGAAGAGTATGCCGCTTTTGCTGAGAAGCTGGTCGCCCGCGGCTACAAGGCCATCAAACTGCACACCTGGATGCCGCCAATCTCTTTTGCGCCCAATCCCAAAATGGACATTAAAGCCTGCGCGGCGGTGCGCGAAGCCGTAGGGCCGGATATTGACCTGATGATTGATGGCTATCACTGGTACAGCCGCGCCGAGGCGCTGTGGATCGGCAAAGAGCTGGAAAAACTCAATTTCGCCTGGTTTGAAGAGCCGATGGAGGAGGATTCGATGTCTTCCTATGCGTGGCTGGCGGAAAACCTGTCGATTCCCATCGTCGGGCCGGAGAGCTTCGGCGGCAAGCACCACATGCGCGCCGAATGGGTGAAAGCCGGGGCCTGCGACATTCTGCGCGCCGGCGCTAACGGCGTGGGGGGGATTACACCGACCATGAAGGTGGCGGCGCTGGCGGAATCTTTCGGCATGGATTGCGAAGTCCACGGCAACGGAGCGGCAAGCCTGGCGGTGGTGGGCGCGATCCGCAACTGCCGCTGGTACGAGCGCGGCCTGCTGCATCCGTTCCTCGACTACGATGAACCGGCGGCCTATCTCAACAGCATTGTCGACCCGATGGATGACCAGGGATTTGTGCATTTGTCACAACGTCCGGGTCTCGGTGAAGACATTAATTTTGCGTATATCGAAGCCAATACCGTTAGCCACGACTGATTTAAAAAAATAAATACCCGATGGCGCTGCGCTTATCGAGCCTGCGGCCCGGTAGACCGGATAAGCCGAAAATGCCGCCATCCGGCAACATGTACCCTACAGTACAGGCAAACAGAGATATGAAAAAAACCTCCTTACTGGGAGCGTGTATTCTCGCGCTCGCCATGTCGATGGGGAGCGGGGAGGCGGTGGCGAAAACGCCGCCCGACCAGCTGATCATCGGCATGAATATGAATAACCTGCTCACCCTTGACCCGGCGGCGATGACCGGTAACGAAGTGGTGGGGATCGTGGTCAACCTCTACGACTCGCTGGTGGAGCTTGACCCTGAGCAGCTCACCACCGTCAGGCCCGCGCTGGCGAAATCCTGGGATATCAGCCCCGACGGCAAAACCCTGACCTTTCATCTGCGCGATGACGTTAAGTTTCACTCCGGCAACCCGCTGACCGCCGCCGACGTCGTGTGGTCAATGCGGCGCATCCTGCACCTCAACCTGGCCCAGGCCTCAGTATGGAAATCCTATGGCTTCAGTAAGAAAAATATCGACAGCCAGGTCAGCGCGCCGGACCGCTTCACGGTGCAAATCGTATTACCCAAAGATAACGATCCGCAGCTGGTGATTTACTCGCTGGCGGCGCTGGGCAACCTCGGAGTGCTGGACAGTAAAACGGTGCAAAGCCACCAGCAGGATAACGACTGGGGTAACCGCTGGCTAACCACCCATGAAGCCGGTTCCGGGCCGTTTATCCTCGAAACCTGGCAGGCGAAAGATGTGCTGCGCATGAAGCGCAACCCTGACTACTGGCGCGGCGAGGCGAAAATGAGCCGCGTGGTACTGCGTCATTTCCAGGAGTCGCAAACTCTGCGCCTGATGATCGAAAAAGGCGACCTTGATATTGCCAACAATATGGCGGTTTCCGATATCAACGCCCTGCGCAGCGACCCGCAGCTGACCGTCGATGCGGTGCAGCGCGGCACCATGTACTACGTGGCTATGAGCATGAAAGAGGCGCACTTCGCCAATCCGAAAGTGCGCGAGGCGGTGCGCTATCTGATTGATTACCAGGGTATCAATAAAGCGCTGATGCCGGGCTACGGCGTGCTGCACCAGCGGCCTATCAAAGCGGGAATGCCGTCCACGCTACCCGATCCCGGCTACAGGCTGGACGTGGCGCGGGCGAAAAAGCTGCTGGCGGAAGCGGGATATCCCAACGGCTTTGATACCACGCTGCGGGTACTCTCCGATCAGCCATTTCTTAACATCGCTATCGCCGTGCAGTCGACGCTGATGCAGGCGGGGATTAACGCCAAAATCATCACCGGCACTGGTAACCAGATCTACGGCGCAATGCGCGAGCGTAAATTTGACCTGCTGGTAGGTCGCGGCGGCAGCGGGATGGAGCCGCATCCGCACTCCAGCCTGCGCGCGCTGGTCTATAACCCGGATAACAGCGATAAGGCGCGCCTGACCAACTTCCAGGGCTGGCGTACCGGTTTTTACGACCCGCAACTGAATACGATGATTGACCAGGCCCTGCTGGAACGCGATCCGCAAAAACAGGTGGCTGACTACCAGGCCATCCAGACACGCTACGACCAGCTGGTTCCGGCTTTAATTCCGCTTTCGCAGATGGTTGATTCGGTCGTCGTGCGCAACGAGGTACGGGAGTATCAGCCGCACCCCTCCGCCACCACTTTTCTGCGTGACGTCTATAAAGTCCGCGAAGGAGAGAAAGGATGAGTACCGCAATCCTTGCGCCCGGCTCACGCGGCCGGCGCTTATCAAAACGGCTACTGCAGGTGGTGATTACACTGTTCGGCCTGCTGCTGCTGACCTTTACCATTGGCCGCGTCATGCCCATCGACCCGGTGCTGGCGATTGTCGGCCCGGATGCTGACCAGAGTACCTATCAGCAGGTTTACCAGCAGCTGGGGTTTGATAAATCGCTGACCACCCAGTTTGGCATCTATTTCGTCAACCTTTTGCACGGCGATCTGGGCAACGCGCTGCTGACCGGGAAACCGGTGGTGGACGATATTATCCGCGTCTTCCCGGCCACCATGGAGCTGGCAACGATGGCGATTATCGTCGGCGCGGGTCTTGGTATTCCGCTGGGCGTGTTGGCGGCGGCGCGGCGCAATAGCGTCTCCGATTATGTGGTACGCATTATCAGCCTGGCGGGCTACTCGACGCCGATCTTTTGGGTCGGGATGATGGGGCTGCTGGTGTTCTATGCCTGGCTTGGCTGGGTAGGTGGCGCCGGGAGGGTAGATCTCGGACTGGATGGTGTGGTGCCGCGCCGTACCGGGCTGATGACCGTTGATGCGCTGCTGGCAGGCAACGGCCAGGTGTTCTGGAACGCCATTAATCATCTGATTCTTCCCGCCTCGCTGCTGGGTTTTCACTCGCTGGCTTATATCAGCCGTATGACCCGCAGCTTTATGCTGGCCCAGCTGTCGCAGGAGTTCATTATTACCGCGCGGGTGAAAGGGCTGACCGAGCGCCAGGTTATCTGGAACCATGCGTTTCGTAACATCCTCGTGCAACTGCTGACGGTGGTGGCGCTGGCGAAAGTCGGCGGCGGCGTTGAAAGCCTGAGCACCCCGATTGGTAAAGTGGCCGGTATCCTGCTGGCGGTGGTGTGCTATCTCGCGGTAGGACCGCTGTTCGCGACGCCGCGTACCGCGACCGTCTCCTTTGAGGTCGGTATTGCGCCGCTGACCGGCGACGGCCCGCTGCCGCTGCTGATCTACAGCGTTATTTACTTCGCGCTGGTGATTCTGGTCTCCCTCTATCCGGGCAAACTGCTGGACACCGTGGGCAATTTCCTTGCGCCGCTGAAAATTATCGCCCTGATTGTGCTGGCGGTCGCCGCCATCATCTGGCCAGCGGGCCCGATCAGCGACGCGCTGGAAGCGTATCGTACGGCGCCATTCTCCAATGGCTTCGTCAACGGCTACCTGACCATGGATACCCTCGGCGCGATGGTGTTCGGCATCGTGATTGTTAATGCCGCTCGCTCACGCGGCGTTAGCGAAGCGCGTCTGTTGACCCGCTATACCGTCTGGGCTGGCCTGATGGCGGGCGTCGGCCTGACCCTGCTGTATCTGGCGCTGTTCCGTCTGGGCTCTGACAGCGCTACTCTCGTGGATCAGTCCGCCAACGGCGCGGCGATCCTCCATGCCTACGTGCAGCACACCTTCGGCGGGGCGGGCAGTTTCCTGCTGGCGGCGCTGATCTTCATCGCTTGCCTGGTGACGGCGGTGGGCCTGACCTGCGCCTGCGCTGAGTTCTTTGCCCAGTATCTGCCGTTCTCCTATCGCACGCTGGTCTTTGTTCTCGGCCTGTTCTCCATGGCGGTCTCCAATTTGGGCCTTAGCCATCTGATCCAGGTATCGATTCCGGTGCTGACCGCTATCTATCCGCCGTGTATCGCACTGGTTGTATTAAGCTTTACCCGCAGTTGGTGGCATAATTCGTCCCGCGTTATCGCGCCGGCCATGTTTATCAGCCTGATGTTTGGTATCATTGACGGGATTAAGTCATCGGCATTTGCCGCGATTCTGCCGGACTGGACCGCGCGTCTGCCGCTGGCGGAGCAGGGCCTGGCCTGGCTGATGCCCACCGCCGTGATGACCATTCTCGCGGTGATCTGGGATCGCGCAGCCGGACGTCAGGTGACTTCCAGCGCGCATTAACCGGCGGTGAGGACAAGCGTTTAACCACGGGACTTCGGGTTCCGTGGTTTTTTATTTTTTGTGTTAAACGGCATTGAAAAACCACGATGGAAAGTAGTAACAAGCTTAAGCGCGGGCTAAGCACCCGGCACATTCGCTT
>ERZ773242.3363-NODE-3363-length-11607-cov-5.388591_pt1 | contig 11607 bp, 7 predicted proteins | sample MGYA00511077_ERZ773242 | MGnify/ENA primary metagenome ERZ773242 (study PRJEB29015, sample SAMEA2737754) | human gut metagenome | biome: human gut; feature: human-associated habitat; material: faeces | place: China | collected 2012 ... | reverse complement strand
GACGCCGGGCGAGAGCTTCCAGACGACGGCGAATTTTGAATCCGGCGTGGCGGAATCGCTGTTTGAAGAAGTGTCTCTTGAGAAACTGCTCAAGCTGAAGCCGGCGGTCGGGACGCTGGGGCAGCGAGTGCGCACGACGATCAAGAACGTGGGATTGCAGGCGGCGACGGAGGGCTCGGAGGAGTTCTTTACGACGCTGGCGAACACCATGACGGACAACCTGATTAACGGGGGACTGAGCGAATTCCAGCAGAATCTCCGGGGCTACATGGAGCAGGGGATGAGTGAGGAGGAAGCCCGGCGGCGCGCGTATCTGGATCTCGCGGGACAGCTGGCACTCGACTTCGGCGGCGGGGCCATCGCGGGCGGCCTGATGGCGGGCGGACAGACGGCCATCCAGACCGGACAGCGCAACGCGGCGATTGCGCAGGAGTACGGCGACATTGCGCGCGGCGCGGCGCAGGAGCGGCTTGAGACAAACGAGGGCGACCGGCTGGCGCAGGACGTACAGAACCGTGTAAACTCCAACCGGCGGGTCGGCGGCGGGGCCATCGCGGAGCTGGTGAGCCGGAACGTACAGGCGCAGAACGCGCAGACGCAGACGGCCATCGCGGAAGCGGCGGCGCAGCGGCTGACGGAGCTGGGCGAGACGGAGAACGTGGAGACCGTCGCACAGGCGGCGGCGCAGCTGACGGCGGACCCGACGATGAGCGCGGGCCGACGCCGGGCGGCGGAGAACGTCCTGAAGGGCAGCCGGTACGGCGAGCGCGTGCTCGGCGAGCTGACGGAGGGGATGCAGGCCGGCAGCGCGGAGAGCGCCCCCGCCGCAGTGCAGGAGCAGAGCACCGCGCCGAGCGCGGAGCAGGTGCGGCAGGCCGTGGAGAGCACCCAGCGGAGCCGAGGCGCGCAGAACCTGACGGAATCGCGCGGGGGCGAGGAGCGCACGCAGAGCGGGCGGCGGTTCGCGTCCGAATGGGCGGGGAACCTGCCGCAGGTGCTGACGGAGGACGCCTACGTCCGGCGGCTGAAAGAATTGCGCGTGAATCCCCAAGCGACGGACAGCCGGACGGTGACGGGCACGGCCTACAACAAGGAGAGCGGCAAGCTCGACGTGATTGTCCGGGGTACGGACGGCAAGGTGGAGACGATCCCGGCGGCGAAGGCGGCCACTACGGCGCGGCAGGAGCGGCTCATGGAGCTGGCGGCGGACGTGGGCGAGGCGGGGCCGCAGATGTTCGCGGCGATCCGCGACGGGCAGGACGTGGAGACGTATGCACGGCAGTGGAAGAACGCCTACACCTACGGCGAGAGCAACATCCCGCGCGCCTACGCGATGCAGTCGGACGCGGTGAAGTATCTGACGGCGGAGCAGCGGGACATCGCGTATGAAGCGGGAAAGGCCGCCTACGACCAGAAACAGGCACAGGCGCGCGAGAAGCGCGCGGCAAAGGGGAACGATACCCCCAAGGCAAAGAAGGGCACTGTGAAGCTCACAGGGGCCGTTATCGGCGGCAAGCGGTATGACGGGGTGAGCAAAGCGTCGCTGACGGAGCGGCAGCGGGCGAACCTCAAGGTGCTGGGGCAGGTCGCGCAGGCGACGGGCGTTGACATCGTGCTCTATCAGAGCCGGGCGAACGCGCGCGGCGAGTACGAGGGGCAGAACGGCGCCTACAAGGACGGCACGCTCTATCTCGACATCAACGCGGGGAGAAACCGCGTGGGGGATCTGAGCGAGGTGGCCGTGGTGCGGACGGCGGCGCACGAGCTGACGCACTTTATTCAGGACTACAACCCGGCGGCTTACGCAGAATACCGCGATTATGTGGTGGGGCTGCTCATCGAGGAGCAGGGCATGGATTTCGACGCGCTGGTGGAGCACAAGCAGGCGCTGCAGAACGACCTGAGCTATGACGAGGCCGTGGACGAGGTGGTCGCGGACGGCAGCGAGATGCTGCTGCGCGACACGGCGGCGGTGCAGCGGCTGGCCGAGGAGAACCGGGGGCTGTTCCAGAAAATCCGGTCATGGCTGCGCAAGTGGCTCGAGAACATCAGAAAGGCGTTCGACGGCGTGGGTGCGGAGCACGCGGAGGCAAAAGCGCTTGAAAAGCACCTCGAGGAGCTGCAGAAGCGCTGGGACGACGCCCTCGTCGGCGCGTCGCGAAATTTGCAGAGGAGCAGGGCGGAAGCGGAGGACAGCGGCAAAACGCAATATCAGATCCGCCAGCTGGACGGAAAAACGACGGTGGTACTCGACACGCAGAACGATACGCGAGACTACAAGGCGGCGGAAACGTATCTGAAAACGCTGGTAAACACGGCAAAGCCGTTTTCCACCATTCTGACGGACGCGCTGCCGGTGTATATCGGGAAAGATCTTCCGAGCGAATACAAGGGATCTGAGTATACACTCGGAATGAATCGTGCGCTGCGTGAGGTAAAAATGCAGGCGGCAACAAACCTCGATGAGATGCTTCTGCTGGCAGAGAACGGCGAATGGCGCGAAAACGTCAAGGACAAACATCGAAGAGACGCACAGAACGGATGGTATCGCTACGAGACGCAGTTCGCCGTCCCGGTTCTGAACGCAAAAAAAGCTGTAGACCATTATACGGTCTACAGCGGAACGCTCCTGATTCGCAATGACGCAGACGGGAAATCCTATCTCTATGATATGATTGATGTTGAAAAAAAGAAGGTAATCAGCTCACCATCCTTCTCTGCGCAAGCGCATTCGGACGTATTCGAGCCAAAACCTTCTCAAACACAGTATACGCGGGGGAAGGGCGGAAGTCAAGCGGAAAATTCCGGAAAAGAACAGCTTTCCGTGCGCGAAAGCGCAGGGCGGATTGTACACCCAGGCAACGGGGAAAGCTATTGGAATGATCTGTCCTATCGAGGCTATACAGAGGACAGCGCGATTCCGAATTCCATCGGGTATGCGATGTTCGCGGATGATCCACATGCGATTGCCAATTACGGCGACAAGTTTTCCGCCGTGTTCCACGGCGACCTCGCACCGATCGACGACTTTAAGGACGCCATTGCGAGAGCATGGGAGCGGGACAAGGCAAAATATCTCCTTCCGCCAGAGCTTGAGGTATTCAGCGACCGCAGCGGGGCAGAGATGGCCGACCATTTCGACCCCGCAGACATCGTTGACGGAGCGGACGCATGGGATACGCCGGAGCTTATCACATGGGCGTTCTCGCACGGGATCTTCGACGAGGTCGGCGGCGTGAAAACGTCTGATGGCGCGATTGTGTGGGATGAGTCTCTTCTTCACGGCACGAGCGATGACGGCGGTGTGTGGGGTGGGAACCTGCACGGGGAGGACTATTCCGCTTTTCGCAAGAGCACGAATTCCGAGCGCGGGGGCATCCGGTATTCCGCGCGGGATTATGGGTTGACGGAGGACGAGGAACATGCTATCGTCAGTTATAAGTCGGGCGACAGCTACTCGCTGAACGGGAAGCTCGCGACAGGCGGGAAGCTGACAGAGCTGCAGAGGTCGCTGCGCGACCATCTGGACACGGCGCTGGAGAAGCTGCCGGTCTACAAAGGAACGGTGTACCGCCACTACGACTTCGACTCTTTCGGCGGGTACGAGGCAATGGCGGAGTTCCTTCAGCTGTTCCGAAAGGGAAAGCCGACGAATATCGGCAACTATCTCTCGGCCAGCACGGTACGCAACGAGGATCGGACGGGCGGCGAGTACACAGTCGACATGGTGATCCAGTCCGAGACGGGGCGCAGCCTGAACGGTTTCGGCCGGGATACAGAGAACGAGGTGCTGCTGCCGCGCACGGTGCGTCTGGCTGTAGATTCCATGGAGCTTATCAGCCCGCACAAAATCCGTATGATGGCAAGGGAGGTTATCACAGATGAGACAGGAGCGACCGCCGATTCCACATCAACTGGTGTGCGGAACGTGCGAGAAAGCACACTTTGGCGTTCTGGACTGCGACCGGTATCCGAACGGAATTCCGAAGAAGTACTGGGACAAGGTGGAGGGACTTCCGGACGAAACGGGAGTGCCGGACTGCCCGGACTACGAGAAGGAGAAGGACCCGGATCGCTGGGCGGATCCGGAGTGGAAAGCGATTATCGAGCAGCTGAGGAAGGGCTGAAATACCAGCCGAGGGAGCAGAGCGTGAGCGACCGGCAGATTCTGGCGAACGCGCTGGAGAGCGTGGCGCAGAACGAGCGGGAGAGGTCCATCCTCGCGGACTACCGGGAGAAGGCCAAGAAACTGGCGTTTTACGAGCGGGAGATGGCCAAGCGGGAGCAGAAGATCGCCGACCACCGCAGCGGAAAGGCCGTTCTCGAGCCGGACAAGCTCCGGCGGGCGGAGGTCTCAGCGCAGCAGTACGCCGCGCTGATCAGCCAGCAGGACGAGCGGCTGCTGCGGCTGGAGAAGCTCAAGCCGCTGCGCGACGTGGTGACGCGGGAGCGCGACTACATCGCCGAGCGGCTGCGCGGCGCCGCGGAGGAGAAGAGCCGCTACACGGCGGAATTCGAGCGGCAGCTGAGCGAGGAGCGCAAGCGCGGCGAGGAGCGGCTGCAGCAGTACCGCAAAGGCCGCGAGGAGCGCGACGACATCCGCGTGGAACGGCGGCAGATCGAGAAGCTGGCGAAGCGGCTGACGACGTATCTCGAAGAGAACACGGACAAGAAGCACATCCCGGAGGCGCTGAAAAAGCCGATCGGGGAGCTGCTGCAGTCGCTGGACTTCTCGTCCAAAACAAAGCTCTCCGGCGGCGCGGCGACGAAGGCGGATCTGGCGTACATCCGCTCCATGCTGCAGATTGAGACGGTACTCGCGGCGCAGGAGCGGTTCGACGAGACGGGCAAGGGCGGCGACCTGATCAAGGGGACGCTGGATCTGCCGAAGGGCTTCCGCGAGGCGCTGACGGAGCAGATCGAGCGGGTACAGACGATCATGGAGACGCACCAGCCGGGCGAGCGCGCGGTCATGCGGATGAATCTCACCGACCTGCGGAAGCTGAAGACGATGCTCTCGACGCTCTCGAGCGCGGTGACGAAGATGAACGAGCTGTTCGCAAACGGGCGGTTCCGGCACGTCGACCAGGCGGCGCAGGACACGATTTTTACGCTGCGCGAGAAGGGACAGCACCAGTCGCTCCTGCCGAAGGTCGAGAGCTTCGTCCGGTGGGACAACACGCTGCCGTGGTACGCGTTCCAGCGGCTGGGCGAGGGCGGACAGTCCATCTTCGCGGAGCTGCAGGACGGCTGGGACAAGCTGGCGTTCAACACGCAGAAGATCCTCAAATTCCGCAAGGAGCTGATCGACGACAAGACGGCGCGCAAGTGGGACACGGAGGTACACGAGGTCGAGCTGACCGACCAGGACGACAACACCGTCAAGGCGAAGCTGACGACGGCGCAGCTGATGAGCCTTTACTGCCTGTCGCGGCGCCGGCAGGCGCTGGGGCATCTGCTCGGCGGCGGCATCCGGCCGGCGGATATCGAGCTGACGGCGAACATCAAAGACAAGGTGCTGAAAAAGACCGAGAAGCAGGACACGCACTATCACCTGACGGACGAGCGGCTGGGGCAGCTGCTGGGTCTGCTGACGGACGAGCAGCGCGAGATCGCGCAGAAGATGCAGAAGTACATGACGGAGCAGGGCGCGACGTGGGGCAACGAGATCACGATGGCGCGCTGGGGCTACCGGGCGTTCACGGAGGAGAACTATTTCCCGCTGACGACCGACCGCGAGGATCGGCCCGCCCGCGCGGACGACGCGTCGGAGGGAAGCCTTTACCGGCTGCAGAACATCTCGGCGACGAAGCCGCTGACGCAGAACGCGAACAACGCGGTGATGCTCTACAGCATCTTTGACGTGTACGCCGACCACATGGCGGACATGGCCAAGTACAACGCGATGGTGCTGCCGATCATCGACGCGCAGAAGTGGTACAACTACAGGGAAGGCCACAAGAACAAGGCGGGGCAGGTGAGCACCTGGACGGTGCAGCGGACGCTGACGCAGGTTTACGGGCGGGGCGCGAACCGATTCGTGATCCAGTTCCTGAAGGACCTGAACGGCGTGAAGGAAAACGGCGCGCGGGGCGAGGGTCTCGCGAAGAAGATGATCTCGAACTACAAGCGGGCAGCGGTCGCGGCCAACCTGCGCGTGGCGCTGCTGCAGCCGACGGCGTATGTGCGCGCGTCGGCGGTGCTGGACGCGAAGTATCTGACGCGCGCCTTCGGCGAGCGGACGAGCACGAAGGAAGCGACGGCGGAGATGCTGGCGCGCAGCGGCATCGGCCTGTGGAAGAGCATGGGCATGTTCGACACGGACGTCGGCCGGAGCATCCGCGACCAGATCAAGGGCAAGGGCAGCGCGGTGGAATCGCTGGTGGACAAGACGATGGTGCTCGCGGAGAAGGGCGACAGCATCACGTGGGCGCGGCTCTGGCGCGCGTGCAAGCTGGAGGTCGCGGACAAGCAGCACCTCTCGGGCGAGCAGCTGCTGGACGCGACGGCGAAGCGGTTCCGCGAGGTGATCTACCGGACGCAGGTGATCGACAGCACGATGACGCGCAGCCACATGATGCGCTCGGGGTCGACGTTTGCGGCGATTTTCACGAGCTTCATGTCGGAGCCGACCGTCTCCTACAACCTCATCATGACGGCATCGGAGAAGATCTGGGAGGACACGAAGAAGTACGGCGCGAAGATGGCCGTGAAGCGCAACTGGAAGACGGCGGGGCGGGCGTGGCAGGCGTACATCCTGTCGGCGGTGGCGTCGGCGATGGTGGAAGCGCTGGCGGACGCATGGCGCGATCCGGGCGACGACAAGGACACGCAGAAGCTGCTCAACGCCTTCCGCGACAACCTCGGAAGCGACCTGAACCCGCTCAATAAGCTGCCGTACCTGCGGGACATCTTCTCGATTTTCGAGGGATACGACACGAACCGGACGGACATGGCGGCGTTCAGCAACCTGAACAAGGCCATCGCCATCTGGAAGGAGACGGTCCAGCTCGCAAACGGCACGATCGACGAGGCGACGGACACGACGTACTACGGGAAAATGACGATCTACGGCAAGGTCTATAAGACGGCGCAGGCGCTGTCGCAGCTGAGCGGCCTGCCGGTGTCGGCGACGATGCGCGAGGCGCAGGCGCTCTGGAACAACACGGTGGGCCGGTGGGCGCCGGGGCTGAAACAGAAGACCTACGACAACGAGAAGCAGCGGCTCATCCAGAAGGCCGGAACGGCCATGTGGAACGGAGACAAGGACGCATGGCAGGATGCATACGCGGCGCTGGAGCAGTACATGCTCGCAGACGGCAAGAGCAAGCGCGAAGCGGAGAGCGCCGTCTACAGCGAGATGCGCAAGGCCGTGAAGGATTCGTATCTCGCGGGCGAGCTGACGGAGACGGAAGCGCGGCAGAAGCTCGTGGACTTCCTCGGATCGGACGCGGAGAAGGCCGCGCAGCTGGTCACGAGCTGGAAGAACGGCTCGGAGTTTGCGAAGGAGGTCGGGTTCGAGTACGGCGAGATGCGCAGCGCCTATGAGACGGGACGGATCCAGAAGAGCGAGGCGGTGCGCCTGCGCCAGAAGTACGGCGGCGAGACGCAGGACGAGGCCGAGAGCAAGGTGCGGTACTGGGATTTCTGCATCGAATATCCGCAGTACGACGACATCAGCGAAGCGCGGGCGAACAAGTACTACGACTACTGCCGGCAGGCGGGCGTGGGCGTCGCGGCGTATTACAAGGCGGCGCAGTACACGGCGGCCATCGTGAGCGAGAAGGACGAGGACGGCAACAGCGTCTCCGGCTCGGTCAAGCGGCAGTACGTGGAGTACATCCAGTCGCTGGGGCTCTCGGCAGCGCAGCAGAAGGCGCTGTGGCAGGCGCTGAAAAACGCGGCATGGAGCGACAAGGGGACGCCGTGGGAGTAAAACTTCATCAAAGGCCACGGCCTTTGATGAGTAAGATTCGCTCCGAACCGCGCGTTTCCGTGCGTTGAACGCACGGAAACACACTCTCTCCGCGCAAGGTGTTTTTTGCGACGTACACGCCGCCGCAAAAAACGATTTGACTTTATTCGCGCCGCTGCGGCGGCGCGAACTCTGCGAGACATGAAATGACAGCCCCGGAGGGATAACCTCCGGGGCTGTTGTGGGTATTCAGGACTTTATCTTTTGAAGGAGCGTTCCGACAGAGAACGGAAGAGGGGGCAGGGTATTTGACCGGTAGCGCTTCATGAAGTCTAAAACGGTTACACCCGTCAGTTCGTCCGTGTCGATGTCCCTCAAGTAGATAATACCGGCTTCGCTGTCGTCACCATAGGAATTGTCTCTATCTCCAAGGGCGACATACAGAACGTCGTATTTGGCATCGTAATCAAATTGCAGGCTTGCCCTCTGCGACATATAATGCATCTCCCTTCGAGCTGCCGCTGCGCGGATTTTTAGCGGGGTAAGCAGTGATAATCTCGCCCGTACCACCGCAAATCGACACAACAACATGCGTATACGGTATTTTGGGGTGGTATATTGCAATCATAACACAGATGCACAAAAATGCAACAGTTTATAGCAAAAATTCAAATATCGTTCAGAAAGATTGGTGGGGGCGGCCGAATTGGCCACCCCCACCAAAATTTTTTCAAATAGGGGTTGACTTTTGTACGGACATAATATATTATTTATGTACGGGCAAAAGTGAGGTGATTGCATGTCCCCGAAAACAGGACGCCCGACCAGCAACAAGAGAACCAAACGGCTTGAAATCCGGATGGCACCTGATGAAGCGCAGCTCCTTCAGGAGTGCGCGGATGAACTTCAAGTGTCGAAAACGGAAGTAATCGTCAAAGGAATTCGACTTGTGAAAGCTGAGTTGGAAAAGAAATGAGCGCATGGGCTACAGCTTGCAGGCACACCCATACGCTCAAAACACCAGAGGCTTCCCAACTGGATAAATTCATTCTATCACAGCGGGAACCTCCAGACAAGAACTATTTTGGAGGTAACTATGGAAAACAGAACGATCCTGACCGAGCAGATCGAGCGACTGCTGGCGCTCGCGGACGAGAAGCAGCTGCGGCTTCTGTATATCGCCGCGCTGCAGCTGGTGTAAGGGGGTGACGGCATGAACGATCTGACGGTGTTTCAGAACCCGGAGTTCGGGGAGATCCGCACCATCGAAGAAAATGGCGACGTGCTGTTTTGTGGAACTGATGTTGCAAAGGCGCTGGGGTATATTAACCCGCGCGATGCAGTTGGGAGACGCTGCAAAGGCGTCGTGAAACGCGACGCCTATACAAATAGGCGACAGACAATGTCCTTCATTCCGGAAAGCGACCTGTACCGGCTTGTATTCGGCTCGAAGCTGCCGTCCGCGGAACGCTTCGTGGACTGGGTGACGGAAGAAGTCCTCCCCAGCATCCGCAAGACGGGGCGGTACGAAGTCCAGCCGAAGCCCATGACGATGGCCGAGAACGTCGCGGCGCAGGCGCAGCTGCTGGTGGAGCAGGAGAAGCGCATCGCCCGGATTGAGCAGCGGGTGGAGACGGCGCTGACGGCCATCGCCCGCCCCAGCGGGGACACATGGGTGGAGGACATGAAGGCGGCCATCGCGGGGTACTGCCGCGCGACGGGGCTGACGGAACCGGCGGGGCGGGGGCGGCTCTACGCGATGCTCGACCGGGAGGCCAGCTGCAATACGGACGCCCGGCTCCGGCGGCTGCGCCAGCGGCGGAAGGAGACGGGGGAGCGCCGGCGGGACTACATGGCGCTCACGAAGCTGGACGCCATCGCAGTGGATCAGAAGCTGCGGGTGGCCTTTGAGGGGCTCGTGGCCCGGGAAAACGCCCGCGCCGCGCAGAAGGACGAAATTGCCAAGCGCTTGTGAATATGGAGAAACAGCCCGGCCTGTGGGGAGAAAAACCACCGGCCGGGCTGTTATACTGTGGAGGATGAAGGGAGGGAGAGACCATGTATCGAGGAACGATGTAATCATCAGTTCTTCTACCGAGGGCTCTAATAAGAAGTTCAAGATTTCAGTGGACGATACAGGCGCAATCTCCGCAACGGAGGTATAACCCACTAACCCCGCCCTGACGGGCTTAATTTACATGCGCAATGCGCAGAGAGGAGTAAAACATGAAAGAAAACGCAATCAAGGCCGTGCTTGCGGCAGCACTGGGGGCGCTGGCATCCTACGGCACGCAGCTCATCGTCCCGGCGATCATCCTTGTCGCGGTGATGGTGCTGGACTACATCACCGGCATGGCCAAGGCGTGGCAGGCCGGAGAGCTGAGCAGCCGCGTCGGCATCGGCGGCATCCTGAAAAAGGTCGGCTATCTGGTGATCGTCGCGGTGGCCTGCGTGCTGGACTGGCTGGTGCGGTATGGTGCGGATCAGATGGGACTGGACTGGCGGCTGGATTTCCTGATCGCGTCTATTGTGGTGATCTGGCTGGTGATTAACGAGCTGATCTCGATTTTGGAGAATGTGGCCGCGCTGGGCGCGCCGGTGCCGGGATTTCTGCAGAGTCTGATTAAGCGGCTGAAGGTGAGTGTGGAGGACAAGGTCGAACCGAAGGAGGAAACCTGATGAACATCATCGAGAAGGACTACAACTGGGCGCACGAACTGTCTGCCCGTCAGGTCACGAACCTGATCATCCTGCACCACGCTGCGGCCAAATCTTGTACGGCAGCGGATGTACACAACTGGCATCTTAACCGGGGGTGGGCTGGCATCGGCTACCACTTTTTTATCGGCAAGGATGGCAGCGTCACGCGTGGCCGTCCGCTCTGGGCAGTCGGCGCGCACGCCGAAAGCTGCAACTGGCGCTCTGTCGGCGTGTGCTTCGAGGGCGATTACCAGGCTGAGACGGAGATGCCCGCCGCGCAGCTGCAGGCCGGGCGTGAGCTGGTGCAGTATCTCAAGGCTAAGCTGGGCGTGGATCGTGTGGTTGGCCACCGCGACGTTGCAGTGGCGGGGACGAGCTGCCCCGGCCAGTATTTCCCGTTCGATGCGATTTGTGCGACGGACAACAACACTAATACCGAGGAGGATATTATCATGGTAGCAACTCAGATGATCGGCAACGGCGACCGTGGCAACGCGGTGCGCAGCATGCAGGGTGCGCTCATCGCGCAGGGCTATAAGTGCGGCAGCTACGGCGCGGACGGTATCTGCGGCGCGGCGACCGTGGCGGCCATTAAGGCTTGTCAGCGTGCAAACGGCCTGACGGCGGACGGCATCTGCGGCCCCGACACGTGGGGTGCGCTGCTGGCCAAGTAATCTTAACAGCGAAAAAACTTGACGGAAAACGGGCCGTGCGGTAGAATATTGACATAGCAGCGCCGCAAGGTGCAGCAACACCGCCGAGGTGGGGATCAGGCGCCCCGCTTCGGCGGTGTTGTATTTAAAATGCACACGAAAATGCACACGAACGACACAGAAGTGTTTAATACCAATAGTTTTAAAGGAAATTAGGCAGGGTTCGACTCCCCTCAGCTCCACCAAACAGGTATTGGACGAACACCTATTTCTTCAGCGGCGGTTTCGCCGTGAAGTGTTCGCTCTGATCCACAACAGAAAAGCGCCGTCTTGGAAGTG
>ERZ773242.3360-NODE-3360-length-11620-cov-5.965240_pt1 | contig 11620 bp, 9 predicted proteins | sample MGYA00511077_ERZ773242 | MGnify/ENA primary metagenome ERZ773242 (study PRJEB29015, sample SAMEA2737754) | human gut metagenome | biome: human gut; feature: human-associated habitat; material: faeces | place: China | collected 2012 ... | reverse complement strand
CTTTCATCTTATCTGAAAAAGGAGTCTTTCTCCATGTACCGTATTCTCGTCTGCGACGGTGAAAAAGATATTGTTTCCTCCCTGACCGCCTGTCTCACCGCCGAGGGCTATCAGGTGGTCACTGCCCGCACCGGCTGGGAGGTGCTGAATATCCTGTCCAAGCAGCATATCCATCTGGCCCTGCTAGGCACGAAGCTGCCGGGGCTGGACGGTCTTACCACCGTCACCCGGCTGCGGCAGATGCATGACCTGCCGGTGATCCTCCTGACCTCCGGGACTGACAGCACTGAAAATATCCTGGGGCTCACCATCGGCGCCGATGATTATATCACTAAGCCCTTTCAGCAGGCGGAGCTGCTGGTGCGTATTCGCTGCCACCTCCGCCGCTACCTCCATCTCAGTCCTCCCTCCCCGGCAGCCCTCAAGGTCGGCGGTATTACGCTGGACGATGACGCCAGAGCCGTCACCGTCAACGATAAGCCGGTGTCCCTGACCCCGCTGGAGTACGACATTTTGAAATTCCTCATGCAGCATCCCTGCAAGGTATTCTCTCCGCAGGAGATCTATCGCCAGGTCTGGCGGGAGCCTCCCGCCGCCGAAAACTCCGTGGCAGTCCATATCCGCCACATCCGGGAGAAGATCGAGGTGGACCCCAGCAATCCCCGCTATGTGACGGTGGTCTGGGGCAAGGGGTATAAGATCGAAGCCGGGGTATGACAGGTTATCCCCGCTCCGCTCACATTTTCAAAAATCCCCGCGGCATATGCCTTGCATATACGGCGGTCTACATACATATCTCTCTCCTATGAGCCGCCGTGAGAGCCACGGCGGCTCACTCTGTTTTTTACTCGCAGAAGTTAGCATAGCTGGAAACGGGGGCTCTTGTCATTTTTGCTTTCCCGTGGTAGAATGGAGAAAAACGAAACATCTAAAAGAATCACGGGAGACATCGCTATGAACGATCACACCGTTCCGCAGCTACCCCCTCGCAGTCAATGCACCGGCTGCGCCGCCTGCGCCGAGGGCTGCCCTAAAAATGCCATCCATATGCTGCCCGACCGGGAGGGCTTCCTCTACCCCACGGTGACGGACGCCTGCATCCAGTGCGGCCATTGCACCCACATCTGCCCGGTGCTGCGCCAGCGGGAGGCCCATCCGGAGCCGGCGGTCTTTGCCGCATGGAACCCCGACAATGCCGTGCGGCAGAACTCCACCTGCGGGGGTGTATTCTCCCTGCTGGCGGACTATGTGCTGGAGGGCGGCGGCGTGGTGTTCGGTGCCGGGATGGACGCCCAGCTGCGGGTCCGCCATGAAGCGGTAAAGCGCAAGGAGGACCTGCCCCGCATCCGGGGAGCCAAGCCCGTCCAGAGCGACGTCACCGGTATCTATCAGCAGGTGCGGCAGGAGCTGGATCGGGGGCGGCCTGTGCTGTTCTCCGGTACGCCCTGTCAGGTGGACGGACTTTACCACTATCTGGGAGAGCACCCGGAGAAGCTGCTGACCTGCGACGTGCTGTGTCGGGGCGTCTGCTCCCCCGGCGTATGGGCCAAGCTGGTGCAGTCCATGGCCTACATCAAGCGCAAGCAGCCGGTGGCCGTCCAATTCTGCGGCAAGCTGCCCGGTCAGCGGGAGCGCCGCTTCCAGGTACGGTTCGACGACGGCACTACCTTCGACTCCCCTCTGTCCAAGTCCGAGTTCGGCAGGGGCTTTTTCGGAAACCTCTTCCTGCGCCCGGCCTGTCACACCTGTCCCTATGCCTCCGTGGACCGACCCGGCGATCTGTCGCTGGGAGCATTTTACGGTCTGCCCAAGGACGCCTACCCCCAGGAGCAGCGCAGCGGTGTCTCCCTGCTGCTGGTGAACACGCCCCATGGCGCCCATGTGTTCGATACGCTGCCCCTGAAGCGGGAGCTGCGGCCCCTGTCGGAGGCTGTGACCGGCGATCCGGCCCTGTCCTCCCCGGTGAAGCAGGCGGCCCAGCGGGCGGAGTTCTTCGATGCCTACGCCCGCCAGCCCTTCCAGCAGGTCCGCAACCACTATCTGACGGCCCAGCTTCTCTCCGGCAGCAGGAAGCAGGGCGCAAGGCCCGGCAAAAGATCCGAAAAGCCCTCTCTCTTCGCTGGCATTAAGGAGCGTCTATGGAAAAAACACTGATGCACACCTGCTGCGCTCCCTGCTCCGTCTCCTGCATCCAGCAGCTGCGGAGCGAGGGCATCGAGCCGGTGGCCTACTGGTATAACCCCAACATCCACCCCTATCAGGAGTACAAGGCCCGGCGGGACACGCTGATGGCCTACGCCCCTACCATCGGCATGGAGCTTATCGTGCAGGAGGATTACGGCCTGCGGGAGTTCTGCCGGGCGGTCTGCGGGGATATCGACCACCGCTGCGGCGTGTGCTATGCCCTGCGGCTGGCCCAAGCGGCCCAATATGCCGCCCGGCACGGCTATGACAGCTTCACCACCACCCTGCTGGTGAGCCCCTACCAGAACCATGAACTGCTGGCGGAGACAGCGGAGCGCATGGGCCGGGAGTACGGTGTCCGGTTCCTGTACCGGGACTTCCGCCCCGGCTTCCGGCAGGGACAGCAGGAGGCCCGTGCGCTGGGCTTTTATATGCAGAAGTACTGCGGCTGCGTGTTCAGCGAGGAAGACCGCTACCAAAAGCAGATCCTCCGGGATCAGAAGGAGCCGGAGAAGCACATACTGCCATCATGATGAAAAAAAGCTGAGACCCGACTTCGGGTCTCAGCTTTTTTTCATGATAGGGGTATTACCGCTTGTTGGAACGGATCCAGATGCCCTGCTGCCGGGCGTGCTCAACCAGCTCATCCCGGAACTTGGGGTGGGCCACGGAGATGAGCCGCTCCGCCCGCTCCCATGTGCTGCAGCCCACCAGATTCACGCCGCCGTACTCGGTGACGATGTAGTAAGCCAGACTCCGGGGATCGGTAACGATGTCGCCGGGATTCAACAGCGGTGTGATGCGGGAGACCATCTCCCCCTGCTTATCGGTGAAGGTGGAGGTCAGACAGATGAAGGCCTTGCCGCCGGGGGACACCGCCGCCCCCTCCAGAAAGTCCAGCTGACCGCCGGTGCCGCTGATCTGGCGGGTACCGGCGCTCTCGGCGCAGATCTGGCCGTACAGGTCCACGGAGATGCAGTTGTTGATGGAGACAAAGTTCTCGATGTTCCGGACGGTACTGGGAGCGTTGCAGTAGGAGATGGGGTAGGTCACCACGCCGGGATTCTCCCGCACCCAGTCGTACAGATCCTCGGAGCCGATGGCGAAGCCGAACACGCTCTTATAGCGGTCGATGTCCTTGCGCTTGTTAGTGATCTTCCCGGCCCGGTACATATCCAGATAGCAGTCGCACAGCATCTCCGTGTGGATGCCCAGATCCCGCAGATCGGACTGAGCCAGCATCTGCCCAACGGCGTTGGGCAGCGAGCCGATGCCCAGCTGCAGGGTGGCGCCGTCATCCATATTCTCCACCACAAACTCGGCAATGCGGGTCTCCGCCTCCGAGGCCGGCGGGGTTTGTATACTGGGCAGAGGGTTATGGGGGCCCTCCACGATCATATCCACGTCGTCGATGTGGATGCACTCGTCCAAGCCGCCGTAGACCCACGGCAGATTCTCGTTGATCTCCAGGATCACGATATCCGCCTTATCCAGCACCGCACGGGCGGAGGCGTTGGACAGGGAGAAGTTGAAGTAGCCGTGCTGGTTCATGGGGGTCACGCACATCATGGCCACGTTGACCGTCAGGAAGTGCTGATAGTAGGCCCCCAGATTCCGGAACACCATTGGGTTGAAGCTGCACATCCCCCGGTCGCAGAGCTTGCGCTCATAGCCTGACATATGCCAGCTGTTGTAGATAAAATGCTCCCGGCCGGGGTCGCACTCCACCATCTGGATGGGCTGCTGGATCAGGTAGCCACGGATCTTCACACCGTAGAGCTCCTCCTTGCGTTTGGCAATGGCGGCATCCATCAGAGACGGGAAGGCACAGCCCATGCTGATATCCAGCCAGTCGCCGCTCTTGACCACACGGGCGGCCTCGTCCGGGGTGCAGAGCTTGCGCTTATATTCCGATTCATATTGGAAGGGTATAGCCATAGCGTTCCTCTTTTCTGTGTTTCGGGATATGATAGATCGTCTTTTCTTTAACAGAACCGTGCAGAAACGGCGGGCGGAGCCTCCGCCCCGCCCGCACGGGTCCCGTCACCCGGACAGGGCGCAGACGCCCCGTCAATGTGCTTTTATTTTACCATGTGTTACAGAATTGTCAATGTTAAATTCTCCAATTCTGCCGGGATGCAGTGCCTGCTTTTGTGCCGATGGGGCAAATCAGCCGATGACCGCCGGGGCCTGCGTCAAATCGAAGGCGCCGCCGGAGACGGTGACCTCCCGGCCGGTGATGCGGTCGGTGTAGGTGCCGTCGGGCAGATCTACGGCCACACTGCCGCCAGCGTTCTTCAGGTCGAAGATGCCCCGAACACGGGCCTCCGGCCCGTCATAGCGGCCCACCACAGCCCGTTCCTCCACCGCCTCCAGCTGGAAGCAGGCGGACATGGGCAGGGTGCGCTTCATCTGGCGCAGCTGCTTGAGATAGGGCTGGAGGTCCAGCCGCATATCACAGTAGGCATCGTCGGCGTTAAAGAGATCCACCCGGTGGCGGGGGGCGTACTCCTGTCCGCTGTAAAGCAGGGTAGTTCCCTTTTCAAAGTACAGCAGCGCCAGCCAGTTCCGCAGAGCCTCGTCGGAGTCCACACGGGAGGCGAAGCGGGGCTGATCGTGGTTCTCCAGGCACCGCAGCTTCACATAGCCCGCCGGGTACTCGCTCTCCTGAAAGTTCACCAGCGCCGTATACTCCCGGAGAGTGCCGGTGGGCTGGAAGCAGCCCTCGAAATAGGGCCAGATATCGTAGTCGTAGGTGATATCAAAGGCATCATACAGTTCCGTGTCGGCGGCGCAGTAGTAGCCCGCCCGGCGCATGGCCATCGTGTGGGCGGCATGGACGCTCTCGGCCAGCCAGATGCAGCCGGGGCGCACCCGCTCCACCTGCTCCCGTGCCTCCCGCCAGAAGGCCAGAGGAACGGCGCTGGCCACGTCGCAGCGGAAGCCGTCCACGATCTCCGCCCAAATTTTCAGAGTCTCGATCTGGTACTTCCACAGCTCACGGTTGCTGTAATCCAGATCCACCACATCGGACCAGTCCGCCACCTTACGGGTGGGATTCCCCGCCTCGTCCCGGAGGAAGAACTCCGGGTGACCGGTGGCCAGAATGGAGTCCGGGGAGGTGTGGTTATACACCACGTCGATGATGCACTTCATGCCACGTTTGTGGATCTCCCCCACCAGATGCATGAAGTCCCCCAGCGTGCCGTACTCCGGGTTGATGCCCCGGAAGTCCCGGATGGCGTAGGGGCTGCCCAGCGTCCCCTTGCGGCCTACCTCCCCGATGGGATGGATGGGCATAAGCCAGATGATGTCCGTACCCAGCGCCGCCAGACGATCCAGATCGCCCTCCAGCGCCTGAAAGGTACCCTCCTTGGTATGGTTGCGTACAAAGACGCTGTAGATCACTTTTTCCCGCAGGCGGGTGTTGGTTTGACGTGCCATATGCAGCCTCCTGTCTCACACTGTTTTATCTTCCTCCGGCGCATCCAGCAGCGCCAGAAATTCATCCTCTGTCAGCACCGGCACGCCCAGCTCCTGCGCCTTGCGCAGCTTGGACCCGGCATTGGCTCCCGCCACCACATAGGTGGTCTTTTTGGACACCGAGGAGGCGGCCTTGCCGCCCCGGCGCTCGATCATCTCCCCCGCTTCCTCACGGGTGAACTTCTCCAGCGCACCGGTGAGCACGAAGGTCATACCGGCAAAGCGGCGATCCGTCTGCTCCTCCCGGCAGGTCATGTTCACTCCCGCCGCCCGGAGCCGCTCCAGCAGGTCACGGGACTGGGGGCTCTCCACCCACTGGCGGATATAGCCGGCAGTGATGGGGCCCACGTCGTCGATGGCGGTGAGTTCCTCCTCCGTGGCGGAGCGCAGGGTGTCCATGGTGCCGAAGTGGGCGGCCAGCGTCTTGGCGGCCTTCTCTCCCACCTGACGGATGCCCAGCGCAAAGATCAGCCGCCACAGGTCGTTCTCCTTGCTCTGGTAGATGGCGGCTACGGCGTTGGCGGCGGACTTGTCCCCCATGCGCTCCAGCGGCTTCAGGTCCGCCGGAGTCAGGTCGTAGAGGTCGGCGGGGGTCTTGACCAGCCCGCTCTCGATAAGCTGGTTCATCACCGCCGGCCCCAGCCCGTCGATATCCATGGCATTGCGGCTGGCGAAGTGGGTCAGGTGCCGCAGACGCTGAGCGGGACACTCCGCCCCGGTGCAGCGCAGGGCTGCGCCATCCTCGTCCCGCTCCACCGGCGCTCCGCAGACGGGGCAGGTATGGGGCAGATAGTAGGGCTGCGCCCCGGCGGGACGCTTGCCCGGCACCACGGAAACGATCTCCGGGATGATCTCCCCGGCCTTCTGCACCACCACGGTATCCCCGATGCGGATATCCTTCTGGGTGATGTAATCCTGATTGTGTAGGGTGGCGAAGGTGACTGTGGTCCCCGCCAGACGCACCGGCTCCAGCTCCGCCTTGGGGGTCAGCACGCCGGTGCGGCCCACCTGCACCACGATATCCCGCAGCACCGTCTCCATCTGCTCCGGGGGGTACTTATAGGCGATGGCCCAGCGGGGACATTTGGCGGTGCTGCCCAGCACCTCCCGCTCCGACAGGCTGTTGAGCTTGATGACGGCCCCGTCCATGTCAAAGGGCCGCTCCATGCGGGTGTCGTTGAGGCGACGGATCTCCTCCATGATCTCCTCCCCGGCCCGCAGACGGCGGTAGGAGATGGTCTTGAACTGCTGGGAGGCCAGATAGTCGATGGTCTCGGTATGGGTGGCAAACTCTCGTCCCTCTGCCAGCTGGAGGTTGAATACGGCGATATCCAGCCGCCGCCGGGCGGCGATCTTGGGGTCCAACTGCCGCAGGGAGCCGGCGGCGGCGTTGCGGGGGTTGGCCATGAGGGGCTTTCCCTCGATCTCCCGTTGACGGTTCAGTTCTTCAAAGACGGAGCGGGCCATGTACACCTCGCCCCGAACGATGAGCCGGGGCAGCTTCTCCGGCAGGGTCATGGGGATGGAGCGGATGGTCCGCAGGTTCTCCGTCACGTCCTCCCCGATGCGGCCGTCGCCTCGGGTGGCGCCGCGGACGAACACGCCGTCCCGATACTCCAGCGCCACGGACAGGCCGTCCACCTTAGGCTCCACGCTGTATTCGGCATCTGAAAAGGTCTCCCGGATGTGGGTCAGGAACTCCTCCACCTCCCCGCCGTCAAACACGTCCTGCAGGCTCTCCAGCGGGACGGGGTGCTCCACCTCCTGAAACTGGGTCAGAATAGGACCTCCCACCCGCTGGGTGGGGGAGTCCGGGGTGATCTCCTCCGGATGCTCCCGTTCCAGATCCTCCAGACGGCGAAGCATATGGTCATATTCATAGTCGGAGATCTGCGGATCGTCCAGCACGTAGTAGCGGTAGCCGTGGGCGTTGAGGGTATCCCGCAGCCGTTTCATTTCTTCCCGATAATCCATAGTCGTCCCCTTATCCGTTGTTCAAGATATAGTCCTCAGCGTACTGCTCTGCCTCCTCCGGCGTGGTGCTGAAGTAGGTGTAGGTATCCGGTACGCTGCCGATGATGATGGTCTCCGCCACGGTGATCTCGTTGGAGACTTGGGTGGAGGTGCGGAAGCCCGGCAGGAGAATACTCATCTGCACGGTGACATCCAGCAGGATCTGATGCTTGGTCTGGTTGATGCCCGCCGCCGTAAAGGCGTTGCGGAGCTTGGCGGTGGTGGAGCCCACAGCCTGCATCCGGATGCGGATGCAGGGGCCACGCCCCGCCAGCAGCGAGGAGCCTGTCAGCGTTCCCACAGGGATCTCCAGCTCCCGTGTGGACACCTCCGACAGCCGCTGGAGGATGCTGTCTGCAATGCGGCTTTGCAGGCGGTTGAAGGCCGCCATGTCGCTGCGTACCGCCGCCACATGGCCGCTCTGATCCTTCTCCAGATGCACCAGATCGTCGTAGTCCACCTCCCCGGCGCTGACAGCGTCATAGACCGCCGTGACCACGATGCGGTTGACGGTATTGGAGACGCTGGCCGCCGCCAGATTGGTGAGGATGGGCTTCATATGCAGCACGGCCACACACATAAGGCCCATCACCGCCGCCAGCAGGAAAATGCCCCAGATGGCCGCCCGCCGTCCGGCGGACAGGCGCACATAGCGCAGTCTCTTCACGGCACGCACCTCCCTTGCTCCAGTGTATGCCGGGAGGGGCGGCGGGGTGCTTACTCCCGCCAGCCGTTGACGATGGCCTTGAAGGTCTTGCCACGCTCCATGAAGTTTTTGAACTGGTCGAAGGCGGCGCAGGCCGGGGACAGCGTCACCACGTCGCCGGGCTGCGCCCGGTCACGGGCAGCCTCTACGGCACGTTGGAAGGGCGTCACCTCCAGAATTTCCGGGTGGCCGGGGCAGTAGCCGGGGGCCTGCTCCACGGCGGCACGGATCTTCCCTGCGGTGGCGCCGCACAGCACCAGCAGCTTCACATGGTTCACGATCTCCGGCCCCAGCACATCGAAGGGAATGTGCTTGTCATAGCCCCCGGCGATGAGAATGACCTGCTCCGGGAAGGAGCGCAGCCCGGCAATGGTGCGGGAGGGGCTGGAGGCGATGGAGTCGTTATAGTACCGCACCCCGTGATAGGTACGTACCAGCTCGATGCGATGCTCCACGCCGTTGAAGGTGCGAGCGAAGTCCCGGATGATCCCGTCCGGCACCAGGCCCTCCACGGCGGCGATAGCCGCCATGTAGTTCTCCACATTGTGAACGCCCGGCAGGCGGATGTCCGCCGTGGTCATGATCCGGCGCTCCTGTCCGTTATGGCGGCAGAGGATCTCCTCCCCCCGGAGGAACACGCCCTCTTCCGGCTCGGACCGCCGGCTGAAGAGGCGGACAGTCCCCACAGCCCGCCCGGCCTGCTGACGGGTGATGTCGTTGTCCTGATTGAACACGGCGATGTCGCCGGGGCGCTGATAGCGGAAGATGTTCTCCTTGGCCGCCACATACTCCGCCATGTCCTTGTGGACGTCCAGATGGTTGGGGGCCAGATTGGTCACCACGGCGATATGGGGGCTGCGGTCCATGGTCATCAGCTGGAAGCTGGACAGCTCCAGCACCGCCCAGTCCTCCGGCTCCATGGTGTCCGCCTGACACAGCAGGGGCTGACCGATGTTGCCGCCCACGTGGACGGTTCTGCCCGCCGCCTTCAGCAGCTCTGCGATGATGGTGGTGGTGGTGGTCTTGCCGTCGCTGCCGGTGACGGCGATCATGTGGCAGGGGCAGACCTGAAAGAACACCTCCATCTCGCTGGTGAGGGTACTGCCCTGCCGCTGCGCCGCCAGCAGCTGCGGCACGTCCGGCCGTAGGCCCGGTGTGCGGAAGATAACGTCCTGCGTCAGGCCGTCCAGATACCCCTCCCCCAGATGGAGCGTGGCTCCGGCGGCCTCCAGCTCGTCGGCCAGAGGACCCAGCTTCTCCCGGCTGCTTCTGTCGCAGGCGGTGACGGCAATCCCCTCGGCCAGCAGGCGGCGCAGCAGCGGCGTATTGCTGACGCCGATGCCGATGACCGCCACGGTCTTATGGCGCAGCGAGGTGAGATATTCCTGTAAAGTCATAAGGCAAAGCCTCCTAAAACAGCAAATAAGATAATTCGGTTTATTATACTCCTTTTTCCCGGTCAGTTCAATCGCTTTTGCAAGAAAACCGCCGCCTTGTTTGGCGGGAAAGTGCATTTGGGTCTTTACACCCGGCCTCCGGTGGGGTAAAATGGAGGTACTGTACGTGGAAAGGAGACACTGTCATGATCTATTTCAACAGTGACTATCTGGAGGGCGCACACCCCGCCCTCATGGCAAAGCTCAACGAGACCAACATGGTCCAGACCATAGGCTACGGCGAGGACGAGTACTGCGCCGCCGCACGGGTCAAGATCCAGAACGCCTGTCAGGCTCCGGAGGCCGACGTCCACTTCCTGGTGGGCGGCACCCAGACCAACACCACCGTCATCGCCGCCGTGCTGCGTCCGTGGCAGGGCGTGCTGTGCGCCGTCAGCGGACATATCAACTGTCACGAGGCCGGTGCCATCGAGTCCACCGGCCACAAGGTCATCACCCTGCCCACCACCAACGGCAAGATCACGGCCCAGCAGGTGCAGGAGTATGTAGAGTGGCACAGAAACGACGAGTCCACGGAGCACATCGTCCAGCCCGGCATGGTCTACATCTCCTATCCCACCGAGGGAGGCACCCTTTACTCCAAGGCGGAGCTGACGGAGCTGTACGACGTGTGCCGCCGGTACGGCCTGCCCCTGTTCATCGACGGCGCCCGGCTGGGCTACGGCGTCATGGCCGACGGCGCTGACCTGACCCTGCCGGAGATCGCCCACCTGTGCGACGTGTTCTACATCGGCGGCACCAAGGTCGGTGCTCTGTTCGGCGAGGCCGTGGTCATCATGAACCCGGCTCTGAAGAAGGACTTCCGCTTCATCATGAAGCAGCGGGGCGGCCGCATGGCCAAGGGCCGTCTGCTGGGCATCCAGTTCGATGTGCTGTTCACCGATGATCTGTACACGAAGATCAGCAAAAATGCCATTGATACCGCCAACGCCCTCAAGAAGGGTCTGGCCGCCAAGGGCTATCGCTTTTTTATGGATTCGCCTACCAATCAGGTGTTCGTGATTCTGGATAACGCCCAGCTGGCCGCACTGGAAGGCCGGGCAAAGTTCGGCTTCTGGGAGAAATTCGACGACACTCACACCGTGGTGCGCATCGCCACCAGCTGGGCCACCCGCATGGAAGAGATCGAGCAGCTGATTGCGCTGATGTAACAGCAAACCCCGCCGGAGTTTGTGCAGGATTGCAGTTGCATTTTGGGGCGCAGTATGGTATCTTTTGAATATACCATATGGGTTTGGGCGCAGCAGGCCCGCGCGGCGGCCGCGCCCCTGAATATGATCAGAAGGAAGGATTATTATCATGGGCTTTTTTGACAAGCTGTTCGGCAACAAGGCCGAAGAAGAAGAAACCGCCAAGTTCTTTGGCCAGAGCAAGACCGTTCTGGCTCCCATCCGCGGCAAGGTCCTGGCACAGGCCGACATCCCCGACGAGACGTTCGCACAGGGCATCCTGGGCCCCGGCTGCGGCATCGAGCCCACCGGCAAGACCGTGTACGCCCCCTTTGACGGCACTGTGAACCAGGTGGCTTCCACCCTGCACGCCGTCGGTCTGACCAGCGAAGACGGCATCGAGATCCTGGTGCACGTCGGCATGGACACCGTGGAGATGAACGGCAAGGGCTTCAAGGCTCTGGTCAAGGAGGGTGACAAGGTCAAGGCCGGCACCCCGCTGCTGAAGGTGGATCTGGACGCCATCCGCGCCGCAGGCCATCCCACCGCTACCGCCATCATCGTGACCAACGGCGATGACATGGGCGAGCTGAAGATGCTGGCCGAGG
>ERZ773242.3359-NODE-3359-length-11621-cov-7.407660_pt1 | contig 11621 bp, 7 predicted proteins | sample MGYA00511077_ERZ773242 | MGnify/ENA primary metagenome ERZ773242 (study PRJEB29015, sample SAMEA2737754) | human gut metagenome | biome: human gut; feature: human-associated habitat; material: faeces | place: China | collected 2012 ... | reverse complement strand
AGCAGACCTCATCGGGCAATTTGGGGGTCTGCCTTAAGCGGGAACCTGCCTCCCAATCAGCACCTTGACAATTGAATATTGATCTGCGCAAAAAAGAACGGAGAGAAGCTCGCCGCTTCCCTCCGGTAAAAAGAGGCTTATTCTGCTTTGGCGGTGCTGCTGGTGCCGTCCTCTCCGTGCAGGATGCGGTCCAGCTCCTCCCGGCGGGCCCGGCGGTAATCGTAGTACTGCTGCAGCTTTTCCCGCAGCGGGATCTCGGTATGCAGGGCCAGGAAAAAGTGCTGGCGGCCGTTTTCCCGGCCGGCCTTAAAGTAGGCCTTCAGCTCCTCATAGCGGACCACCACATTCTTCTCGCGGGCAAAGGTCCTTATCTTGACCATGAGGTGGGTGGAATAGACGAAATCGATGGCGAAAACGCCGAAAAACACGCCGATGACAAAGGAAAACGCCAAATTGCGGGAAAGCCAATCCAGTGCCCGCAAAATGTAAGGATCCACAAAGAAATAATAGGCCGCGCCCATCACTGCCCAAATGACGGAAAACAGGGGGCAAATAAGACCATTCACATTACCCCAGCGGCGGCTGTAATCCCACAGACGGGCATTCATCACCTTCAGCAGCAGGATGCCGGCAATGTACTCGATGGCGGTCATGGCGGCGGCCATCAGCACCAGCATGGCAATGTGGTTCCACACAGGGTTGGCGGTCTGGCGGCTTTCCGAAAGGCGGGAAACCAGGTACAGGATGCAAAGCCCGGTGCCGTACAGCGGCACATAGGGCCCCACCATAAAGCCGGGGTTGATCCACTTGCGCTCGGGATTATTGCCGGAAATAAAGCGCCGGAAGAAAAGCTCCAGCACCCAGCCCAGCGAAGAACCGATATAGAACAAAAAAGCCAGCTTCAAGAAGGTATTCATAAGGCCCTCCGGTCACGGTTTTTGGCGGCCATGCCGCGCTGGGGAAAATTATATCACATCTTCGGCCGGGGTTCAACTCACACATGGGATAGAATGGGGGCAGCGGCAGGATGACCTGCCGCTGCCCCAGAGAGGTATGTGGAGATGGTTACTTTATTGGCGGCGCAGCTTGCTATCCACACAGATGGCGGCCACGGCCAGCAGGGCCAGACCGAGCGCCGGTTGCGCGGCCGCGCCGGTGGCGGGATTGGTGGTGTTATCGGTGGTCTGTTCCGGCGGGGTGATGATGATGACCGCACCGCTGCCGCTTTCGGTCCAGGGGATGATGGTGCCGGTGAGGCCCTCGTAGATTGCGCTGTTATCTTCATCGGGGGTGAATTTCCACGCATAGCGCGCACCCTTTACGACCGTGACATCTTCGGGGGTCTGGTTGCCCTCCAGGACCCATTCCAGCCTGCCGGGGACTACTGTGTCACCATCTTTGAATTCGCCGTTCAGGTTGACATCGGCCAGCGTTTTGCCCTCGGTGGTAACAGGGGTATAGTTGGGGGTGCCGGTGGGGGTAATTTTGGTGAGGGTGATGACAACTGTGCCCTCGGCATACTCGTAGTTATTCTTATAGTTACCTTCGTGTGCAAAAGCCTTGTACTTTATAGTGATTTTCTTTTCGGGAGCTGTATTTTCGCCCATTGTATAAGTTATAGAGCCACTGTTAACATCTATTTGCCAACCATTTAATGTTAGCCCATCCGCGGACTCATAACCATCACCTTGGAACTCCATCGTACCGCCATTCGGGAAAGCTTCATTGAGCTTACCTATTACCTGATCGTAAATCTCAATGGTCTTGCTGGCGGTGTCATTGTAGACCTGGTTTACATTGATGGTGCCCAGCTGGGGGCCATCCGCCTTGGCAATGGTCACTTTGACTTCCTCGCTGGTGAGGAAGTAGGTGCCAACGGTGGCTGTGCAGCAGTAATCGTAGTCCCCCGCATTCAGGCCGGTTTCCACTGTATAGGTTTGGGCAGTAGCATTATCAATCGCGGTTTTCTTGCTGCCATTTACCTTGTACCACTGGTAGGTCACACCGGTCACATTGTCCGGGGTAATGGCCGCGGTAAGAACAGGAGCCTGTTCGGCGGTGTAGCCGTATTTGGCGTTGTTAGGGGCCGTTACGGATGCCGTGACACTCTTGATGGGGGCCTCCTTAACAGTATTGCCATCAAATACATAGCCGGGGCCCAACAGGGTGTTCTTATCAGTGACTCCGGTAATGTTTTCGTAGGTGCCGCCGGAGAGTTCTGCTTTGGCGTTGGTGGTAACTTCCAGCTTAGTAACGGTGCCATTCCCCACTATGGTAAGCTTGCCGCTTGTTACTTTCAATTCATTTATGGTTACTCCAGCCAAATTAAGCGTTACCTGCGTATTCTTTCCACTGTAAGTCACGCTCTCCTGGTTCCTAATTGGATTTACCGTTATTGAGTCTCTTTCATTGCCGGCATAATCCAGTGCCCCCTGCAAGGTTGTAAAGCATCCCCCCTGAGCAGGAGAGTTGCCTAAATACGCTCCCAAGCCAACCCGGCATGCATCACATATACCATCTCTGTTGATATCATAATGCTGAATTGTTGGATTCTCTCTAACATGCTCGCATTTGTCACATCTTGGGCTGTGGCTTATGCCATTGGCATTAGGTGCCCACAGGTTTTCATCGTAGGTGTGTGCGCCATCGGCACATTCCGTCGCCAGTGCTACAACAGACAGCATGGTGACACACAGCACGGCGGCCAGCAAAACACTACATACTCGTTTCTTCATACGCTCCTCCAGAATTACAGTTTTTATTCTACCAGCCACAGGCGGCGGGCGGCGGTTTTGGCCTCGCTGCGGCGGCTGACATTCAACTTGGTGAGGATATGGCTGACATGGGTTTTTACCGTGGGCAGCTTGATATCCAAAATGTGGCCGATCTCGGCATTGCTTTTATCGGCGCACATCAGGCGCAGCACCTGCAGCTCGGTGGCGGTCATTTCCTCGCCGGGGGGCAGGGGCGGCACCAGGAAGTAGGGATACCGGGCGGCCTGCACCCGGGCAAAGGCCACCACCTGCCGGTACCAGCTCTCTTCCTCCGGGACGGGCAGGGCCTGCAGCAGGGGCAGCAGGGCGGCGCCGCAGCAGCTTACCGGGCGGATGAACCCCAACCCGGCGGCAATGCGCAGGGCATCGGTAAGGCTTTGCTGCCAGGCTTCGTCCTTTAGCCGGTACTGGGCCACGGCCCGCAAAAGCAGCAGGGTGGTGTGATCCATCTTCCGCTGGCAGGCGATGCAGTAGGGTTCCAGCGGAGCCAGGGTAAGCAGGGCGGCCTGCGGCCGGCCCTGAGCAAGCTCCGCCATGGCCTGAGTAAAGTACTGGTAGCGCTTCATGATATTGATGCTGAGGGGATCGCGCGGGGCCTTTTCCCGGTACCAGCTATCTACGGCATCGGTATCGCCAGTCCGCAGGTCAACGCGGCACAGCATGGCATCGATATTGGGCAAAAATCGGCTTTGGCCGCCTTCCGCGAAGCGCTGCCGCAGGCTTTCCAGCGTCCTGCGGGCATCCTGGGAGTGGCCGGCCGCCAACTGGCTGCGGGCCAGCAGGCCCACCGCGGCGAATTCAATATCCGGGGTGCCGTCCCGCTGAATCTCCCCCAATCGGGGCATCAGGGCCAGCATACGGGCGGTGATGTCCTCGCCTTTTTCAAACTTGCTTTCGGCAATGGCGCAATCCGGCAGGCCCACGCCATCCCGGCCCAGAATGGCCTCCACCGGGGTGCGGATGGTCTGGTAAAGGAGATCATCCCGGCGGCTCCATTCGCTGAAGTCCTTGCCGCCGTTCATAATGCTGGGCAGGGCGCTGGTGACCGAAAAGGCCGGCAGGGTCACTTTCTTATTGACCAGCAGCCGGTAGGCCGCGGGGATGATGGCGGTGAGATCGGTGACGCCGCGCTGCGGCAGGGAGATATCCAACCAGGCCAACCGGCCCCGGGCCTGCCGCCCGGCCGCGTCGCTTTTGGCACGGCAGCGGGCAAACTGAGAAAGCGCCTGGTACCAGCGCTCGCTGCCCTCATAATCGGCCGCCAGAGCGCACAGCATACTCATGCCCTGCATCAGCGCCGGGGAGGCGGCGATCTCCTGCTCCGGCAGGCTGCGGTAGTATTTCTCCATCTCGCTGTAATGGCCCATGCCGGGATGAAGCTCGGCATTGCGCACCAGAAGCTCGGAGACCTTGGAATGATCCCCTGCCATGGTGTAGCACTCCAGCGCATGGCTGTAATCCTCTTTCAGCTCGTAGTAGAGGCCGCCGCGGCCCAGAACGGTGCGGCGCTTTTCATCGCTGTATTCCCGGTCCATTTCCCACAGCAAAAAGGTGCGGAACTGTGCCCAGAAGCGGAACTGATTGACGCCGGCCGGGCGCAGCATGGTGGTATTCTGCTGCAGCCAGCCCAGCCGCTCCCCGGCACGGGGGTCTCCGCTTACCATGCGGGCCAGCTCGACATCGAAGCTCTCGAAAGGCGCCAGCTCCAACAAAAAGCGGCGGATGGGCAGATCGAACCGGCGGTAGACCGCCGCCTCGAAGTAGAAAAAGACCTCGTGGTAGCACTGGGCCACCAGCTCCGGGCTGTAGGGGCGGCCGCCGACCATGCAGTGGGCGATGACCGCCACGCCCAGCGGGTAGCCGCTGGTCTCCCGCAGGATCTCGGTGATCACCGATTCCCCGACCGGGGTGCCCTGCCGATGAAACAGTGTCCGGATATCCTCCCGATCCCAGAGCAGGGCATTGGTATCCAGCACCGCCATGAGGCCGGCATACTGGAAGGCCATGAGCCAGCCCGGCACCGCCCCGCGGGAAAGCAGGACGAACCGGCGGTCGCTGTACTCCCGGATGAGCTGGCACAAGGCCTGCCGGTCCGCTTCTTCGGTCATCTGCTGCAGGTCATCGATCAAGAGGACCTGCCAGTCCTTATCATCCGCCGGCAGGGCGAAGTCCGGCTCCCCGGCGGTGAGAGAAAGCACCTGCTGCCCGGCAAGCAGCGTTTCGGCCAGGGTGCTTTTTCCGCAGCCGCAGGGCGCGGTGAAAAACAGCACCCTGCCCCGTGCCATGAATTTTTGGTACTGTTCCCGGACAGACGGCCGGATGACTACATTTTTGGCCATGCGCTCCCTCCCTTTACGGCGGGTTCATCCCGTGGGGGCCACGGGATGCCGAAGGGGACCAGTCCCCTTATGGTATGATGGATCGGCGGTATTTTGTGTTCTGATTTTATTTTACCAGCCAAAGCGGGTGGTGTAAATCATCCCAAAGTATGAGAAAATACATTTTTTGCGGGGGATGAGGCACTCCCACAGGGGAGAGCCATGCCGCCAATCAGGTCAGCGGGTGCGGCGGGAGGACCTTCCATATAGGGACGGAAGCGAATTCCATGCCAAAGTTGCAACAGTGCGTGCGGATTGTGCAATTGACTTTATACACAAGGCTTTCTAAAATAAAAAGTGTAGATTGTGCACAATTTATTATGGAATCCGTTTTCGGATCGCGACCGAAGGCGGCAGATCACCGTTCACCTGAGAATAAAAATTACAGAAGGGAGGATCGCATGCAAAGCTCCGTGCTTAGCCTTGCGTGTGAACTACTATGACAAAGTCAGCTGTCCAAAAGCGTGAATGGCCGATCATTTTGATCGCGTTCCTCTTTATGTTCTTTTTCGGCCGGATTCTGGGCCCGTTCTCCGTGGTTACACAGGTCGGCTCCAATGCCCTGGGCGTATTTATCGGCGTTATTCTGCTTACAGTATTCACTTCCCAGTCCACCCTAGCTGCTATCCTGGGTATTATCGCCATGGTATACAGCGGCTTTTTGACATCCTCCGCCGCTGTTTCCAGTTGGATGGGCGGTTCTACCGTCCCCCAGCTGATCTTTGTATCTGCGCTGTGCGTGGCGCTCAAGGAAGCCGGCGTGATCGATGTGCTGGTGCGCAAGCTGCTTAGCATCAAGGCGCTTCGAGGACACCCGGTCGCGCTGCTGTTCTCGCTGTTCTTCTCCAGCTTTATCGTTTCCATGTTCATCGGGTTTATCCCCACCGCGCTGCTGTACTTCGGCATTTATGAGTCCATCCGGGATGTGTGCGGCTATGATAAGCAGGATAGATTCTGCAAATTCATGCTGCTGGGCATCTACCTGGGCTGCATGGGTAATTTCTGCTTCCCCTTCAAGGGCATTGCCCTTACCATTTACACCCTTATCAATACCAGCATGCAGGGCTTTGGACTGAGCATCAATATGTTCACCTATATGTTCGTGTGCATCCTGGTCAATCTGGTATGGCTGTGCATCCTGGCCTTTATGATCCCCGGTGTATTTAAGTGCAATGTTGCCCCGCTGAAGGAGCTGGATATTGAAAATGTAGAGGCGCTGCGCAACATTCCCAAGAAATTTAATAAGCGCCAGAAGCTCATTCTCACCATCTTCTGCCTGTCCTTCCTGTATATCATCGTGATCCCGCTGCTGCCGAAGGACTTCCCCGGAAGCGCTGTTCTGGCTCCTATCGGCACTACCCTCATTTTCCTGCTGGCGCTGGGCATTCTGGGGCTTATCAAAGTAGACGGCAAGCCGCTGGCCAACCCCATGAAGCTGCTGAGTGAAGGCACCCTGTGGAATGTGGTGTGCATCGTTGGCTGCTTCACCTTCCTGGGCAATGCCATGGCTTCCGCTGATTTGGGCATTCGCGACTGGATCATCTCCCTGCTTAAACCCGTATTCGGCAATATGCCGCTGCCGCTGCTGCTGCTTCTCCTTACTATTGTTATCACCATCATCACCAACATCTGCAACGGCACCCCCCTTACCCTGTTGGGCAACGCGGCCATCATGCCTTTTGTATGCCAGATGCAGCTGGACACCGGGATCAGCGCATCTGTTACCGCCGCGACGCTGAGCCTGTGCGCCAACATGGCCTTCTTGACCTATGCAGGTACCATCTACGCCGCGCTGCTGCTGGACCGTGAGGAGATAGACAACCGCTTTATTTGGCACGATGCCATCAAGGTGATTCCTGTTTATATCATTGTGGTTTATGTGATTGCCCTTGGCTGCAGCTACATTCTGCCCTAACCGGCTTTTCCGGGACGATATGGCCTGTTCCCTTCTTCCCGCGCATCTGCTATAATACACTAAGAAACGAGGCATACCATCAATGGAAAAACCAAAGCAAATCACTGAGCAATCCCATTCCATCCCCGTTGCGGGGGAAGCGGATGTAATCGTAGTAGGCGGCGGCGTAGCCGGTGTAGCCGCCGCGGTTTCGGCCGCACGCAATGGCTCCCGGGTTATTCTGCTGGAGAAAAGCATCATCCTGGGCGGTCTGGCTACCCTGGGCCATGTCTGCATCTATCTGCCTCTGGATGACGGTTTGGGGCACAAGGTATATGGCGGCCTGGCGGAGGAGCTGCTGCATGTCTGCATCCGCTACGGCTACGATAACCTGCCAGATTGCTGGCGGAACGGGCCCGATACCGTGGACACCCCCACCGGCCGCTACCGCACCAATTTTAATATCCCGGCTGCCGTGTGCGCACTGGATGAGCTGATGGAACAGGAAGGTATTCAGGTCGTTTTTGATACCAACTTCTGCGCGCCCATCATGGAGGGTAAAACCTGCAAGGGCGTCATTGTCGAAAACAAATCCGGACGCACCGCCTACCTGGCCAAGGCCTTTGTGGATGCCAGCGGCGACCTGGACCTGATGTTCCGGGCCGGCGCTCCCACCGAAACACAGCGGAGCATTGTTTCCCACTGGGCACATGAAATAGACCTGGATACCATGAAAAAAGGCCTGGAGACCGGGCAGGCCCTGCAGGCACTGCCGCTGCGCTGGCTGGGGCTTCGCCCCGATGCCGATAACAGCGAGGCGGAGATCCCCATGTACTATGGCACCACCAGTGAGGGCGTCAACGGATATATCCGTACCAGCCGCAAGCTGGCGCTGGACTACTTAAAGCAGCACCAGAGCCCCTCCTACGCGCAGATGACCCTGCCGCTTATGCCGCAGTTCCGTATGACCCGCCGGCTGGTTGGCAAGGAGCAGCTGGAGGTAGTGCCTGACCGGTATGTGGAAAGCTCAATCGGCTGCATGATCCACTCGCTGGAAATTCCTGCCGAAGTATACGAGTTCCCATACGGCGGCCTCATCGATACCGAGATCACCAACATTGCCGCAGCCGGAAGGATCGTTTCCGCCACCGGCCGCGGCTGGGAAGTCGCACGGTTTATTCCCGCCTGTGTTCTCACCGGTGAAGCTGCCGGCTTGGCTGTTTCCATGGCTGCCAAGGAGAATATCAGCCTGCAGGCGCTGGATGTGCCCGCCCTGCAGCACACTTTGGCCAGCCGCGGCGTCAAGATCCACATGGATGAAGCCCTGCGCCGGAACCGCCGCCCCCAGCCCGGAGAAAAGAAGGACCCCAAAAAGACGGATGCCACATCCGTTGTTCGGGCGGATTCCCTTTCCTACCGTCACTGAGACACTGAGGAAGCCCCGCTGCATTGCCTACCCGCTGCCATAACCAAAAGGAGGGCGCACTATGGAGATCCAATACCTGAAGACTGTACTGCTGGTGGCCACCCACCTGAATTTCAGCAAGGTCGCTGAGGAGATCCCCTGTGCGCCCTCCTCGGTCTCCCGGCAGGTGAAGTGTGTGGAGGAGGCCCTGGGCATCACCTTATTTGACCGTCCCGCCCGGGGCGAGCGCCTGAAGCTGACAGGGCCGGGCACCAGCGTTCTTCCCTATATCGCACAGGTGGTGGGACAATATGAATCGCTGGAGTTTCACATCAGCCGGCTGAAGGGCCAGGATGAGAAGCCCTATACCATCGGTCTTCCTCTGGGGCGCATCAGCATAAAAACCGAGTGCCTGCTGATGGAAAAATTCTATCTGTATGCCCCCGGGCACAATATTCAGTTTCTATTTTACCAATCCTCGGAGGTCGAAGCCTGCCTGCGCAGTCGGGAATTTGACGCGCTGCTGGTCACTCGTGTCTTTTGGCAGGAGGACCGTAATAAAACGCCTGCCTTCTGCACCATACCGGGTACCCGCTGTACCCTGCTGCACAATCAGCCGCTATGTATTGTCATGCGGGCGGACCACCCCTTGGCTGGACAAGCGGAAGTAGATGTGGGCGACCTGCGGGAGCAGAGCTTTATCCTGTACTATGATCCCATCCGGGAAGGGATCCGTACCGGAGATATTCAAACGGACGGTTTTCTCCGTCACTGCCAGCAAGCCGGATTTGTGCCCAAGCTGGAGATCATCTCCAAGAACATCTCCGAGCTGCGCAATGTATGCGTAGAAAACTTCAACTGGGTCTACCCCACCTTCCAGCCGAACTGGATGCTTCCCTCTTCCCAGATTCGGGCTGTCCCACTGAAGGATCCCCTGTATGGCTCTGAATACTATCTGATTACCACCGAGGACCACACTGATGACACCGCTGAAATGGTCCGGCGGTTCTTCCAGCAAACCTTCTCTGCGGATTAAATCGCCCTCCGTAAATAAACAAACTGAAGTCCTCCGCATGGGATCCCACGCGGAGGACTTCAGCATATATATTCGGTTTAGAATTCCGCAAAGCCGGTGGTGCGGGGGAAGGGCAGTACATCACGGATATTCGGGATGCCGGTGACATACATGATGAGCCGCTCGAAGCCCAGGCCGAAACCGGCGTGGCGCGCGCCGCCGAAGCGCCGCAGGTCGAGGTACCACCAGTAGTCCTCCTCATTCAGCCCCAGCTCGTGGATGCGGTCCAGCAGGATGTCCAGACGCTCCTCACGCTGGCTGCCGCCGATGATCTCGCCGATGCCGGGCACCAACAGGTCCACGGCCGCCACCGTCTTACCATCATCGTTCAGGCGCATATAGAAGGCCTTGATCTCCTTGGGATAATTGGTAACAAAGACCGGCTTGCCGAAAATCTTTTCGGTGAGGTAGCGCTCATGCTCAGTCTGCAGGTCCACACCCCAGCTTACGGGGTACTCAAACTCCACATCGGCCTTTTGCAGCCGCTCGATGGCCTCGGTATAGGTGCAGACGGCAAAGTCGCTGTTTACCACATGGTTCAGGCGCTCCAGCAGGCCCTTATCCACAAAGTTATTGAAGAATTCCAGCTCGCGGGGGCACTGCTCCATCACATAGCGCAGCACATATTTTATCATGTCCTCCGCCAGCACCATATTGTCCTCCAGGTCGGCAAAGGCGATCTCCGGTTCGATCATCCAGAACTCGGCGGCATGGCGGCCGGTGTAGGATTTTTCCGCGCGGAAGGTGGGGCCGAAGGTGTAGATCTTGCCAAAGGCCATAGCCATACACTCACCCTCCAGCTGACCGCTGACGGTGAGATTGGTGGCTTTGCCGAAGAAATCCTGGCTGTAATCGATCTTGCCGTCCTCGGTCAGGGGGGGATCGGCGGGATCGATGGTGGTGACGCGGAACATCTCGCCGGCACCCTCGCAGTCGCTGCCGGTGATGAGCGGGGTGTGCGCATATACAAAGCCGCGCTCGGTAAAGAACCTATGGATGCCCTGGGCCGCAACAGAACGCACTCTAAACGCCGCGCTAAAGGTATTGGTGCGGGGACGCAGGTGCTGGATGGTGCGCAGGAACTCCATGCTGTGGCGCTTTTTCTGCAGGGGATAATCGGGGGTGGAGGCGCCCTCCACGGTGATCTTCTCCGCATGGATTTCAAAGGGCTGCTTGGCCTCGGGGGTCAGCAGCAGACGGCCGGTGACAATAAGCGCCGCGCCGACATTCTGGCGGGAGATCTCATCATAATTGGCCAGTTTATTTTCCTCAAACACCACCTGCAGATTGCTGAAGTAGCTGCCGTCGTTCAGCTCGATGAAGCCAAGGGCCTTGCTGGAGCGCAGGGTGCGCACCCAGCCGCAGATAGTGACCGGCTCCGCGGTGTAGCGCTCCGGCTCCGCAAACAGTGCTTTGATCTCTACTCGTTTCATGGGTCTTATCCTTCCTTTTTTCCGAAAGTGATTTATAATATTATAGTACGCCAAAGGGTCGGGCGCAATCCTTTCTTTGCCCGTAATGCGAAAAAATGTCTTTTAGGGCAACTTTTTTGCAAAAAGGGGGTTGCTTTTATGCCGGTAATACGGTATAATAAATTCTCGTCAGGACTTTTACTTGACCCATCCTGATAACGACATGGAGATGTCGCCTAGTTGGTCGAGGGCGCACGACTGGAAATCGTGTAACCGTCAAAAGCGGTTCGAGAGTTCGAATCTCTCCATCTCCGCCAAAGAAAACCCCGCAGAAATGCGGGGTTTTCCTTTGTTTATGCGGGTTTTCAGGCTTTTTGCACTTTGCGCTTATTGCTTATTTTTTGCGTTTTTTTGCGTCTCAATGGCACAGAAAAAGCACAGGAAAATATCGAAAAATGCCCCCTCCGGTGATGGAGGGGGTATTGCTGCGTTTAGGCCTTGATGAAGTATTTATACACCGGGTTACCGCCCTTAGCGTATGCCTCTGCTTCCACACAGCGGCTATATGTGCTAGATGCAGCATACTTATCTCCAAGGAGGTTCTTCTGCGCTTTGTATATGGAGTACTTACCTTCGCTTAACAAGAGCACATACGGTTTTTGCGGGTATAAATACCGCCCGAC